>Ga0075420_100000418_pt1 | contig 33359 bp, 32 predicted proteins | sample SoiMetdeltSBSDD4_FD_75296 | JGI IMG/M metagenome (GOLD analysis project Ga0075420, IMG submission 75296) | Bulk soil microbial communities from a Populus tree surrounding site in Tennessee, USA - Soil MetaG P. deltoides SBSDD4 | ecosystem: Environmental > Terrestrial > Soil > Tree plantation...
ATGCTAAAGTGCTGACGCCGGCGGCGCCTGATACCGGAGATGTCGATAAAACAATCGGGCCCGGTGTCGTGTTGAAAACTACATCCACCCAATAGTTGCTCGATTGGAATGTGGAAGCAGGGAAGGTCGGACTTGTGCTATACGCATATACGCCGTTACCTCCGTCAACCGCTTCGCGAAGAAAATGAAGCGGAGGGCTATCCACTCCTGTTGAGGCAAAATAACCCAGGTCAACGGAATGATGGCCATTGGGAGCAAAATACGATGCCACGTAGGTAGTTCCCGCGGTGATGGGTACCGCTGATGGAAACATCACCTGTTGCCAGCCGGTTGTCGTTTCGCTACTGAAAGTGGCAGAAGCGAGAAGCGTTCCGTTTCTGCTCCATAGGTGTCCGATATGGGTTCCGTTATTAGCTGAGCTCTTATAAAAGCGGATGCCACTGATGTAGCCGTCTACATCGGAACGAAACTTGACGCCTACTTCTATTGCGCTGGCATCTCCCGAGTCCACCCTCGAAGGGCTGGTAATCGCATTCCATCCCGTGCAAGGGCACGCCGGAATGAAAGTAAAGCTGGCAGGTAGCGTAGAAGTGCCGTTGGCGCTTGTAATCTTTACTTCGACAGTACCTGCAGCTGCTGCCGGTGTCACTGTCTGTATGGTCGAACTATTTACGACCGTTGCCGTCGCTGCAATCGTTTGGCCAAAATATACGGTCACATCGGGCGTGAAACCCGTGCCCGTAATTGTTACGCTGGTTCCACCTCCTGCCGGACCACTCGAGGGTGTCACGGATTGGATAGATGGTGGAAGACTTTGGGTGACCTGCAGCCCATTGTTGAAGCCAGAGATTCTTTGCGACGACCCTTCCTTGTCTCCTTGGAAAACCAGTAGTTCGGTGGAAACAGGACTTCCATCAGCAGTAAGCGTGCTTCCAGTAAATGTGTACGTAATCTGTGTTCCATTAAATGCGGCTTGCGTCAGTGTTGATTTCGATCGTGCATATATGTAATCGCCCAAATCATCCATGAACATATGGCGTACACCGTTCGTATTTAGCCATGCGGATGATAACGCGATGACCGCTTGCCGGTCCGGGGCAGAAGAGTTCTCATAATTAATAGCGTCATGCGTGAACAACTGCAAAGGTCCCAGCCCCGACCAGTGGCGCCACGTATACTGTTGCAGTTGAGCTACGCTGCTCGCGACGGTTGGCACCGGTGTTCCCGATGCGTTCGGCCATGAAAAATCGACGCGCGAATACTTCGAAAAATCTAGATACTGCGTCGCAAACAAGAAGAACTGCTGGGCGGGGAGCCCGGAACGGCTTCCTACCATATAATCATCTGCGAAGAATAAGGGGAAATTCTCAGTTGCGAAGCTCTGGCTGATTGTCGTCTTAGGTGGCGTCTCGTAGATCCAGAACGGCCGGACCGGAAGACGTTCCGCGCCGTTGTGTTGGCCTGTTGCCAGGAATCCCGGCTTTTGAATTGATGTAACATAACGAAATCCGTAACGGTTCCACAGGTCATAGCCGGTGTTGTTGCTCAAATCCCAAAAATGAGCGACCAGCGACCGCGATAGCGAAGGAATGGTGTCCGCACCGCCATTACCTTGTTTCCATGCATCAATCGCGTTCATATTGGTCATCCACTGCGGGTCTGTCAACTGGCCGGTAGAAGGATTCCAGTACATGTTTCCAAGGGCGACATCGCTGAAAGAGTGTGGTGAAATCTCCAGCTTTCCCGTATTAATATCCGCTATAACAGTCGTCCGATCGGTGCTGCCCGGCGCTAAGTTGTCTGTAAACACGTAACCAGTCACTTTCCATTGTCCACCGGTCCCATCTGTGCTTACTTGCCCGGTTAGGGTCGGGTCGTACATATCACGGACGCGCGAGCCCCAACCCGGTCTTTGATCGTCCATCTGGACAGACCAAAGCCGCGGGTAACCACGGACTACAAACGGCTTCCGGGCCGCCCAGACTAAACTTCTCCAAAACAGGTCATCCACTCCCATTAAGAACCCGAATCGATCTGCGCGCAGATAGTCGAGCGTCCCAAAATGCACTGCTCGGCCTGAGCCATGGGTTTTAGCCAGAATGAGTGGATCATTCCCGAGATGAGCTATCACCGTCCCCGTCGCATTGGTCAGAACCGTGCTGACAGCCGTTCTGACGATTCCCCCTGCGTCTGCATGGAACGGATAAACGAGATTTCCACTCGGATCATCGAACTTCTTCTGCAAAGCAGCAATGTAATGCGGCGTCGCCCCATTGGGAGCTACCGCTGAGGGCACTGAAATCTGGCTAGCTGGTGTTCCGGCAGCTGATCCTGTTGCTCCGAAAATAGTACTGATATGAGATTCATTGCCGATAGCCGTATCCGAATCGAGGTTCACAAATCCGGTCCCGGCATTCACTGCATTCGCTATCGCATTCCTCCAGCTAATCGGGAGCAACAACCGAGAGTGGCCGGCGATGATGAGCTGCCGTGAGCTTATATCGACAGGAGGCGCCGCGCTCGCCACGTCAAAAAGCTCATACGGAACTTGCAAATGGGTCAGGTAGCGTTCCGCAAACCGCTGAAACTCTCCGGGGTTCGTTGGGCTTGGATTGTAGCCGGTAGCATTTTGGGCATTGACTAAAACGGCCGCCGTCAAGTTTCTGTTTTGCGACCAGGCAGGTAATTGCGCGCAAAACAGAAGTGCGAAAGTCAGAAAGACGATCTGTCTTTGCAAACAAGTGAATCTAGTGACTGGCGGCGTTTTCATCGCACTCTCTAAAAGCACACATTCGGATCAATGCAGTGTGCTGACTGGAGTGTTTGCGCACTCGTGCGAAACTACCTCGACCGCCTGGTTGGCGATCTTTACCATAGCATTGTTGTTTAAATTCGAGTTTATGATCTGGGTCGTATTCGCCAGGAACAATCCCTCGATGTTCGTCCTCATGTCGGGCACAATGTCCGAATAGTGAAGAACAGGCACTGGCTGCACCAAGCGCTCGCGGAACAGGTACCGCGCCTCAATATCGGACTCCTGCAGGCTTGGACACACAAGCTGCAATCCTTGCCAGAAGGTCGCCCACAGCTCACCTTCTGACGCATCGAAAAGTGGATCTCCCGGTACCGTATATTTTGGTAAATAGACCAGGTGGTAACCTGCCGTCTCGGCCCGAGAGATCAAGTTTGTCATTTCGATGACGCCGGTAAAGGGTAGACCTTCATCGGTAAGATTGAGGACATAGTAAGGAGTTAGCTGGCGCCTCAGTATAAGGACAAAACAGACGATGCCCAGATATTTGGTCTCCAGCAGCTTTTGCGCATATTCCGGAGACAGCTGTGGAACCATCTGAACAAACGGGCGGCTTGGAATCGTAGCGATAACGTGATCAAACTGGAAGCGCCCCTTGGCAGTATTGAGCTTCAGGCCCGCTCCCGGATCCGAGGTGAGACGCTCGACGGGCACATCCGTAACAACGTTGCCACCCATCTTCCGGATTTCTTCCAGCAGACGGACGAACACTGTGCGATACCCGCCGGTAACGTATCCCAAGCGCTCTTTCTGGTTGGCTGTCTTTTCGCGCGTCGAATAGTATCGAGCGATGTATGTCCAGATGAATGCCGCCGAGGTCTCTTCCCGGCATGCGCCGAGCTTGCACTTCAACAACGGCCCCCACATCTTCCGGTAGTTCTCGGCGCCGAAAATCCGGGTCAGCCATTCTGACGCCAGATGCTGTTCTAAATGGCGCCCGTCCCGAATGCGGGCGGCATACAGGATCCCGAAAGCAAGCCGCGCCTTCTGCCATAGATTGAGAGGCGGAAACCGCAAAAAATCCAAAGCGCTGCTCATCGAATAGAGATGGCGGTTGGCAAAGAAGCCGGTTTTCGTCTCTGTCCAATGAAGTTCGGCGGTGAGCCCCAGATCCTCGATCAGCCGTAATAAGGCGCTGTCGGATGTGAGAATACAGTGATAAAACTTGTCCCATGAGAATGGGCCGAAATTGAAGTGCGTTGCCAGGCCGCCTAATTGCGAAGCCGCTTCCAGTACCGTGACCTGAGCACCCGCGCGAAGCAGGTAGTAAGCAGCAGTGAGGCCCGTAATGCCTCCTCCGATGATGCCGACCTGCCGATCTTCCAGAATCCTATCGCGCACTCTCAATTTCCATTAACTGCCGGCGATCAAAGTCACACCGAGACTAATAACAGCCACCGCTAGCCAGCGCCGGCGGTCTACACGCTCCTGAAAAAACACAAGCGAAAGAATAGTCACTAGAACATAGCCAACGCTCACCAGCGGGTAGGCATAAGAAAGATCCAGCTTCTGAAGCCCGGAAAGCCATAAGCCCATCGCCGCCACGAAGCACAGTCCCCACAACCAAATGAATTTTTCAGAGACAATGCCGTGCGCCAACCTGGTGACACTCCGACCGCCACCGTTTCGACTCTGAACTTTCGTGAGGCCGTTTTTGAGAAAAATCTGTGCAATGGCACTGAGCGCCACACTAATCCAGATCATCACTTTTGGATTCATGCGCCTCCCGACCCGGCCTTTTTATTCATCAGGAACATCCCAAGCACGACAAGAGCTATACCGCCAATCCGGCGAATAGAGATAACTTCCTGCAACAGCACCATGCTCGCCGCTGCAATAAGGACAAAATTAATACTCGACAACGGGTAGAGGAAGCTAATCTCTTTCTGCGACACGGCACGCATCCAGCACACGGTACCCATCAGATAAATGCACAACCCCATCACTACTTGGAGGTCAAACACCGGGTGGAGCACCCGCGCGGCGAATCCGATATCGGCAGGCAAGGGAGCCAGACCGTTTAGGCCCGCTTTTATCAGTAGGTGTCCGCAGACGACGAATAGCGCGGAAGCTGCAAAAGCAACCCACCATTTGCCAAGTATCTGTGGTAGTGTCCGAGCTGTGACTTCGCGCTCGTCAGAAGGTTCACAAGCAGTAGCGGACGCTGCTTCGACAATCATCGTGTCTCTCTCGCTATCATTGGTATCGACGCGGATTATGCGGGCCGGGCTAGTCAGCCGCTCCAGCCCTCTTTGCCGCGGTCATCGTCTTCTCGTCCTGGTTGATAACCATCTCACGCACAGCAGAGGACATGCCGGGCGCAAAACTGGCGGCGGCGTTGATCTTTTCCCAGTTCTCGACGAACCAGGCTACGGTATGTCGCAGGCCAGTTTCGAGAGGCGTCTGCGGACTGTACCCGAGCAACTCCCTGGCGCGATCGATTGACGCCAGCCGCCGGCTATGGTTATCCCATTTGCGACGGCTCGCTGACAACACACCCGCACGATTCCCGACGATCCGGTTAATCATGTGCGCCAGGTCTCCAATGCGTGTTTCCCGGCAGGTAGCGAGATTGAACTCCTTCCCTACAGCCGCTTCCATGACACCCGCCCGCAGGAGACCGTCGATCGTGTCGCCCACGTAGGTGAAATCCCGCGTTTCCTCTCCGTCACCTGTAATAGGAAGAGGCAATCCCTTCATGGCGTAATAAATGAAGTTCGGCACCACGTTACGGTACTGTCCCGGAACCTCGCCCGCTCCGTAGTTATTAAAAAAGCGCGTCTTGACGACCTTCAAGCCATGGTGGTTATAAAAGAAATTGCAGTACAGCTCGCCCAGCATCTTAGTGACCTGGTAGGGCGTCGTGAGATTCATGGACATGTAGTCTTCGCTCAACGGCAGTGGGGCTTCGCCATCGTAAACCGCACATCCGGATGAAGCGAACACGAATCGCTCAACGCCGGTCAGAAGGGAGTATTCCAGCAAGCGGAGCGTTCCCATACCATTGACCATCAGGTCCCGTTCGGGGTGGTCTACTGAGTTCTGGTTAGCAAAGAACGCTGCCAGGTGGTACACAATTTGAGGTCCCTCGAAAAATACACGCTTGAGCTTCACTTCATCCAGAATGTCGCCTTCTGTAAAGAGCACTCCCTGGCAGGAGGGAACATTCCAACGATAACCGGAAGAAAGATCGTCGAGGATAATTACGCGCGCGCCCAGCCGAACTAGTTCGCGAGATAAATTCGAACCGATAGCGCCGGCACCGCCCGTTACAAGCACCGTCTTACCGGCATAGCTATCGCAATAAGTGTTCATGATGTACTCCTTGATATGAAGAGCCGTAGCCGTTACACTGTTGCCCGGTCTACGTCTTAGGAATTCCTGGCGGTGCCCTTTGCCAATGCGGCCGGGCCCATCTTCCGGTCGGAAATACGCCACCACGCCGCAAGTGTCATGAGCCCCAAATGGGTTCGAACAGTCTGCAAGACTTTCATCTTCGAAGCTCCCGTAGCCCGCGACTTTAACACCATCGGCATCTCCGCCACTTTATAGCCCTGCTGTGCTGCGCGTAGTAGTATTTCGGTGAAACCGGCAAAGCCATCCCGGTCGAATGGAACCGTGTCAATAACCCGCCGCCGATAGACACGCATAAAGCTCGTGTATGTATAAAGCTTGCATGCGGACACATGCCTGTAAATTACCGAGGCGCCGCGGCTGAGAAGAAGCCGCCACGGCGGCACGTTTTCCACGCCGCCGGCGGGATGATACGGAGAGGCCGTCACTATGTCGACCTTCTGATCATCCATTACCTTCAACATCAAGGGAATATTGAGAGGGTCGAACGTACAGTCTGAGTCGATGGTGCATATTACATCACCGGTAGCTCTGCCAAAGCCCGTGCGCACGGCCGCTCCTGGTCCTCGATTACGCTCATGCCTCACTAACACTACTCTCGGAAAAGAGGCAAACTGCGTAGCCGCTTCATCGCTCGTGCCATCCTTGCTTCCGTCATCCACAAGAATGCATTCCAATTCATACTGGGGCGCAAGCCTGATGGCGAGCCTGGACAAGGTCTGCGCCAATATCGGGATGCTGTCCTTCTCGTTATATAGTGGCGCGACGATGGAAAGGCGTTTCACGGCTCCCCCTTCAAAGCGGCCTTCTCTATGGGTCTTCATGACTCAGGTGCACCGGGACATGTGGGACAGGCGTCCTCGCCTGTCATTTGCACGTACGAGAGCCCTTTTCAACATCCTGCTAAGCGGCCTAACACGTCAGCAGGCGCCGCTTCCCTTTAACACCGCCCATGGTGTTTGCAAAAGGATTCTCAGATCAAGCGCTAATGACCACGATCTGACGTAAGTCAGGTCTAAACGGACCATTTCATCGAACGGCACCCTGCTTCTTCCATGCACCTGCCACAAACCCGTTATTCCGGGCTTCACTGCCAAACGACGTTTGTGCCACGGGTCGTAACACAGCACTTCGTACGGAATCGGCGGTCGCGGTCCAACCAGGGACATGTCTCCTCGTATGACATTCAACAACTGCGGCAGTTCGTCCAGGCTGGTTCTGCGTAATAGCTTGCCGACGGCGGTGACGCGCGGATCGTTCGTTAATTTGAAAAGCGTATCTTGACTTGTTGATCCGCTGCCGTTGCAAGGCGCCTTTATAAACCGTGTTACATAGTCGCGGTGTAAAGCATCATCGCTCGTTATGAACATGGATCGGAACTTTAAAAAAGTAAACTTGCGCCCATATCGGCCGACCCGTTCCTGTCTAAACAGTATCGGTCCGGCCGAGGTCAGCTTAATGGCCAGCGCAATCGCGATCCACAGAGGCGATAAAAACACCAGTACGGATATGCTGCCCACAATGTCGATAACTCTCTTGATCAGGTGAGACAGGCGTCTGCAATGTGCATCCGCTATTGCGTCCGAGTATGGGCCCAACTCGCGAATCCGTCTTGCTTCATCGCTGTCGCCGGGATACAAGTGAAATGAAATCCCTATTTGATCAGCCGCATCCGGGCCGATGCTTCGGTGAAGGGCTGCCAGTACCTTGTCCAACAATGTCGTCTGAATCGCATCTCGCTCCTGATCGCCAAGTTCCGTAAAAATAATGCCAAACACCGTTCCTGTTTTGTACCATCCCTTTATGTCGGTTTCTCTTGTTTTCTGGGACAGCCTATGGACAAACCCGTCCACTAACTTATCGACATTGCTGGGGTGTGCGACTGAAGCTAGTTCCAGGAGCATTACTATAAATCGCCGGCTGGAGCGCTCTGTTCGCTTTTGTTCCAGGCGGAACGCTTTTGTGAAGGCAGTTTCGCTAAGAATCTCCGAGTCATTTGTTTCTTCAGTTCCGGACTCAGCCACTGAGGGAGTTTGCTGCATAGTGCGGTAAGTGCTGGGGTGTGGCGTGCTCATGCTTAGCTTCGTAACTGTGCCATCATCACTTACGGACACAGTGTGTCTTCACGGTTTGACACGGAGGGAACTGCCTCCAGGAACATATTGGACCGCAAGCGGCTTTCTAAGCCGCTGCAGCAGGATGAATGCCTTCAGCTTTAGGCCACTGTCGCGCGTGCAACGGCGAACGAGCCGACTCGAACAGATTTGCCGCGTTGCTTGATAGATCGCGTCGCTGCTTCGAGTACGCCAACAACCCGAAGGCCAGCGTGACCGTCTGTGATTGGAGTGGTCCCGTGCTGTATGCACTCTGCAAAATGCTGCGCTTCTACATGTAATGCCTCAGTCATGTCTAGCCGTGGCGCGGACATGTCGCCTGAGCGGTAGCTTACCAGCATCTTGTAGAGCGACTCAGGGCCATTGGTGACACTGACGCCTTTGTCATATATCTTCACTTTTTCGCTATTGTCGATATCGTCGTAAACAATCATGCTTTTGCTACCGGCTATCAATGTTCGCCGGATTTTGACCGGTGATAGCCAATTGACATTGACGTGAGCGATGATCGAGCCGCTGTAAAACACGCTCACGAAGGCCGTATCTTCTCCCGCGCCGGCTACATGGCCGGTCCCTGTAGCCGACACTTCAACAGGTACTTCAGGCAGGATGTAATCCATAATGGACAAGTCGTGAACGGCAAGGTCCCAAATAACATTGACATCGTGCTGAAACAGTCCGAGATTGACACGGGTGGAGTCATAGTAGTAAATATCGCCAAGCGCGCCGGCGCTGATAAGCTCCCGCATTTTCCGGACTGCGCCTGTATATACGAACGTATGGTCGACCATGAGCACTAGCCGCCTGCGGGCGGCCTCGTCAATAAGGCGCAGCGCCTGCTCAGTGTCTGCTGTCATAGGCTTCTCGACCAATACGTGCTTTCCAGCCTGGAGTGCTTCCAGGGCAAGCGGAAAATGAGTCGAGACGGGTGTGGAAATCGCGACAGCGTCAATATCGGGATTCTTCAACATGTCGCGGTAGTCAAGAAGCAGTTGAACTGCCGGATAGCGACGGCCTGCCACCTGCAGGCGGTCGGTTTTCATGTCCGCGATCGCAACAACCTGCGTTCCGGGTAGTTCCATGAAATTGCGGACCAGGTTGGGGCCCCAATATCCATACCCAATAACTCCAACGCGAATCATTCCTTAGTGCTCCTTCATCTGTAGCGCTCGTCGAACTCGCCGCGTGTGTCTCTAACGCTGCACACGACTGGTCATGGCCGATGGATCTGTGTGACGCTGAAACGTTTAAGGTTAAGGTGTGCCTATCGCCCGCGCGGTCAATCGTTCCCGGCGACGGGCGCACTCACAAGTGATGCGACCGGGGCAGTGGCGGAGTGTAAAGCGTTGCGTTTCCTTTTTAAGCCTAGCTGGTCCATGGCGTACAACAAAGAACGGTAGCTGATATCGAGCTCTCGCGCAGCCTGTCGGCGGTTCCAGTTATTTCGATTCAAACTGCTGAGAATCACTTTGTATTCGCAGTCCCTGACAGCGTGGCGCTTGAGTGCCTTCAACGAGCGCTCGGTCGCAGCCCCTGCTGCACTTGCGCCATCCCGCAGCTCGGCAATGATCGGCTCGGCAGATCCCAGGATAATGTAACGCTTTACTGCGTTTTCAAGCTCGCGAATATTGCCGGGCCAATCGGCCTCCACAAACACACCCATTAAGCTTTGGCTGAACGGCCGCGACTCCCGTTGATAGATCTCCCCATATAGAGTGAGGAAGTGCGATACCAGGCAGGGTATGTCGCACCGGCGCTCACGCAAAGGAGGAAGAACCAGGTTGACCACGTTAATCCGATAGTACAGGTCCTCGCGAAAAGATCCCGATTCAAGCTTAGGCTTAAGCGGAACGCGGGTTGTGCACACTACCTGAACGCCGTCGTTTCCGATTCCTGCAAACCGAGCCTCTTGAAGTAAGGCTACGACCTGAGATTGAGAACTTAGTTCAAGCTCTCCAATGTTGTCGAAAACCACCGTACCAATGGATGGACAGTCACCATTCCTTGGTCTACTCGCGGCGTCGGATCCCGAGTTGTCGGGCTCCTGCCCATTGACTATTTTCTCAAACACCGTGAGCGGCGCCGCCACCGAGCATCGAATGTTAAGGAGTGCGCGCGAACGCCTGGCGGAGCGAGCATGGATCGCACGCGCGAGAACATCCTTGCCTGTGCCGCTCTCGCCTTCGATCAACACCGGCAAACAGCAGTCAGCGATGCTGTTCAGTTGTTGGCGCAGCTGCTGCATGACATCAGAGCTGCCGAACAGAAGATCATCCGTGATGCTGGATTCGACAAGTCCATTCATTGAGTGAGCAGGTTGTGGCCGTTATGACGCCGCCGGCATCTCTGTGCGAGGCGAATTATGGGTTACACATTAAAATGTGGGTGTTAAGACTCGTCCCACATATCTCGGACGTGCTATGAGGATTGGTGATACTCGCAGCATGATCGCGGCTAAGACGGATTAGCAGTGATTCAGTGCGACGGGTGGTAACCTAGCCGGCAGTGTCTGCGTATAGTGCGCGCTGTCGAACCGGCTCTATATACAACCGATCGATCTCTACGGCAACGGATCGATTGATCAGCGATATCGATATCACAAGCCTGTCACTGCCCCGATGGCGTACGAACGAACCTTCTACCCCCGCCAGCGGGCCTTTCGTTACACGTACGGGGTCTCCCTCATGAAGACGATCGCACGGCTCAACCGGAAACCCGTTTCGGAGTGCGACGCGAATGGCCTCAATCTCCTGTTCAGGAATTGCGACTGGAGCCTTCCCGTTTCCAACAATCCCTTGAACGTTTGGCGTAACCAGAATGGGAAGCCGCACTCGTGCATCAAACTGGCTGAATACATACCCCCCGAAGAGCGGAACCGACACCACTTTAATGCGATCCGACCACACGCTGCGCTTGGAATACAGAGGCAAGAAACACTCGTAGCCCTTCTCAGCCAATACGGATGCAACTAGCTTCTCCTTCAGAGAAGACACTTGAAGCGCGTACCAGCCAAAGTGTTCAGTATTCGTGTGCGCGGACAACCCTTCACTTATTGAATTCCGCTTGGACATGTATCTCGGTATACGTCGCTTCTAACGGCTATTCAAGACAAAGCTACCGCACAAGCTGTCCCATTCGCGCTCTTAGTATTGGCTTGCGGGGAGCTAAGGTTTAGTACTGACTCTAAGAGCTTTACCTCATTGTTGTCAAGCGAAAAGCATTTGTATGCAAAAAATTGGTACTTACCTAGCGAGAGGTCTAAACCCACTGCCGTAACCAAATATAGGACCATGAGCGCTCGGGTACCATGGGTCGCCGGTGCAAGGTTATTCGGCTGACTTGTTCATCATGTCTCAAACCGGAGGGAGGTATGATGTCTTCAAAGATGTGGTCGAGCACCCAAGGAAGGCTTCGTAAAGTAGGCCACAAAAGAGCTGCTACGTTCATTGGAGAAGTGGGTGATCTTTGGTGAGGGCCGGCCGACTGAAACGGTATCGCGCAGTATTCGCCGTTGCTTGGGCGGTTTGGTTTCTTATCGTGATTGCCGGCTCACTTCTGCCCGGGCAGGTGATTACGGCAGTGGCTCCCGCCATATCCGATAAAGCAGCACATGCCATCATGTACAGTGGCCTGGCGTTGTTTCCCGCGTTGATTCTGGAAAGCCGCTGGTCGCTTGTTCTGGCAGCAATCGCGATAATGTGCACCGGTTTGCTGCTGGAAGCCGCTCAGATTCGGATTCCCGGACGGAATGCTGACTGGAGCGATGTGGCGTGGAATGTATCCGGCGCGATATTAGAATGGTTGGCTTCCGAAGGAATCCTGTTGATCGCGAATGGCGATGCTACGCCCCGGTGACCTGCACAACTTAGTCGAGACCAAAAACCAGCCCAGCCTCACTGCCCATAGCCGACTTTGGGCGGGTGCTGACGGCGAGCCATCCTGGGCCTTTTCTCGCGTGGCGACCAGCGCTACTTTTTGAATCGACACTATTGCCGCGCAAATGGGCTTTCGTCCGTTATGTGGCCCTACTGTTCGCTTTTTCAATTAGTTAGTGCCTCTTTAGGCAAAAGGGATGGGAGCCGGTGCCCGTAGTCGCGTCAGCGATTTTGAGCGTCCGACGTGTGTCGGGCGAGCGAGCCGAAACGTCGGTCGCGAAAATGAGAACAGGATCAAATGGTTACAACAGAACACGACCATCGACGTCGGACAACCCTTTATGTTCCACTACCGCATCTTCGGGGTGTTTTCAATATCGCTGTTCGATCTCGTAGGCCACATGAAGTTGTTTTTTGTTGCTTTTGTTGGTTCAGAAGTTGCAGATTGTTATTTTCTGATGCTTTTTATGATCACTTTGTTATTTTTTATGATCACTTTATTATTAGTGACTGAAACCGCCTGCTGGCGTCCCCTTCACAAGTGAATGGAGGTCCCGGACTGGAAAACGCCGCTACCCCCCAGCTAGATGCAACATCGTCGAAAGGGCCTCAGGCGAAGAAACCTCAAAAGGAGAGCTTTCGTAAAATAGAGTGGGAGTCCGGCATAATCTCAAACAAATTATCGGTATCCGAGTTGGATTGCTCAGACGCAGTCGGCACAAAGTCGGAACTGTCGAGCCGCGACGGCGCATGTATGGCTGGCCAAGCCTTCATTACAGCAAGAGCGCGCGGGGATGATTCTATCGACGGATGTGGAGAGCGAATATTGGGCGCACCGAAAAGACAGCCCAGCACCATCCGTTCCCACAATTATCTGAACACGCGCTGGAAGAAGCGGCGGCCTACACCACCGTCTGCGGCAGACCACCCAGGCCGAGCGGCTCGATGCGCTGAGCGCTACCGCTGGTGCCCTCACGCCCGCCGCGTCCGACGATCGGGCCAAAGCCATAGAGGATTGTGAACGAATCGATGAGTCCGGCTGGTGATGACATGCTGCTGGATACTAGCGTGATTATCGACCATTTTCGCAGTGATCCGCGCCTCAATCATCAGCTGGAGAGGGCGGCGGCACTGTACATTTCACCGTCGTTTTGGGCGAACTCTATTACGGCGCTTTCCGCTCCGTGCACCGCGAGAAGCAGCTGGACCAGATGCGTGTTTCTATGGAAGATGTGCGTGAACTCGTTATCGAAACGGGTCTCAATGGGGTAGTTCCGCCGTAGCGAGCGCCCAGCTTGCAAGCCGTTGGACATGACCGGAACGAGTTAGCGGAATAATTGCTCCCCCGCAAAATCAACCAATTGCTGAAATGCCGCGAGTTGCTGCGGCAGCAAGCGAGCGACACTCGCGACGATTTCCGGCCGATACACGCCGGAAAGGCCCAGGGCAAGCTGCGCCTCCATCAACCCCACCGGGACCCGATGTCGTACCGTTCGCCGCTAAGCTCGCAGCAGTAGTAGGCGCGGCAGCGATTCAGCAGCAGTTGCTGTGCGGTCGTGAGCTGGATCTCCCCACGGCTGCGGACATCGTTTCGAATCAGGTGCTCCAAACAATCGAAAATGGCGGGCGAGAACACGTGCATGCCGAAATGGCAGAGAAACTGGTCTGGTGGCAGCCCTGGTGTCACCAAATGCTCCATGGCGTAAACTACAGATGGCTTTTCTTCGATCGCGGTCACGGAGTACAGCCGCCGGTCGGAATCCGGTATGAGCAGCCCTCGAATCGTGCCAAACAGATGCAGATGCGTTGACGGTGTCCGTTTGACGGCCGAGATCGCATCGGCATTATTTACAGTGTAGTTATCGATGAGTTGGGTAGCGCAGCGGCCGCCTTGCTAGTTGATATAGATGTGATCCCCCAGCAGCAAAGGGAACGGCTCCTTTCCAATAAAATCGCGGCTCTGATAGACAGCGTAGCCAAAACCTTCCGGCGTTTGCTGTACAACATAAGTCAACGCCCGTTCCATTCTGGCGAGTTTTTCAGATTCCCGCAGCGCCCATTCTTTGCCGGCGAAGGCGGGCAGAAGATCTTGGGCGATAGCCCGGAAGTGCTGCCGAAACTGTTGTTCATCGCCCGGAGAAACAATTATGCATATCTCCTCGATTCCGGCCTCGAGCGCCTCCTCGGCAATGATCTGGATCGCCGGCTTGGTGATGCCATCGCGGTCCACCAACGGCAGCATCTCCTTCTGAACAACGGAAGTCGCCGGATATTGCCTGGTTCCCCTCCCTGCCGCCGTAATGACTGCCTTACGAATGATACTCATTGGGTACTCAAAAGCCGCTTCCGGAAGGCGCGGTCAGGAATGCTCATGACGCGGTTACTCTAGGACGTGCCTTGGCCCCGTGTTTTTGAGTCTTCTCCTGCGTGCTCATCCGTGTTCGGCATGGCTGCCGATGCCGTGGCGCGCGTGGTCTCGGCCAACTCATCAACGGCCTTTCGGATGTCATCGGCAACCGATTGAAGCGTACTTACGGCTGTGGAAAACTGTTGCGCCGCGTCGTTTTTCGAGGACTGTATGAAAGCCTGGATGGCCGAACGTGCAAGATCGGAAACACTCCGGGCCTTACTCTGCTGGCAAACCTGAAGTATTTCGTTAAATTCTTCTTCCGTAACACGAAAGTACACGAGACGATCACGCCGGCTGGCAATTGACACAATAGTTAATCTGAGTTGAAATCAGCAGGCGTGCGTAGTGCCGGAGACAGACTTGACACTGTCTACCGAAGAAAGGGCAAGCTATCGCCCTTTGAGTCCCATCGGCGTCTGCTGTTGAGAGGTTTCATTCAATCTTACGCAACCGGCAACGAAACGCAATAGGAAAAGAGAAGCGTAAGTACCAGATGTCCCCGGGCACGCTTCTCTACCTCATCTTCCATTTCGTCGACCGACAGTGATGCACTGTGATCATCCTTCTCCAGTCCCAGTACGTTATACGAACTTAGAGCTGTGGGGAACAATTGCATATTTGACGAAATAAAGCAGCATTTCAAAAGTTCGGCGTCACGACAGCCCTGGAAACAACACTCTTATAGGAGTAGCCGCCTCGCGGCGGTAGGCGCCGAACTCGAAAGGCTGAAAAAAAGAATGACAGATAGACAGGCACCCCATCGATTCACAACCGGGCAAGTCATACGAATTACCAGCGGACCGCTTATGGGCGAGCGGGCGGTGTGTATGGAATCCCGCCATTCATCGCGATGGTTGGTTTCGATTCAGGTGTCGGGACGGATGTTTCCGGTTGAACTCGAAAGCGATTACTTAGCCGAGCTTTCTTCCAATGACGCGGGCACTCCCGGAAGCGACTTCAGAGGCCCGGGCGATGCTCGGGGCGGCGACGCTTGACAGCAACGGGAGCCTTTGTACCTCGCGTATCAAAAGGTCCGTGCAGGGCTAACAGGGCCGGGCAGCTTCCATCTAGTACGATGCTGCCATCCTGGAGCGTATGCCGATGCACGGTATGTTCAGGAGTGTCCCATCGCTCGAAGAGGGCTTCAATTTCAGGCGATGCGAGCGAGCGCGGGATTATGGCGATCCATTCACAGTTAGAGCTTGCCAATTGCTTCAAATGCCTTGGCGCCTTTTCGAAAGGCCAGACCTTGATTTCAACATCAGCGCGCGCGGTCGTTAAACTCTTCATTAACCCAACTTCATATTCGGCGCTTCCCGTCAATTCGGAGTTATTATAGGCGCTCTTTCATCAAATGTCACGGTGATTCGTGACAATTCTCAAACCCTTCCATTCTCGCTAATATATTACCTCAAACTTCCCTGAACCTCTAGTACTCATCAGGTCGAAGTACGCTTGACACCCGTCCTACAAGCATCCATACTGCTAACCGCGCCCAAGTGCTAAAAGGGAGTTATCACTCTCCAAACGAAGTTATCCCGCTAACGAACTGGGAGGAAGGGTCAAATGTCATTGGAGGATCGGCCGGACGGAGGCATCGCTTTTGAAGTTCGGGAAGAAGACGATGACGAGAACCTACCTTGGTACGCGTTGCATGTTCGGTCAAACTGCGAACGTGCGGTGCGCAATCAGCTCGAGTACCAAGGCTACGAATTGTACCTGCCAATGGTTCGCGTCGAACGGCGGTGGTCCGACCGCGTAAAGCAACTTGATATTCCTCTATTCTCCGGCTATCTCTTTTGCCGGTGCGATGCGCGCAATCCGCTGCCGGTTTTGAGCGTGTCCGGCGTGGTTCAGATAGTCGGTATGGGAAAGACCCCGGTACCCGTGGCGGAAAACATCATCCAAGATATTAAGACTGTTCAGAAATCGGGATTGTGGTACTCGAATATCCCGCACACACTGTCAGGTCAGCGGGTCGTCGTCGAACGCGGTCCTCTGACGGGGGTACAGGGAGTGTTGGTGGAGACCCGTGAGGCGAACCGGCTCGCGATTTCGATTTCGATGCTCCAGCGTTCGCTGATTGTCGAAGTTGACGCAAGCTGGATTCGTGTTTTGCCAGGTGACGTTCAAGTCATCCCGCCGCGGCTGCTGCGGCAGCCGGCCTTGCTGCAATAACCCGCAGCCGTATTCCGCGGTCATACTCGATTAAAGCCGGACAATATTACTCGCCGTGTGATTCTTGAGCGCATTGCGCGTATCGACGATCAGAGCCGCGCGGCTGACCAGCTTGCCGTAATCGAACGTCGAATGGTCCGTGACAATGACGACGCAATCGGCGTCCGCCGACAAGTCCTGCGACGTCAGGTTCAGCCCGTCCAAAGATACCGACGGTATAAATGGATCTTCGTACGTCACGCGTGCGCCGCGGTTCTGTAGCAGGTGGATGATGTCGAGAGCCGGCGATTCGCGCACATCGTCGATGTTGCGTTTATAGGCAATGCCAAGAATGTGCACGTGCGAGTTCTTCAGCGGCTTGGCGGCCTCGTTGAGCGCATTCTGCACCTTGTCGACGACGAAATGCGGCATCTGTGCGTTGATGTAGCCGGCGAGCTCGATGAATCGCGCCTCGATGCCTGCCTGCTTGCTCTTCCAGGAAAGATAGAACGGATCGATCGGGATGCAATGACCGCCCAGGCCAGGGCCCGGATAGAATGCCATGAAGCCGAACGGCTTGGTGGCCGCGGCCTCGATCACTTCCCACACGTTGATGTTCATGCGCTCGCACATCAGCGCAAGCTCGTTCACCAGGCCGATGTTGATCATGCGGAAGGTATTCTCCAGCAGCTTCACCATCTCGGCAACCTGCGTGGAGCCCACCGGAACCACGGTCTCGAGCGCCTGCGAATAAAACAGCGCGCCGATCTGCGTACAGGCAGCCGTCGTCCCGCCGACTACCTTCGGGATGTTCCGCGTCTGAAACCGGGCGTTGCCGGGATCCACCCGTTCGGGCGAAAAGCACAGAAAGAAATCGCGCCCGGCCTCTAACCCCGACTTTTCGAGCATCGGCCGGACAAGCTCGTCGGTCGTGCCAGGATAGGTGGTCGATTCAAGAATGACCAGCATCCCCGGATGGAGGTGCTTCGCAATCTCCTCGCACGCCGAGACGATGTAGCTCATGTCCGGATCCTTCGTCTTGCGCAGCGGCGTAGGAACGCAGATGTTGATCGTGTCCAGTTCCGAAATGACGGAGAAATCCGTGGTGGCATTCAACTTACGTTTCGCGACCAGGCCGGCGACCTCATCGCCGGGCACATCCTGCACATAAGAATCGCCGGAATTGAGCGCGGAAACCTTCGTGTCCATTACGTCAATGCCCGTGACCGCATAGCCGGCCTTGGCATATTCCACGGCAAGCGGCAACCCGACATACCCCAAACCGACAATTCCGACGCGAGCCGTTTTCTGACGAATCTTGTCGCTCAGCTGGTGGAAAGATTCCGAAAGAAACAGCTCTGAAGGGGTCGCAGTGGTACTCATGAGTGAAATTGCAATGCCTTTCGTCAAAACAATCTTGATGGATTATTCTCCCATAACCCGGTAGTCACCGCCCATAGAACCATGGATAGTAGGTGCCTAGAACTTCCTCATAAATTCGGCATGAGCGAGCACACGCTGCGTGCGGATCGACGTGCCATACTGATCCCAAATGGAGCACCCGAACACTACAAATGCCCGTGTTGCCGTTTTAGGCCTTGGTTATGTAGGCTGCGTTTCCGCCGCCTGTTTTGCTCACCTCGGACATACTGTCGTCGGGATAGACAAAGACGAGCACAAAGTAGCCGCGATCATGAATCGAACGGCGCCGTTCTATGAGCCGGGATTACAGGAAATCATAGAAGCAACAGTAGATGCCGGACGCCTGACTGCCTTCCTGTCTCTCGAGCAGGCACTCGCTGCCGCGGATATTGCCCTGATCTGCGTGGGCACGCCTTCCGAGCGCAACGGGAATCTCGGGCTCGGGCAATTGCATGCGATCTGTGCCGAGATCGCGGGCGTCGTACGCAGCCGCACGCAGCCCTTGATTGTGGCGATTCGAAGTACGGTGTTTCCAGGTACCTGCGAAGAAACATCCCGCACGGTATTCGCCGGGATGACCCATGTCACGGTGGTTTCCAACCCCGAGTTTTTGCGCGAAGGCGCCGCCGTGAAGGACTTTCTCGATCCATCGCTGATGGTGGTGGGCGCCGGTGATCCCGCCATCGCTCGCAAAGTGGCCGATCTGTATGCGCCCTTGAACGCGCAAACATGCGTGGTTTCCTTGCGCACGGCGGAGATGATCAAGTATGCCTGCAACGCGTTTCACGCGCTCAAGGTCGCATTCGCGAACGAGATCGGTACGCTCGCAACGGAGCTCGGCGTTTCCGGTGCCGAGGTCATGGACACCTTGTGCCGCGACACGCGGCTCAACATCTCTCCGGCCTATTTGAAACCCGGGTTCGCGTTCGGCGGCTCCTGTCTTCCCAAAGACCTGCGGGCGATCGTGTACCGGGCATCGCGCCTGGATCTTTCCCTGCCTTTACTCGATGCCGTCCTGCCGAGCAATGAAGCGCATCTGCGGCGCGGGATTCAACGGGTGCTCGATATACCGGCGAGCCGGATCGGCATCTTCGGACTCGCATTCAAGGAAAATACGGACGACCTGCGCGAAAGCCCGGTGGTGACGCTGGTGGAACAGTTGATCGGTAAAGGACGGCAGCTGCGTATTTTCGATCCGCATATTCAGATGGATCAAATCTACGGCAGCAATAAAAACTTCATCCTCACGAGCGTGCCCCACATCGGAAAGCTTCTTCAGCCCGCCATCGACGATATGCTGAACTGGGCTGAGCACGTCGTGGTCGCGCAGAAGCTCTCGCCTGAGTATCGGGCCGCTATCGAGAACAGCGGCCTGCCCGCGATCGATTTGACTACAGCCGGCGATCGCGCGACGCAAGCATCGGCGGTATAACGGGGCTCGTCCGCCCGGCAAACGATTGAATGATCCGACTCTTTCGCGTATCTATTCCTACATCCGTTCTCGTTCTTATCCTGGTCGAATTCGTGCTGATTTATGCCTGCCTGCTGGCGGCTGCCTGGTATTTTCTCGCCGACGAGCTCGAGATTTTTCTTCTCTACGACAGGGGAATTGAGCGCCTGGGCATCGTCGTGGTCACCATGATGCTCACTTTTTATTTCCAGGACGGATACAACGATTTCAGCGTGCGGCAAAAGCTGGTTCTGCTTCAGAACTGCGTGTTCGCGCTGGGAGTGTCGATCCTGATTCAGGCGATGGTCGCCTATCTGTTCCCTGGCTGGATTGCGCCCCGTTGGACGCTGTTTTTCGGCGGCCTGCTGCTGTGTCTCATATTCCCTTTCTGGCGGCTTGCGTATCAGCGGTTTTTCCTGTCGGCGCTGGGCGCTCAATCGGTACTGTTTTTAGGAGCGAACTCGCTTGCCAAGGACATCGCCGTCCGCTTGAGCGACCGGCCCGAACTTGGAATGCACAGCCTCGGATTCGTTGCCGATGAACCCGACCTCGCGGATTTGACGGTCCTTGGACCGGTTGCGGAGTTCGGCAGAATTGTTCACGAAAAAAGACCCGACTTCATCATCGTCGGGATGACGGAAAGGCGGCAAAAGCTGCCGCTCGAAGAGTTGCTGCGCCTGCGCTTCGCCGGAATTCGCATCGAAGAGGCGGCTACCGCATTTCAAACTGTCTTCTCCCGCGTTCCGATCCGCGGCCTGCGTCATTCGCAGCTCATCTTTTCTTCCGAACTCGGCCCCCTGCCCCGTAATCTGCGCATCCAAACCGTTTACTCCACCATTCTTGCGGCGCTCGGTCTGATTCTCCTGGCTCCCCTGATGTTGCTGGTTGCGATCGCCGTGCTGGTGACTTCCCGCGGCCCGGTGCTATTCCGTCAAACCCGCGTAGGATACGGAGGCAAACCTTTCACCATTTATAAATTTCGCTCCATGAAGATCAATGCGGAAGCAGATACCGGCGCCGTTTGGGCCAGCCGTAACGATCCTCGCGTGACCGTCATCGGAGGATATCTCCGAAGGACCCGCCTGGACGAATTGCCGCAGTTGTTCAACGTATTGCAACGCGAGATGTCCATTGTCGGCCCGCGCCCCGAGCGGCCTGAATTCGTCAAGACGCTTTCCGAGCTGATCCCGTTTTATGCTCATCGCCACTCCGTCAAGCCGGGCATCACGGGCTGGGCGCAGATCAACTACAAATATGGAGAATCGATTGAGGATGCGATCGTAAAGCTCGAATACGAGCTGTATTACATCAAGAATCTTTCGCCCGGTCTCGATTTGTATGTCATGTTCCACACCTTGAAAGCCATGCTGGTCTCGCAGAGCGGGCATTAGGCATAATACGATTAAGTCTTGGAAACTGTACGCGTAAGCACGCACGGCGCAGAGGTAACAAGCGGCGAGCGATTTGAATTCGGAAAGAATTGGAGCCGTTTTCTTTCCGTCTTGAACGACGAGCGCATCGTCCAGGCGGAAACTTCGCTCAAGAACTTTCTCGAAGTGGAAAATCTGCAGGGCCGCAGCTTTCTCGATATCGGCTCCGGCAGCGGGCTCTTCAGTCTAGCGGCACGCCGGCTGGGAGCGCGCGTGCACTCCTTCGATTTCGATCCCAATTCTGTCGCCTGCACCGCGGAGCTGCGGCGGCGATACTTCCCGAACGATGACAAGTGGGTAGTCGAGGAAGGCTCCGCCCTCGACGCGGATTATGTCCGCTCGCTCGGGCTGTTCGATGTGGTTTATTCGTGGGGCGTGCTGCATCACACGGGGCAGATGTGGAAAGGTCTCGACAATGCGCAGCTGGCTGTTGCGCCCGGCGGCAAGCTTTTCATTGCTATCTACAACGACACCGGGACCCAGGCCGCTCGCTGGTTAAAAATCAAAAAAATGTATAACCGGCTCCCTCGCGTTTTGCGTACGCCTTTTGCGCTGCTCGTCAGAGCGCCGGATGAAGGAAAGGACCTTCTGCGGGCGCTCGTGAAAGGCCGGCCGGGTGAGTACATTCGCGCCTGGACGCAGTACAGTTACGGCCGAGGAATGAGCCGCTGGTACGACATCATCGACTGGGTGGGCGGCTATCCGTATGAGGTCGCCACGCCCGAGCAGATCTTCGACTTCTACCGCGCTCGCGGCTTCACGCTCACCAAGATGAAATGCGGGGGCGTGGGACTCGGCTGCAACCAATTCGTGTTTATCAGGACCGCACCGTAGTGGCCATGAAAGGGAAAACGAAGGAGTACAATTGACCTATGGCAACCGCACCGGCTCTGCCGTTTGTGTCGGTAGACGAATATTTCGAGCAGAACCTGTGGAAGGAATGGGAGTTCGACAACGGAGTTCTCGTGCCTCGTAACAGCGGTAGCCGCGATCATGCTCGGATGATCATTCATCTGGGCAAGTTGCTGGAAGCGTCCGGCGTTCTGACTGCTTATGCCGGATTTGTTCTGTCGATCCCCTGGACAAGTAAGTATCGAGTTCCGGATGTCTGCTGCTATCCCGCCGGCGTTGATCCGGGCAATACACTGGAGCAACAGCCACCTCCTCTAGTGGTGTTCGAAGTCCTTTCGAAGACCGATCCCATAGCGGAAATGCGGTCCAAGTGCAGCGAGTATATCCGGCTTGGTATTCGTCACATCTACATCGTCGATCCCGCGGCGATGGTTGTTCTGGTCCCACAGGGCAACGGATTTCCCGAGTTGGATGGCACTTCAATTGACTTTCAGGTCGGAAGTTCTGCCGTCTCAATTTCGATTCGGGATCTGTTTGCCGGGTTTCCCGTTCACTCAAGGCTCACACTGTAAAGGTCGCTTTTTCAGACTAGTAGAGGAGTACAATTGACCTATGGCAACCGCGCCGACTCTGCCGCTCGTGTCGGTGGAGGAATACCTTAACACCAGATACTATCCGGACATGGAGTATGTCGACGGCGTTCTGGTAGAACGTAGCATGCCGACAACTGCACATAGCACTCTGGCCATGATTGTGGCGGCCTATTTGTTCGGCTTGCGAAGACAGTTCGGATTCGCAGTGCTACCAGATTGCAGGACACAGATCGCGGAAAGAGCGCGATATCGCATTCCCGATGTACTTCTCTGCAGCCGGCCCATCCCTGCTGGCAAAGTGCTAAACACAGTGCCCTGGGCGGTCATTGAGATCCTCTCTCCCGACGATAAGATGAGCGAACAACTGGAACGCTTTCGGGAGTATACAAGTATCGGCGTAAAGCAGATTGTATTACTCGATCCGATACGCCTTCTGGCACGCCGCTTTGAAGACGACTCTCTGATTAAAACCGAATTCACCGAACTTGCCTTGCCGAATGGCAAGCTTGTACCTTTTGATTCCAATGCGCTGTTCGAGCAGTTGACCGAAGAGCAGCAGATGAAGTCGTAATCAACAGAAGTCCGAAGAGTAAACTTGCAATATGTCAACCGCGCCGACTCTACCCTTTGTGTCGGTGGAAGAATACCTCAGAACAGATTACGAACCCAATTGTGAGTATATCGATGGGGTTTTGAAGCCGAAAGCCTTATCTGATCGCACACATGCAAAACTGCAGGTCCTGATCGCGGCCTACCTGCTCTCGGTGGAAAAGAAGTTTGGCCTCGACGTGCTGACCGAGTTGCATGCTCGCGTGGCATCGATACGGTTCCGCATTCCAGACGTGTGCGCTTTAACTAGGCCTCCTACAGACGGCAGATACGCGGATGTCGATTCGCCACCACTATTCACCATCGAGGTCGTTTCGAAGGATGAGCCGTGGACAGATCTGCGCGACAAGATGGCGGACCATCTCTCTATGGGTGTTCCGACGGTCATCATTGCGGATCCCTATCATAAGACCGTAATGGTAGCTACGCAGACCCAGCCACTTCACGAAATCAGCGCCCCGCTGATTGTCACCATTGAAGTGCCGGGCGCAGGTCTGCTGCAGATCGACTTCGACGATCTGTACAAGCAGCTTTAGCGCTGTATCAGGATCGGACCGCGGTAACGCTTGCCGGGATCGGCGTCTTCGTTCCCTCCAGCCAGCTTTCAAACATCAAGACGGCCCAGAGCCGGTGGCTCCAATTGCAGCCGGATAGGTGCTCCGACCAGGTCTGGCGAATGGGTGCGGGATTGAGGATGCCTTCACGGCGGATCCGACCGGCGTCGAGCAGATCCTCCGCCCAATCACGCAGCGGACCGCGAAGCCATTGATGGATGGGAACGGCAAAGCCGGACTTCGGACGGTCGATCATTTCCACCGGCACATACCGGGATAGAAGGTCGCGGAGGATCCATTTGCCTTTGCCGTTGCGGACTTTGAATTCGCGCGGCACACGCCAGGCAAATTCGAGCACGCGGTAATCAAGCAGGGGGCCGCGTGCTTCGAGACTCACGGCCATGCTGGCGCGATCGACCTTCACCAGGATGTCGTCGGGCAGATACACCAGCGAATCGATCAGCATCATCTTCTCGAAAAACTCCGGGATTTCGCTCGACCCGGCGCGGGTAAATGGCGTCGGCGGCTCCGCGGCCCGTTTGACGAGCGCCCCCGGATCCTCCCAGAACGACATCAACGACATATATACGGTTTCCTGCGTTTGCGCGGCGAAAGTGTTCGCCAGCCGGTGCAGGCGCGCGCCCGGCGGCATCGACCCGCCATTGGGCATCAGACGATTCCAGAGCGGTTGGGGCACGGCTCGCAGGAGCTGCCCGGTGGCGGATCGCAGGCCGGCGGGCATCCATCCATATTTTTCGTAGAAGCGCGAACAGCTCTGATACGCCGTGTAGCCGCCGAACAGCTCATCGCCGCCATCGCCGGAGAGGCTGACGGTCACCTGCCGTCGCGCTAATTCGGAGACGAGAAAGGTCGGAATCTGTGAAGAATCCGCGAATGGCTCATCGAACATGTGAGGCAGCCGCGGAACGACATCGAGCGCCTGGTCGGGTGTAAGCGTGAGCTCCGTATGATCCGTGCCGAGATGCCGCGCGACGGCACGCGCGTGATCGGCTTCATTGTGCGTTTGCTCCCGAAAGCCAATGCAAAAGGTTTTCACGGGCCGGCTGCTCAGCGCCTGCATGAGCGATACGACAAGCGAAGAGTCGATGCCGCCGGAGAGAAAGGCGCCAAGCGGAACGTCGGCGATCATGCGCAGGCCGACCGAGCTTCGGAGCAGCAAATCCAACTCGCCGATCGCAGTGTCATAGTCGCGGATGGGGTTGCGCAGCCCAGCCTCAGCCGCCTCCCGCGCAGACCAGTAAGGCACCGGATCGGCATTGGCGCCGCGATCGCCCGCGCGGATCGCGAGCCACGTTGCCGCCGGCAATTTCCGAATATTTTCGTAAATCGTGTAAGGCGCGGGGATGTACCCGAAGCGTAAATAGAGCGCCAGCGCATTTCGATCGATGCCGGACCGGAATGCAGGATGCGCGCGCAGCGCCTTCAGCTCGGAGCCGAACAGCAGGGTATCGCCCGCCCAGCCATAGTAGAGCGGTTTCTTGCCGACACGATCGCGGGCCAGGTACAGAACGCGATCGCGCCGGTCCCACATCGCCAGCGCGAACATGCCGTTGAAGCGCCGCAGCGATGCTTCCACACCCCATTGCTCGAAGCCGGCGAGCATGACCTCGGTATCGGAGTGCCCGCGGAAACGATAGCCGAGCGTTTCGAGATTGTTCCGGAGATCCTTGAAGTTATAGATTTCGCCGTTGTAGATGATAATCAGATCGCCGCTCCGGCTGACCATCGGTTGATGGCCTTCCGCCGACAGATCGATAATGGACAATCGGCGGTGCCCGAGCGCAATTCCGGAGTCCCCATCGATCCACGCGCCGCTGTCATCCGGACCGCGATGAGAAATGGCATCCGTCATCGCAGCGACAGAATCCCGAAACGAATCCGGGCTGCGATGATTGGAGCGATCGAGAAAACCTGCTATTCCGCACATGCGGATCGCCTCGGTCGCTGGCGGGAAAGACTTAGAATTGCAATGAAACGCACCACAATAATTATGGCTTACGGCTGACACGCCGAATGCGCAGCCTCCCCGAAATCCTATTTCGCCTGAGACAGGAAGCGTTAAACCTGCGGCTGTTGGCGAAGCCTCCGGTACTCAAGCGGATTCCCGCGGCCGCTCCCCTGCCCGGCCTGCCTGACCCCGTTGCCATTTTTACCGCGGTCGCGAATACACCGTGGTCTCATAACGTCGTCGCCGAAGCAGATCGAATTCTCCGGCATGAGTTCAATCTGCTTGGCGTCACGATCGAGACCGGGCCGGAGATCGATTGGCGCAAGGACTACCTGGCTGGACGGACCAGTGAACCAACATATTTCCGCTTGCTGCCGTATCTCGACTTCGATCGCGTCGGCGATCACAAGATCATCTGGGAGCTCAATCGTCACCAGCATCTGGTTGTGCTCGCGCAGGCCTGGCGGCTGACCCGCGATGTGCGATATAAGAACTCGCTGTTTGCACTGTTGGGATCCTGGTGGCGCGATAATCCCGTGCAGCGAGGTATCAATTGGGCGAGTGCGCTCGAGGTCGCTTTTCGCGCGCTTTCCTGGGCGTGGGTGTACCACCTCACAGCAGAGAACATGTCTGACGATTTCCGCGGTCGTTTTCTGACCGAGTTGTATCGTCACGGGCAGCATCTGGCCGCAAATCTCTCGATCTACTTTTCACCCAATACGCACCTGCTTGGCGAAGCAGTCGCGTTGCATGCCCTGGGCGCGCTGTTCCCGTTTTTCCCTGGAGCGCGCACCTGGCTCGAGAAAGGCGCCCGCATTGTCGAAAAGCAAATGGACTTCCAGGTCATGCCGGATGGAAGTCACTTCGAGCAATCGAGCTACTACCATATCTATGCCCTCGATTTCTTTTTGTTCCACATGTTGCTGCACCCGGTTTCGCCGCGCTATCGCGAAGGCCTGCGGCGAATGGCGGTTTATGCGCGATCGCTGCTCGGACCCGGCTGGCGGATTCCGCTGATCGGTGACGATGATGGCGGCCGCCTGTTTCACCCATATGGCGTTCGTGCCGAGTTCGGCCGCGCCACCATGGCTACCTGTGCGGTGGTATTTGAACAGCCGGAATGGCTGCGCGATCCGGCTGATCTTTTTGACCAGGCTCTGTGGTGGCTCGGTCCGGCCGTGCTTGCGCAATCGTGCGGTCCCGCTGAGCCTTTGTTATCGATACGGTATCCGGACAGCGGTACGGCGTGCATGCAACACGGAGATGTACAGGCCATTATCGATTCCGGCCCGTTCGGATGGTCCGGCGCCGGCCACAGTCACTCCGACACGCTGAGCTTTGTATTGCGGCGCGGAGGCGAAGAGATCCTCGTCGATTGCGGAACCTACACGTATCTTTCGGATCCGCACTGGCGCAACTGGTTTCGCAGCTCGGCCGCGCATAATACGATCCGCGTCGACGGCCAGGATCAAGCTGACTTCGCGGGCCCGTTTCGCTGGGCCTCGAAACCGGATGTCGAATGCCTTGCCTGGCGGACCTCCGCGGAGGAGGATTTTCTCGATGCTGCGGGTCGCTATCGCGGCGTCACGCATCGACGCACTGTACTGTTCCGCAAGCCCGATGTATTTGTCATTACCGATGAAGTCAGCGGGCCCGCGGGATCGCACGACATCGAGCAGTTCTGGCATTTTGGTGTTGATGTCGAACAGGTTTCGCCGAACGTCCTGCGAGCGGGTTCTATCGAGATGACTTTTCTCGAAGGGGATGCCGCGCAGATCCTTCGCGGGGGTGAGCACGGGTGGCGGTCGCAAGCCATGCATGCGCGTGAAGAGGCGCCGGCGGCATGCTGCCGTCGAACGGCAGTCACATTGCCGGCGCGGTTTGTTACTCGGATCAACCTTTCGCCGCTCGAGAATCGGTAGAATGTCGCTATGTCGAGGCTCTACGACACCGACTATCATGCATGGACCAGACGCACCGCGGCGGATCTCAGAGCGGGCCGCTTGGATGCCGTGGATCTGTGTGCGGTCGCAGAGGAGATAGAAGACTTGGGTAAGTCCGAACGACGCGCGCTGGAAAGCTGTCTGGCGCAGTTACTTTTGCATTTACTCAAGTGGGACAAGCAACCCGAACTTCGCGGTGTAAGTTGGCAGGTATCGATACGGAAACAGCGCCGGCGCCTTGAACGCATACTCAGCGAGAGTCCAAGCTTGCGGGCATGCTTGCCGGAATTGGTTGTCACCGCCTATGAGGACGCGGTAGACGATGCCATCAGTGAAACGGGCCTTGCACCCGAGGTATTCCCGCCGGTGTGTCCTTACACCATTGGGTACATTGAGTCCGAACCACTAGACCAGGACTAGCCCAGCTCGATCACACCTACATGTTTATTGAGTTCGCAGGCGGCGAGCACATCGCTGCCGGCAGCAATCTCTTCCCAGCACTCGTACATGCGGCCGGTTGGAAAATCGATATCGTCAAACAGCAGGATCGCTCCCGGCGCCACCTTCCGCTTCAGAATGCCGTACTGCGCCATTACCCATTCGTAAGTGTGAATGCCATCCACAAAAGCGATGTCGATCGGATGAGGCACCACCTTGTCCACATGGTCTTCGAACGATCCCATGGTGAGAGTGAAACGCGTACCGATCCTGCTCAGGTTGGATTTCGCGATCTCACCCCAGATCGGATTAATTTCGAAAGAGTAGAGATGACCGGCGCCGGCTGCTTCGAGTCCCGATAACCAGTACATCCCCGAGAACCCAAATGCCGACCCGAACTCCACCACGGTTTGGGGACGGCGATGCTCTGCCAGCCAAGCAAACACGTCGCCCATGACCGGCGACGAGCGCACCTGCGCCGGACTGCGCTTTGCTCCCGGCTGGCCGTACTCTTGTGCGAGGGGCTTTTCTCCGTGCTGTTCCGTTCGCCAGGCCAGGTCTTCAATCAATAGCTTTTTGGGCGCTTTCGGAACCGTCGGACGGTCGAGGTGATTCACCAGCCAGCCCGTGCCCCGCCGCTTCCAGACGACTGTCAGTTGACCGGGTCCTTGCACAGCGAAATGAACTGCGTTCTTAATGCGCTTGGCAGTCGAGAGAGGGGATGCCATGAATTGGCTTTATTCTAATCTGGCGTGTTGCCCGGAATGCCGTCAGGCGCTAGGCTGAAGTCATGGCGCAAATGGCGGCGACAGAGCTTATCCCTCTCGAGGAAGGAGCCGATAACGTAATACGTGTGCGCGGCACGCGCATTACGCTCGACACTGTGTTGACCGCATTTCGGGATGGTGCGACGGCAGAGGAAATCGCTCAGCAGTATCCTTCCATTTCGCTGGCCGACGTGTATCAGGTGATCGGGTATTATCTACGCCATTCATCCGAACTCGAACCTTATCTCACCAAGCGGCGTGAACACGCCCGCGCGACGAGAGAAATGAACGAATCCACCTGGCCGCCGGATGGGATTCGCGACCGGTTGCTTGCGCGGCGTCGGGCGTAGAGTTTGCGCTGGCTCGCTGACGAAAACTTCAACAACAATATCCTTCGAGCGCTTGTGCGTCGGAATCCTTCACTTGATATAGTTCGTGCGCAGGATGTTGGCCTCAGTGGCGTTGACGACCAGACACTGCTGGCCGCGGAAGCAGCGCGGGTCCTGTTAACTCATGACGTATCCACGATTACTGAATACGCCTACCAACGCGTGAGAAACGGTGAACACATGCCCGGTGTTTTGAGGTGAGCCGCGACGTTCCGATTCGTATCGCCGTCCAAGACATAATGCTGATCAACGAGTGTAGCCGCCCGAACGAATGGGACGGCCAAGTTCGCTACCTTCCACTTCGCTAACAACAGCTATGGAAGTGAACATCCGATACGCTGAAAGAGAGCGAGCAAAGTATTCTCACCAAGCGGCGTGAAAACGCCTGCGGACGAGAGAAGTGAACGAATCACCTGGCCGCCGAATGGTATTCGCGACCGGTTGCTATCTCGCTAACGGCCAAGCGGCTCAGTCTCAATTAGTGCGCGCATTACTCACCAGCCAAGCGTCGCCACGATTGGCGACGCGGCAAACAGGAGTGTTCCCGCCACTGGTTTGTGACACCGCGACTCCACAAGTCTGATGAGATATGCCGGCTAGCGATTCGCGATTGCGTGCACCGTTCCGCGCCCCAGCACGGTTTCGTTCGCATCCCGTTCGCTGATCCGGTAATACACCGCTCGTCCCGCTTCCGCTGCAAACGAAGCCGCGCAGAGTCGCAATTCACATTCCGCCGTTGCTGTCGCTGCCGCAATCAGCGTGTCTGTTCCACGGTCGTACTTATATGCGTATTCCACCAGCACCGATGCCACCCCGGCAGGCACTCTCTTGCTGAGCCGGACCGTTCTCATGCCAGATTCTGCTGCCGCAGTGCGAAACGAACCCAATTTCGCGTCACCCGCGCATTGAAGCCGGTAGTAGTATTCCGTCTCAGGAGACAGAGACTGATTTTTTCCCACGTGAATCATGCGCCGGAGGCCGTCCACGACCGATGAGCTCCCGTGGTCCGTATCGGGCCGCGTGTACAAGACAGGGTCGAGATCGGGAATCGGTGACGCCAGATCGACCTTCTGGCTGACCTCCACCACGCAGGGAATGTCCTTCATCGGCGGCGTGACATCGTAGGTCAGGATCGCTTCGCGGTGCGTTGCGCTCACTTTGAAATTGCGGATCATCGTGAGCTGCGAATAATCGACGCCGATATCGCGCCGGTCCGTCCCTCCACGCTTGGCGAAATGGAATTTATTTTCCGTGGGGTCTGCAATCCGGTAGTCCTGCCCTTCGTAGTTCACAAACAGCCTTCTATTGGGTTTGCCCTTGGGACCGACCGCGGGGTCGTCGTACTGGATCGCTGCCTCGGAATTGCAGGCGGTGGAGGCCGAGGTGTTATTGCACAAATTAAAGGTTGTGGTGGCGTAGTTCGGATAGGTGCTGCGATTCACGCCCGCGATGATGTTGCCACCCCAGCGCTCCGGCGGACACGGATTGCCGCCGCAAATCGCATTGTTCACGGCGGTGCCTTCATGGCCGCCGACATCCCCCCGGACGCCCTGAACGCTGCCTTCGGTGCCTCGCAACCAGATATTGTTCAGAATGTAGCCGTCGCCTGCACCGTGGGCGACTTCGAGCATCACGCCGATCGTGTGCCGCTTCCCGAGAAAAGTATTGTGCTCCAGTCGAAAGGGCGCCTGGACGTGGCTGAAATAGCCGAGGCTGGTCGCGGAGCCGAATCCGCCGGCGATGGTGGACCACCGCGCCCGATCGATGCCATGCGCGAGGTTGTTCCGAATCGTGATGTTGCCCTGGCGGTCCCAACGCGCGTTCGGCTGAAGCGTTACCTTGATCGCTTGCGGCGCATTACGCATGATGTTGTTCTCGAACAGAATATTCCGGGCCCACGCGCCATGGCACATCTTTTGTCCATAAGTGAACGGCACGTCGGTCTGGTTGCCCGGGTTTGTGACTAGCCGCAGCTGCGTCTCTGAAGCCGGCTGATTCAACGATCCGCCAATGATCGTATGATTGACTCCATTGATGGTGATGGTGTAAGGATTCACCCCGGCAATGGTTGTTGGAATCACAATTCTCGGAAGCTTGTATCCGGGGCGTGCAGTTATCGTGTAGGTTGACCCGTCAGCTGTGGTGTCGACGCGGCCCGAGTACTCCGGAACACAGGTCGCTGACCCCGGACCTCGGTTCTCATTCTTCAGATTGATCTGTGTCTCCTGTCCGTCTACCCACATCTGGTCGAAAACATTGTGGTGAATATGAACGTTGCGCGCGCTCTTCAGCTCAAAGTTGTTCTTGATGGTCCAGGGGTTGTTTCCCGATGCGCAATTGCTGCCGTTCTCGGTCCAGCATTTCCAAACGATGTCCCCGTCGGTTACCGTCGGCGTTGCGGTTGCCGGCCAGGAAGGTTCCGCAAGGCCGGTAAACCCCGACGTAGTCGAGATGAATAATCTCGTGCTCGTGGTCGCTTGCACAACGCGACCGGCAAGCACCTTCAGGCGCGGCGACCACTTCACGACACGCCAGCGTTCTTCCGGGTGTGGGAAGTAGTTATAGCGGATCTCGGCGCTCTGAACTGTGTCATCGGTAAACGGTGTCGCACCTCCGAACATCAGGTTCTCGGTGGTGCCATCGATGTAGTTGTTGTGGATCAGATAAGGACCCTTGCCATTCCAGCCGGCGATCGCCTGTGCGTCCCCCCCGGCCGACCTGCCGCCTTCAAAAAAGCTGTTCAACACCTCGACTTTTCTCGCATTCAGCCCCAGCAGGCGGGACATCATATGATCCGTGAATCCGCCCTGAAACACGCAGCGATCGAAAACAATGTCGTTCGGCTGGTCGTCGAATGTTTTCACTCCCGCTTCGTGCAGGTAATGCGTCCCCATTCCCGTGCCGGTGGGTATGATCGTGGTGCCGCTCGGGGTTTCCAATTGCAGCGTCATCGAGGTGCTCGACGGATTTTTTACGATGTAGTAAGTATCCTTCTGAAAAGGCGGCGGGAGCGTGCCTGTGGACGACAACTGCACGATCTGGTCGAGCCATGGGAACTCGCCCGTCAACTGTGTGACCCTCAGCGCCGGCGAACCAACCGTGGCGGTGAACGGCTGCGCAAAACCGTTATAGGTGCCCACAGACACAATCCCTCGACTGAGATCCATCGGGAGCGAGGCGAACCTGACACCCACGAACCGGTAATGCTCGGCCGCGTTGGGTGTACCTGCCTGGAAGGTCACTGCGGGCGCGGCGAATGAGCTCTGCCACGCCGCCTGTATAACCGGCAGCAGAGGGTTGTAAGCCGGCGTGATCCGCGTCCCCTCGGCCGGAATCTTCGCCGCTTCGGTTGTTGTGATGGTCACATAGCCGGAGCCGCTGCTTTTATACGAATGCTGGAACCCGTACGGCCCGGCGGCCGAAAATGTTCTGCCGGCCTCGAGCCGTATCGTGTCGCCAAGCCGCGCTTCGTCCAGCGCCGTTTGATATTGAGCGGATTCGGTAGCCGTGCATGCCGCCTGGGCGCAGGTCACGGTAAATGTACACGTCGCCGAGGCGTTGCGGTTACAGGTGATTCCTCCGTTAACCGACGGCGACCGCGTGATCGCGGCAAACGCCGGGACGGCTACTACGGTTGCAAGCAACAGCCTTGCCGTCACTTCAACACCTCGACGAGAAAGTACCGTAGCGTAATCGCGTCTGTAGCAGGTCCTACGGCCGCCAGGGAGAACATCTGATTGGCCGTGGAATCGACGGCCATTGTCGTCATCTGCTCGGCTGAGTTGGTGGTGCTCAACATGTATCCCGCCGCGATCTGCTGGGCTCCGGTCGACCCCGGATCGTTACACATGAATCCCTCCAGCCGTACGATCTGCGTGTTCGTCGTCGGAGCCAAGGCAGTCAAATAGGAGCCTCCATACCGGATCCTGTATTCAACGGCTGCCGTCCCTGTTGTGTGCTGGAATCCTGCGCGGAACTTCAAACATGCGCCGCTCGGAATTGTTTGACCAGGCACGATCGTCGAGGCAATAACGGCTTCACTGCCGTTGAGCGTCGTTGCAGACGCCTGCTTCTGCCATGATAATAGCCGCGATGAACCGGCCGAGGTCGTGCCGAGCATGGTCCAGGTGTTCGCGGCGGTGCAGCCCAGCCAGTTCTGCCCGGCTGTTGCATCGGTGTCGAAGAACACATCGCCCACAGTGCACGTCACCGGCGCGGTGA
>Ga0075420_100000419_pt1 | contig 33356 bp, 34 predicted proteins | sample SoiMetdeltSBSDD4_FD_75296 | JGI IMG/M metagenome (GOLD analysis project Ga0075420, IMG submission 75296) | Bulk soil microbial communities from a Populus tree surrounding site in Tennessee, USA - Soil MetaG P. deltoides SBSDD4 | ecosystem: Environmental > Terrestrial > Soil > Tree plantation...
CATCGCGCAGTCCATCGCGGGCCTGATGCAAGCCGGCCGCGTTGTATTCCCGCGCGCCGCGCCGTGGTTCCCCGAAGCCAAACACGAACTCATGCACTTCCCGCACGGCACGAACGATGACTTCGTGACCGCAATTTCAATCATGGGGTTGAAAGTGCTCCAGCTGATCGCGGGCACGCCGCTGCGCGACGAGAAGTCGTTGAAACACGGCACGTTTGGCTGGTGGAAGAAGGAAATGGAATACCAAGGAAAGTTACGCGACGCGCCGCAGCTCGCGGAGGTGTGGTGATGATTATCAAGGGCTACGACATTGAAGTCCCCGACGCGCGCGCCGCCCTGGTGCTCGAACTACAGGAGTCTGTACGCGCCGACAAAAAGCACTTCGCCCCCTCGTTCAAACAGATGCTCGAAGACATGGAGGTCGCGTGGAACGGCGCGTCGCGCTCGTGGCCGAAGGGCAACTACAAAGTCAACGTGACGCAGCGATTCGTGCGCCAGAAGGTCGCCAGTTTGTACGCGAAGAACCCGCGCGCGCACGCGAAGTGTCGGCCGAAACTGAAATACAAGTTTTGGGACGGCACGATGAACCAGTTGCAGATGGCCGCGCAGGGGTTACCGGACCCGATGCAGGCGATGCAAATCATGATGGACGTGCAGCAGGGCAAGGCCGAAGAGGAGATGTACAAAAAACTCGGCAAGACTCTGGAGTGCTGCTTTCACTACTACATCGATGAACAAATCCCCTCGTTCAAGTCACAGATGAAGCGTTGTGTGCGCTCGGCCGTGCAAACCGCTGTCGGTTACGTGAAGTTGGGGTTTCAGCGCGAGACCGACCTGTCGCCGGACAACAAGGCGAAGATCGCGGATTCCCAGCAACGCCTTGCACACATTCAGCGGCTCGTCGATGAGGTTGGCCCCGAGGGTGACAAGACGCTGCTCGACGCTGAGGCCGAGGAGTTGCGGCTGGCGATGCAGGCGTTGCAGGCGCAACAGTCCGTCATCATCCGTGAAGGCCTGGTGTTCGACTTCCCGAAACCGACCAGCGTCATCCCCGACAAAAAGTGCATCGCGCTCGATGGGTGGATCGGTGCCGATTGGGTCACTGAAGAAATCTTCATGACGACCGATGAGGTCAAGGAGTTCTACAAGATCGATATCAGTGGCCAGACATCGGCGAACTCCACCGGCCAGAGTTACACCGCTTACTCCACCACGGGCATGGAGTACCGGCAGAATCCGCGCAACGATCTTTCCGGGCGCCACGACGATCTGGTGTGCGTGTGGATGCAGTATCACAAGCCCACGGGCTTGAAGTTCGAGATGGCCGATGGCTACAAGGATTTTTTGAAAGAGCCGGGAGCCCCAGAAGTCCAGGTTGAGCGCTTCTTCCCGATTTACGCGCTGTGCTTCAACGAGCTGGAGCATCCGACGAAGCTCTTCCCGCCCAGCGACGTGAACAACATGACGCCGCAGCAGATGGAGCTGAACCGGCAGAAGGAAGCATTGCGCGAACATCGCAAGGCGAACCGCCCAGGCTACGTGACACCCAAGGGCGCGCTGTCGGATGGCGACAAGAACGCGTTGAGCAACCTCGATGCCAGCGCAGTCGTTGAAATCGACGGCATGATGCCGGGCAACAAAGTCACGGACCTGATTCAAGCGCTGCCGAAAATCGGTGTCGACCCGAACTTGTACGAGTCGCAGTCGATCATGGACGACGTATACAAAACGGTCGGCATGGCAGAGCCCGCCTTCGGCGGCAGCTCCGGTGACACCGCCACGGCGGTGGCAACTGCCGAACAGGCGCGCACCGCAGCCCTTGAGGCCGAGGCGGATCAGTTGAACGACTACCTGTCCGTCCTGGCTCGCGACTCATCGCAGATCATGCTTGCCGAACTTGACCCCGCCACCGTCCAGCAGATCGCCGGCCCCGGTGCCGTGTGGCCGCAGATGAACCGCGAGCAGATCGCCAACGAGATGTATCTGGAGATCGTCGCCGGCAGCAACGGCCGGCCGAACAAGGTGCAACGTCAGCAGGCGCTTCAGCAGCTCGTGCCGTTTCTCATCCAGATTCCCGGCGTCAACCCGCAGTGGTTGGGCCAGAAACTCATTGAAGCGATTGACGATTCGATCGATTTGACCGAAGCGTTCACCGCCAACATTCCCTCTATCCAGATGCTCAATCAGGCGCCACCGGCGCAGCCCGGCGCGCCCGGCGCAGAAGACCCGAACGCACAAGGACCCGAAGGCGCGAACAACGCGCAAGGCGCGCCGACTCAGCCGCAAGGTTTAGGGCCTCCGCCCGGACTTGGCGGCCCAGGCCGCCCGCCAATGGTGCCGCTGCCGCAGGAATACGCAGCCTAGTCGACAGTCGTCTATAGACCGCTGTCGACTCTTTGCGGTACATTCCGCGCGTTCGCAGTACGAGACGCACCGTGGAAACACCTGACGAGGAATCGACAGATAACGCGGCACCGGAATCGTCACCCGGTAGCGAACCAGCCCCCGACGTAAGCGCAGCTGCGCCCGCAGAGTCGTCACCTGCGAAGGACGAGGAGCGCAAGAGTCTTCTCGATGTCGTCAAAGACGCTCTCGATGTGAAAACCATCGAGGACGAAGACGCACCGATAGACCTTGCGGCCAAAGCGAAGTCGTCCGCCGCCGAAGGCGATCAGCCGGAACCAGAAGCCGACAAGAAGCCGGATACCAAAGACGACGTGAGTGACGGTGCGTTACTCGCGGCGCTGGAACAGTTGAAGGGAGAGGTTCCTCTTCACAAGATCGAGCGCTTCCGCGAAGTCTTGAATGAGAACCGCGCCCTGAAGGGCTCGAACGAACGCTATCGGGAGATGGACGCAACCTTAAGCGCCATCGGCCGCGACGCGCAGAAGATGGGCATGTCGCAGGACGACATGGCCCAACTGTTCGCTTGGCCCAGGTTACTCGCGAACGATCCGAAGGCGGCGGTTGAAGAGCTACAGCGATTCACCGCGATGTGGGAGGAGAAGTTAGGCCACAAACTACCCTCCGACCTTAAACAGAAAGTCGATGACGGCGTTCTGGATGAGGACTCCGCCAAGGAAGTCGCACAGCTGCGGGCCGATAGCGCGTTGGAAAAGACGCGCATGGCGGCCGAAACAGCCGAGAACCAACGAGTCAGCGCCGCGCAGCGAACCAAAGAAATTCACGATTCCGTCAACGCGTATCAGGCAGAACTGAAAGCCTCCGACCCCGACTACACGCCGGAAAAGCACGAACTGGTGGTCGATGCGTTGACAGCATTGGTCACGAAGCACGGCGTACCGTCGACGGTCGCAGATGCACGGGGAATGGCAAAAGCTGCCTACGAAACCGTGACGAAGCGATTGCAGGCATTCAAACCGCAGCCTCGTGCCGTAAGCAGTCCAACGGTCGGCCGACGACTCAACAAGCCGGCCGAGGCACAGCCCAAGTCGATGCGCGAGGCGATTGAAAACGCCCTTGCCCGATAGCTGTCCCGCCGGCCTCTTCGGAGGCTGAACACATGGCATTCACTGCGTCGGAGCTGGCATCCATTGCCAATGCAGCTCTCGACTTTCATTTCCGGGGTCAGCCGCTCCCGCAGTCGATTCAGGACAAGCCACTGCTCGCAAAACTCGAAGGCGCGCGCAAGACTTTTCCCGGCGGCAAGGGCGACATCACGATCCCGGTCAAGGGCAAGTATTCGTTCGAGGGTGCGGCCGTTCCGCCCACGGGCTCACTTCGCGGCTTCACGCATGACGATCCGGTTGCCTACGGCAACATCGCCGGCATCGAGCGCGTGAAGTATCCGTGGCGCGAAGTTCACACCGGCTGGAACTGCACGTTCACCGAACTGAAGATCGATGGCATCAGCGTCACCGATTCGGCGTTCGGCGAGAACACGAGCAAGCACAGCAAGCGCGAACTGACCGCAATCACCAACATCATGCAGGACAAGGTTGAGACCTTCGGTGAAATCACCATGAAGTCTCTCAACACGATGTTCTGGGGCGATGGAACCGCCGATCCGCTCGGCTTCATCGGCGTGCGCTACTTCCTCACCGCGACACCGGCTGTCGGCGTCACGGGTGGACTGGATCGCGCGACGAATACGTGGTGGCGCAATCGCTATGCCACGTGGCCGATCGCAACGACCGAACTACCCAACGTGATCCACTCGGAGATGCGCCAGCTGCGCCGCTACGGCGGCAAGCCGACCGTGGCGTTCGCGGGCTCGGGCTTCCTCGATGCGTTGGTGAAGCAGCTGCGTGACAAGGGCTACTACACCGACGCGGGCTGGACGAAACCATCCTCGACCGATATTGCGGTAGCCGACATCCGTTACAACGATCTGGTGTTCCAGTACGACCCGTCACTGGATGACCTGGGCGGCGCGTTCATCAACAGTTGTTACGTGATCGATCCCAAACACCTGTACGTCTACGCGATGGAACAGGAATGGGGCAAGGACCACGCCCCGGCTCGGCCGCACGATGTCTACGCGCTCTTCAAGGCGCGCACGTACACCGCGCAGCTCGTCGCGGATCAGCTCAACTGCCACGCCCTCTTTCAAGTCACTTGATGCAGATCAGCGGGGGGCGCTGTGCCCCCCGCCTCTAACGCGAGGGAAGAGCAATGCAGACACTGAACGCGATGGTGGCGCTCACGGGCGACCGCAACAACATGGTTTGGAAGCTCGGCCTCACGCCTGCGGAAATCCTGCTCTTGCAGGCGCTGCACGGCGCTGACGCTGTCATCCAGATCGAACCCATTGGCGAAATAAAGCGCGAGCCATCGGAGGAAATTGAACGCCTCAAGGAACTCTATCCACTGCATCGCGAGCGCATCCAAAACATCTGGCGCGACTTTCCAGGCCCCGCGTTCCCGATGCGTATCGATTCACTCGGCGTCAACCCCGCTTTGCTGAAGCCCGCAGAGGCGTCGGCGAAATTCGCGGTGAGCGCAAAGAGCGCATGAAATGCGCGGTAACACTCTCGGCGAACTTCTCTCCGAACTGAAGGCGGAGTGTGGTTACAGTCAGAACGCGGCCCACGGGATCAACAACCGCGACACGCTGATTCAGGTGTTAAAGCGCACGCAGCGCAGGCTCTGGTCCGATTGGGACTGGATGCACTTGCGCGTGTCGCGCGACTTCTCGCTCAACGCCGGGCAGCGCTTCTATTCGGTGCCAGATGATTTGCCGTTTGAGCGCGTCGACGCGGCGGAAGTGAAATTTGGTGGCCAGTGGTTGCCGCTCATCATGGGGATTGACGAGCGCCAGTACTCTATCTACGACCCGGAGGACAACGAGCGCTCATGGCCGGTCACTCGCTGGGACATCACAGAGGACCCGGCCGATACTGCCGGCACGCCGGACGATCGCGGCATGATTGAAGTATGGCCTCTGCCATCCACTTCAGCGGACCTCACTGGATCGAAGGAAGGCTTCGTTCGCCTAACAGGTATTCGGTTCCTGACTGAGATCGTTGCTGATGCTGATCGGTTCGATCTGGACGGCGATCTGATCGTGTTGTTTGCTGCCGCGGAAATTCTATCGCGCGAGAAGAAAGACGACGCGCAGCACAAACTACAGCTCGCGACCAACCTGTATCTGAAGTTGCGCGGCAACTCGGAGAAGAATCGCACGTTCAGCCTGGGCGGCGAGGAAACCGAAAAGAACAAGCAGCCGGAAGTATTCGCGAAGCCCGTGCCGTTCTCTGTGGGGTTCTAGGTGCCCTACACGCAAGTCAAATCCTTCGAGCGCGGGGTCGATACCCGCAAGCTCATCGATACGACGGAGGCCGGAGCGTTGTTAGACGCGCGCGACTGTCACATCACGTTGGGCGGCGAGCTGGAGAAGCGCGCCGCGTTTGTGGTGACGGACACGCTGCCGTCGAGCACGGTGGGGTTGTGGGTCACGGAGGGGCGCGTCTATCACACCTGGGGCGACGCGGCGACGCCGCCGACCGGGCTGCCCGCCGGCACGGTCTATCACTCCATCCCCGAACCGATTCACGGCACTGCGCTGGTACGCATTTTGTCAGTGGAAGAATTCAGCGGCTCGCTGTACGTGATTGCGCAGTACGCGGACGGCGACATCGTGCATTGGTGGAAAGACGTGGCGGTGACGATTCCTCCACCCACGCCGGTTGAGATTCCTGGCGGCGGCGGAGACGCCGAAGTTCCAGACACGAGCACGCCCGTTAACAAACCACAGGTCACGCTCAACTTGATGCCGGCTATCTACCTGAGTGGCGTGACGCCCACGAACATCGAAATTTATCACCTGCATCTCGTCGCGCCGAGTACTACCTACAACTTCACCGGCGGCTCCACACCCATTGACGCATACGCGTTCATGACAATCACCGGCACGAGGATGGGGCGCCCGGCAGGTAGCATCATCGTGCCGTACAACCCTGGCCCCACCGGCGGCGAAGCGGCGGCGGCTGCGCTCATGGACGAATGCAACTTCGTTTCAAACGCCCTCACCGCACAACCGAAATTGTTTGCACAGGCGGGGACGGGCGGCAACATTCTCTTCTGGGTCGATGTGGCATCGCCCTTGTACAACGGCTGGCGCGTTGAAGTTCGCGGCGGAGCGCTGCGCGAGGCCTCCGGCACACTTTCCGGCGGTATCGATCCAGGCGGCGGCACACTTTTTAGAAGCACGCCCGTTCCTATGGCGTTTCCTGAAACTCCCGGCAGCCCGATGGAACTCGGGACGTACGCCGTCGCACATAACTACCGCATGTTTTCCGTGCATGGAACGAAGCTGCGCTTCTCGGAAACGGCTGACCCATCGATATGGGCCGACCCTGCCATCGGTCCGCTTGAAATCGATCACACGATGATTACGAACCGCGCGCCGAAACTCGTATCGATGGCGGACTACGGCGGCGAGCTTGCGGTGTTTGGCGAGCGGCACATCTTCGTCTGGCACATCGAAGTAGACAACCCGGAAGGCGACGCCAAGCGCCAGACGATCCACGGCACCGGCACTTTCGCGCCGCATAGCGTGACGCCGTGGGGACAGACCGATGTCATGTACCTGGATGTCAGCGGCATCCGCAGTTTGCGTGCGCGCGATTCATCCGAACAGGCCTTCGCCGCCGACATCGGCAACCTGATCGATACACTCGTGAAGCAGAAACTGGAGACGCTGACCGACGTTGAAAAGAAGCACAGCATCTGGGCGATTGTCGAGCCGCGCTCCGGGCGGCTATGGATGGCGCTCAAGGATGAGTTCTTCGTGCTGTCGTTCTATCCGACGAGCCGCATTTCAGCGTGGACGCGATACGACGCGACGAGCGCGCCAGTCACCATGATGAACAGCTCGGATAACAGCGTTTACTGGCGCTCTGGCAACAACATCGTTGTCTACGGCGGCGAGGATGGCGACACGTACGACGACACCGAAGCGCTCGCCCGCGTTCCGTACATCGACGCCAGCAAGCCGGCGACCTCGAAGAACTGGACCGGCATCGATGCGGCTATCTACGGCACGTGGATCGTGCGCGGATCGTTTGACCCGACGTTACCCACAGCACTCGATTTGCTGGCCACGATCACCAAGAGCACGTACCAGCAGCAGAAGATCGCGATCAATGGCGAGTCCCCTGCCCTATCTCTTGAACTGAGAACCACTTTCGTCGGCCCCGCGAGAATTGGTAATGCAAGCCTGCACTACACCGAATCAACAGCAGATTGATCGCGTCGCTCCGGCGCGCTTCTATCTACCGAATCACAGGGCAGTGTGGGCGGATATTCTGCCTGGGCTCGAGCAGCTGGCCTCGATGTATTCAGACAAAGACTGGTCGATCGACGGCGTGCGACACATGCTCGACAAGGACCGCGCCGCGTTGCTGGTGGACAGGGAAGATGCCTCCGCATTCGCGATCGTGCGGTTCGATGACTACCCGTACATCGAAGGTGACATCGAACTATTCGTTTATCTCGTGTGGCACAAAGGTGGCGATGCCATCGCGCGCTTTCAGCCACATCTGGAAATCTATGCGCAACTCGGTGGCGCGAAGTACATGCGATTTTACACGCGAAGACGCGGGTTTATACGCGTCGCACAACGCGCGGGCTATCTGCCCCACAACATCGAATACGTGAAGGAGATCCCCCATGTTTGGCGGTGACGGTGGAGCGGGCAAAGAAGCCCGGCGAGCTAGGCAAGAAGAGCAGCAGCGACAACTCAACATCAGCACGGGCACGGCGGATACCCGCAATAAATTCGCGCATACCTTCGACAAGAAGTACTACGACGATCTGGTGCAGAACGTAAAGAACTACTACCAGCCGGACGTTGATAAGCAGTTCGCGGACGCCGCCAAGGCGATGGAAGCCGGGCTCATGCGAGCGGGACTTTTTAATTCGTATGTCGCTTCAAAGAAGGAGAAGGAGAAGGAGACAGCGAGACTACGAGGCAACACCGCCGTCAATCAGATGGCGCTCGGGGCGAAGAACCAGCGCGTTTCGGATGTCGAATTCGCGCAGAACCAGGTGCTCAACCAGCTCAACGCCACCGGCGACTCGTCGGCCGCATTCGCCAATGCAGCGTCCGCGATCAAGGCCAACTACGACGCACCGGCGATGCCGATGCTCGGGCAGGTCATCACCGATCTATCGGCGGGGCTCGCGACGCAGGCTGATCTTGAACGCAACAACCAGAACCGTCGCACCTTGTTTGGTCGCATCCCAGGCTGGAGTACTGGCGGTGGCAGCCGTTACACGCGAACGGTCGGAGGCTAGTCATGACACCGCTTGAATGGATCGCACTCGCGCTGATGGCTGCCGGCACGGCGTCAAACGCGCAGGCACAGCATAAGACGCGCAAAGCACAGGCCCACGTCATGGGTGAGGAGCGCGAGCGCCGCAAGGCGCAGCAGGCGAAAGCCGAGGCCTCTGCGCGGGACACCGCGACGAAAATGACGGGGATTAAAGATCGCGAGGCGCAGCGTGCAGCGGAGCTGACGGAAGTCTATCGACAGGAAGCGCCCACGGCGACCACGACCGACGCCGGCACTCGCGTGCTTGCAACCGATGCGCCCAGGCAGGCCACTTCAACGGTCCAGGGAAACGAGCGCGCGCGCGCGAGTGCTCTGGCGGAAGAAAACCAGCGTACCGGAGCGCTCTCAAAACTCGGGGCCTTTGGCGATGTTTTTCAAGAATCCAATATCGGTGCCGCACGCAACTTGCAAGACATCGGTATGCAACAGGGCTTCACCGAGGGGTGGCAGCGCAACGTACTTCCGGCGCTGTATCAGAAGGCCGCCGGCGCGGGTCGCGATTGGGCCACGGCAGCCGACATCATGAAGCTCGCCTCTGCGGTTGTTTCAATGGGAGCAATGGCGGCACCTAACGCCGCCGGCAACGCCGCTGGTGAGGTTACCGCCGAAGGGATGCAGGCCGCGAAGGTCGGATCGGGGTTCGATTGGAGTCAGCCGATGCTGTCGGGCGGCGCAGAGATCGGCTCGACCGCTGGCCGTTTCGGCAGCGCCTACGGCGTGGCAGACGCTGCGAGCGGGGCCGCCACTGCGAACGCAGGCCTCACACAAGCCGGCGCGGCAGCGGGCGGCTATGACCCCTATTGGTATATGACGCCAGACCAGCGGGCATTCTGGCCGCAATGGCTCAACAAGGTTCCAGGCGGTATGCGAAGACGAGGTTATTAGGAGTCAGCATGGCCACCGTACCAAACTACTACTACAACTCGCCGTGGATCGCGGACGCCGCGCGCAATCTCGCCTCCGCGTTCGCGCCGCCGGATCGCGACAAGCTGATGGCGCGCGAACAGAACAAGTGGGAATTCGAGTACGCGAAAACGAAGGCCGCGAACGAGGAAGCAGATCGCACCAGGGAGACCGAGGCGTCCGGGTATCTCGGCGAGCTTGCGCTGCTCTACAAAGATCCCGTGCTTAACGCAGAAGGAAAGCCGGACCTTGAGGCAACCCGTGCGAAGGCCGCCGGCCTGATGGACAAAATCGTCACGGTCGGCGGCCCGAAGTTTGTCAACGAAGCCGAGTCCGTTGCTGGCCCTCTGAGCGCGGCATTCGTGGCGAAACAGGAGTTTAAGTCGCAGTCCGACGCCGCCGCGATGCGAAGGCTCGGGGTTACCCAGAGTTTCCAGGCTGGCGAGGGTGAAAAAAACCGCGACTTTCAGACCGAAAGAGACGAGCTGGCGCACAAACATCGTCTTGAATACTTGGACATCCAAGGCCAACAGCACATCGCCGAAATCAACTTGCGCAACCAGTCTCAGCAGCAGGCCAACGCGATCACGCTCACGCCAGCGATGGGCAACGCCATCATGGTCGGCATCTATCAGCGTATGCGCTCGACCGGCAAGAAGATGGGCGATGCCGAAATCTACAAGATGTTCGATGAGATCGCGCACGACACTTCAGTAAATACCCACAACTACGCGACAAGCTTGTCGCGCGTCTGGGACGCGCGGTTTCCCGGAGGCGTCTACCAGAAACCGAGTAGCGGATTCTTCGGTTGGGGCGAGACCGAATATCTCACGCCCAACTTTGAAAACCCCCTGCCTGAGTTCGGTGCAGCCACCGACAATCCAGCGCAGGCGCCGCGCGAACTGGCTGACCCAATCGTCAATGCTGGCCCGCCACCAGCAGCCGCGCCAACCGCTGACGCGCCGCGCGCGGCCACCCCGCCCCCGAAACCAACATCCGCAAAGCCCGTTGCAAAAAAGCGCTGGACAGATGGACGCATGTTGCCGGCGCCTACGAACAAAGCGGAGCGCGACTCGTTGCCATCCGGGACCGATTACATAGCGCCGACTAACCCGCCAACGATCAAGACAAAGAAATGAGTTCAAATCCTGAATGGTGGGAAGAGGACGAGCCGGCGGCGAAACCGAAAGCGGCGAATGAGTCGTGGTGGGACGAGGATGCGCCAGCGGCTCGCCCCGGCGCGCGCGAGCCCGGCAACATCAACCTGGACAACCGCAAGCGTTACGAACACCCGGAGGGCGGCTTCAGCACGGTGCGCTCGATGTCGTTCCAGGACCGCGACGGCCGCGAAGTTCTGGTCCCAACAATCAGCGACTCCGGGCGACTGATGTCCGATCAAGAAGCCAAGGACGAGTACTACCGCAGCGGCAAGCATCTCGGAAAATTCGCCACGATCGCGGACGCCAACGCGTACGCGCAGCAGCTGCACAAGGAACAGGAGCGCCAGTACGCGCTGCCGCGCCCGCCCGACGCGCATCCGTTGGCGAGCGCGCTCAACTTGGAACAGCCGTTCCTGAGACCGGGCCAGGGCATGACCGCGCCACCCGAAGAGCCGATGTTCGAGGAGTCGGACCTTGCGTCTATCTTTGGTCCATTGCCGGAGAAGCCGCGCGTCTCCATGCCGATGACGCCAGAGCGCGAGGCGGACATCGAAAGCAAGATGGCGGCGCTCGGTGGACCGCTAACAAAGCCGGCTGATTTTCACAGTGGGAGTTTCAGAGACCAGCGGCTAGGCCCACGGCTGTCGGAACGAAACCAGCGCAATCCGCTGCAAGAAATCGAAGTCGCCGCCGCCAGACCACAAGCGCCGATCGACACTCGCCCTTATGCGACGTTCGGCGACACGTTGGCAGCAATCCCGCCGACCGTCGTGGGCCGCTACGGATTAAAAGCGGTCGGCGCGCAGGAAATGGTTGCCAGCCAGGACGCACGCAAAAAGTTCTGGCAGGCGATGGTGTTGCCGGACGCGATTCGCCGCATCGACGAATTCAATCGCACCGTCGCGGACCCGCGCGACCGCATCAACTACGACGAGGACCCGTATGTTGCCGAAATGGCGAAGCGCGCAGGCGTGCGGCCCGATGTCTTCACGCGCGACTGGCCGTCGATCGCCAACATGGAGCCGCAGGAACTGGAGAACTTCAAGGAAGAGAACCGCGCGCTGATCGCAGAGCAGGACGCGCGACTCGAAGGACTCGCGAAGGAGCGACAGGACATCGCGGCCGAACTCCAGCGCACCCGCCCGCACTTCGAGAGCGAGTGGGGTCCAGATGCGTTCTTCTTCGATTCCGCGAATTCCGTTCTCGCGGACATGGTTCCCGCTCTCGTGGCTGGCATAGCGCTGGGGCCAGAAGCAGGCGCTTTGACGATGGGCGGCCTTGTCTTGCCCGAGGAATTCGCCAACCTCAAGAACGAGGGACATGACGATGCGACAGCCCTCTTCGGTTCGATGGCAAGGACGTTTGCCGAAGTAGCGCCGGAAATGGGCGTGTTGGAAGTGGCTTTGAAGACGGCCACCGGCAAAGAGGCGATGCGCAAGATGATCGGCAAGTGGGCCGAAGGAAAGCGCGGGCATGTAATCAGCACGGCGACAGCCGAGGCGATCTCCGAAGAAATCACGGAAGACATCAACGTCGCTGTCGACAAGGGCTGGTTAAACCCTGACATGACGGTGGCCGAAGCGCTTGAGCGGATGGCGCGCGCGCCAGTGCTCGGCGGCATCATGGGCGGTGGCGTCGGCGTTCTGACGAGCCCACTGCCAGAACCACACATCGATGAGTCCGCTTTCCAGTACGGCACACCGGACCCATTGCCTGAGTCGAGGCCGCCAACGCCGCCCGGTGGCGGCGCGCCAGATGGCTTCAACGCATCCACGGTCGCGAACTTCGCCGACATTCTTGCCGGCCAGGGCGGCGGCGGATTCGCTGCGCCCAACTTGCCGCAGCAGTCCGACATTCCGATGCAGCTGCCGATCAACACCCAAGCCGGCCCGACGATCGACCTGTCTGAGCTGGCTGGCATCTCAGTCCCAGCGATGCGATTTGGCGCAGGCCCGCCGCCGGACGCTGGTACAATGCCGCCGCCCGCAACCACGGGTAGTCCGGCCTCTGGGATCGGCGGTGCGGTGGGTCCTACAGCCCCGTCCACTGCTTCCCAGAGGACGGCGACTCCTCCGCGCGCTGGCGCGTTCGTCATTCAGGCCCAGGTTGAGGACGAGACCAGCACAGGCGGTCCCGCTACCGTCGAAGCAACACCCGGAATTCATGGCGGCTGGACGCTGATCCAGCCGAACGGGAAATCGATCGCGGTTCCGCCAGAAGATAGGCGCCCGCTCGAAGAGATCGTTGCCGAGTACACGAGCAAGAGCAAAAATCCGGCTGGCGTCAGCATTCCAGAGGAAAGCCGCTCCCTATCTACCGCATTTCAACAGTCAGCCCCACCCGCCCCTTCTGCGTCAACTGAACCCGCGCCGACATCTGCGCCCCAAGCAGGTCAACCGGTTTCACCGACGCAGAAACCCCCGGCGGGTGGGGCTGCCTCTCAGCCGCGAACGCTCGGCGAGGCAGTCACACCGAAGGGCAAGCGCAAGCCAGCGGCACCGCCGCCGGCACAGGGCAAACTATTCGGCAGTGAGGGCGAAGTCGTCAATGCGCCGCCGGCCGCGCCAGCGCCGGAAATGCCGATCGCGCCGCCGGCCGAAGCAAGCGCGCGCCCGTTCGACACAGAGCGCGCGGCGCTCAACGAATTCATCAAGGCGCCGAAGAAATTCGGCCAAGTGAAGAACGAAGAGACGCACGACGCCCGCGCCGTCAAGAGCGCGCGCGACTTGCTGCCGAAGCTCGATGAGCTGGAGTCGCTGATGGCCCAGGTGCCGGCGGAAAAACTCTCGCCGGAAATCCTCACGAGCTTGCGTGAAGACATTGCCGAAATCGGCACGGCCACGAACGTCTTGCAACGCGAGGATGCGGTCGGCTTTGCGCACGTGTCAGTTGCGCGATTGATTCATGAGGCGAAGGAAATCGCCGCCGGCCGCGTGCCGGAGCCAACGTCGCGACAGAAACAGTTAGCCGAGGAAGCGGCCAAGGCCGCGCGCAAGGGCAAGCCGGCGAAGAAGGCCCCAGCCGCCCAGGCTGCGCCAGCTCCGGCAGCGCCCGCTGCGGCGCCAAAATTCAAAAACGCACGAGACGAGGCGGAGCATTGGCTTGAGGAGTACTACAAAGTCATTGCTGATGCAGAGGCGAAGCGCGATGCGGAAACCGATCCCAAGAAGAAGGCCGAACTACAGGCGCACATTGATCGCCACAGAGAGAAACTGAAAAAGTTTGAAGCCGAATACAAAAAGCTGACCGGCGAAGCGTATGTGCGAAGTGGCGCAGCTGCCGCGCCACCGACTGAAACCGGTGAGACCGATCCGGTCAAGAAGTTAATGGCCGGCGTTCTCGCGAACGCACAGAAGCCAGAGACCACTGCCGACGACGGAACCCCGCTCGGCAAACTGAAGGCGTCCATTGCCGGAAACCTCGCGGACTCCGGTAAAGAAATCACGCAAGAAATGGTCGATAAGCTCCACGAAGCCACCGTGACCATTAATCACTACATGACTGAGTTCACTGCGCTGATGAAATCGAAAGGCGCGGAAGGGCTCGTTGAGATGGGCATCACTCCAGAGGATGTACAAAAAGTCCTCGATGCCGCAACGGAATCGCAGAACGCGATCGACTATCACGATCAGGTTGCAAAAGCCCAAAAAGCGCTCAAGGCATTCGAGGAGTTCGCGAAGAAGGCAAAACTGAAACCACCATCGCTGACAGCGAAAAAGCCGCCGCCAGCGCCTGTCCAAGCACCGACGCCGCCGGAATGGCGAAAGGGGTTCGATGAGTTTTGGAAGTTCTGGTGGGGCCATACGCTCTACAAGTACCCGCGAAGCATCCACCACAAAATCGTGGACGCGGGCACCGCGATAAATGCCGCAAAAAGCAAAGTCGATGGTGCCAAGGAAGAAGACAAGGCGACCGCAAACGCCGAGTTGATGGCGGAGGTGCAGAAGGGCCTCGACGCGATCGCCGAGGCTGAGAGGGTGGGAATGATCCCCCCGGTTGCGCCGGAGACGGAGGCGGCAGAGAAAGAGTTTTGGGAAAAGTTCAAGGTGATGAAGCAGGAGGATTACCCAAAAACCTTTTGGAACATCCTCTCGGCCTCGACACGGATTAATGCGACGCGCCAGAAGCGCGATGCCGCAGACACACCGGCAGAAGCAGTGAGCTTCGAGGGCGAGTGGCTTGCGGCACTGAAAGACGGCATCGCCCTGATCGATGCGAAAGACCATCCCCTGCCCGCCCAGGCTGCGCCGACTACGCCGCCCGCGAAACCTGCGGAGAAACCGGCGCCCGCCGCACCAGCCTCAGCTAAACCGTTGCAGCGCGGAGAGGTGTACCCGCAGCCCGAGGGGCCGGTGCGCCAGAACGCGGAGGGCGAAACGGAGGCGGCAGACAGCGGCAAGACCCTCCCGCTCGAAACAACGCAAGACAAATTCAGCGAAGTCATCAACGAATTCCCGGCGCTCTTCGCCGCGCCGAAAAAGCGCACGCGCGCCACCGATCACCCCAGTTACGGCACCTATCTATCCAGAGAGGAGGCCGCGCGCCGCATCGAGAGTTGGCAGGAGCACGCCGAGAAACAGGGCAAGATCAAGCGTCCGAAGGGCAACAGCGAACGGGTAATCCTGTCGCTCTTCGACCTCACGGGTAACTGGGCGAGGCCGTTCGCCGACGCTGGCTACGACGTGCGCGTGTTCGACATCCAGAACGGCGCGGACATCAAGGATTTTTCCGTCGAATGGTTTGCCGACAACATGCCGGACATTCACACCGTAGACGGCATCCTGATTGCTTGTCCGTGTACGGACTTCGCCAGCTCCGGCGCGCGCTGGTTCGCCGACAAGGATGCGGACGGACGCACGGAGGCCAGCAAGGAACTCGTGTTCCAGGCGCTGCGCACAGTGGAATTCTGGCGCCCGCGATTCTGGGTGCTGGAGAATCCCGTGGGCCGCATCGAGTCGCTGACCGGATTGCCGCCCGCGCGCTACTCGTTCAACCCGAACGATTTCGGCGACCCGTACACGAAGAAAACATTGCTGTGGGGCAAGTTCAACACTGATCTTCCCGTCGCTCCCGTGGAGCCCAGTGAAGGCTCCAAGATGCACGCGAAGTACGGCGGCGGCAGCCTGAGAACGAAGAACGCGCGCAGCGCGACGCCGGAAGGTTTCGCCGCCTCCTTCTTCATGGCTAATAACTACCTCGACGCGACGCCGGCCGAACGCCTGCTATCGCAGTTCCCGGAAGCGGCCGGCGCCGTCGAACAGGCGCTCGCCGCCGGGTTCACGGAAGAACAGATTCGCGAAGTTGTCACCGACCCGTATGAGAACTACGAATATGCGGAGGCGCGTGACGCGCTGCGCCAGCTCGTCAAGAGTGCGACGAAGACCAAGGCGGCAAAACCGGCAAAACCAGCGGCCGAGGGACGGGCAGACCAACAGACGCTCGAACCGGACATCGACGCCAACGCGCCTATTCCTACGCTGGCAGAACAGGCCGATGCACTCGATCGCGCGGCGGACGAGGCTGAAGAGGAAGGCAACACGGACGAGGCTGAATCGCTGCGGCGGTACGCGGAGGAAGTACGCAAGGGCAATGTGCCACGTGAAGAGACGCCGGAGCCCGTCGATACCAGCAAAGCCGAGGAGCGCGACGAAGTACGCCGCCCGCAACGTCGCAAGAGCAAGCGACAACCTGGGCCGTTCAGCATGACGCGCGAAGGCGAAATCCGCGCCGCGCCGGACACCATCTGGACTGACAACAACATCAACGCGGATCTGATGGAGCTGGCGACGCCGAAGCGGCGTTTCGATAAGGCCGTCGAACTTCTGAAGGCGCGGTTCGGTTTCCGCGATATTCAGATGGACAAAAACCTACCCATCGGCGAGGCCATCGACGCGCTGAAAGATGCGTGGATTGGTCTAACAAACCTCGCCGCCGTGCAGAACGTCAACCCGGAATTCATGAGTTTGAATGGCCGGCTGGCCATGCAGCTGCATCGCGAGTACGACGGCGCCCTCGCCTACTACATGCCAAGCACGAAAACGATCGGCATGACTCGCCGCAACGATGCGTTCGCGCACGAGTGGGCGCACGCGCTCGATCACTATCTGGTCGAGACCCATGCGCAAGATATCCTTGCCATCAAAGGCCGGCACCTGACCGGCAAGACTCGCCAGGGCGGCACGACACAAACGCTCGATGAACAGGTGCGCGACGCGTTTGCCATGTTGCTCAACTCGATGTTCTTCAATGCTGACGCAGCGGCGACCTACGTCGCAGACCTTGAAGCCAAAATCAAAGCCGCGAAGACGCCGAAACAAAAGGCCGTGCTCCAGAAAAAGCTCGACACGTTCATAGCCGGACAATCGAAGAAGCAGGACATCGCGTCCGACTACTACGAGCGCGCGAAGGCGAAGGATGGCCCCACGCCCGAAGACAGCGATAAAGGCTACTGGCAGCGGCCAACGGAAATGTTCGCGCGCGTGTACGAGTCATACATCGCCCACAAGATCGCGGGCCTGCCGGCCGATCACCCGTTCGTCACGCAGTCGGCGCGCATGTACGACGAGAACCGCATCGGCTGGATGAGCGTGCCGTATCCGCAGGCGATGGATCGCGGCAACATCTTCGCGGCGCTCGATACGTTGATGCGCGCGATGCGGGATCGCAGCCTTGCACCGACCGGCAGCGCGCCGAACACCATCGAGCCGACCGACACTCGCTACTGGCGCAAGCTCGCGCCAAATCTGCCACCGCAGGTCATGCAGCAGGCGCGCAGCGTCATCGAGCGTTTGAAGGCACCGTTTCAGCGCCAACTCGCCGAGACGCATCGTGCCGATCGCGATGCCCGCGCGCGCGCGGAGCAGGAGAAAGGCATCCGCGACGCGAAGCTCAACGCGAAGGGCTACGGCCCCACCCGCCGCTGGTTCGCGAATCTGGGCATGATTGCTGCGGGGAAAATCAAAGCAATGCCCGCGATGATCGCGTTCACGGTTCGCGGCGTACTGCTTTCGCTCCAGGCCAAACATAAGGGCAACACCGGACTTGCGACGCTGGTGCGGATGTTCGCCACTGACCCAGGCGCCAACGTCGGCATACAGGGGAAGGTCTACAACGACGAAGTCAAACACTGGGAAAAGGACTACCAGAATCGATTCGCGAAGATTATCGAGAAACATGGCGTACGTGGCTTCACAGACGGGGAGCTGCGGCAGATGCGCGATGTGTTGGTGAATGCGATCCCTGAGAACTCAGTGTCAGAGAAGATCAGGGCGCCGGCGGCCGACATGCGCCGCTTCCTCAACGACATGTACAACTATAACGTCAGCAACGGTGTCAACATCGGTTACGCGAAGAACGGCTATCTACCGCGCATGATTGACTCCCTGGTTGTCGAGGGCGATCTGGCGGGATTCCGCGCGCAGGCACAGAAGCTGTACAAGCTCGTCTACCCTCGCGAAGTCGGCACGCTCGATCACGTGCTCGAAGACCCGTTGGAACACCCGGAGCGGCTGGAAAATCTCACGCAATACGTGCGGGAGATCGCGCGCACTGGTCGAGTATTGCAAGCCAAGGCGGCGGCCAAGGCATTGTTAGACGACGCCAAGGCGCTCAACAAGAAGCTGGCGGAGCTCAAGGAGGCTGCTGAGGCCGGCGAGGACACAGACCAGCTCGAGGACGAGGTGCGCGCGCTGGGCAAAATCATCTATGACGGGCTGCGCGATCCGTGGGCGATGGAAGCCGCGAACGATTGGGAAATGCGTATTCGCGGCCTGGGTGACAAGCCTGCGTTTGCGTTCGACCAACTCGATCCGAATAGCGACTACACCAAGGCGCGCATCCTGCCGGCAGAAACCGATCAGATCATGGGCGACTACCTGAAGAACGATCCGCTGGAACTCATCACCACATACATCTCGCATTCCGTGCATCGCGTGGAGTTTGGCAAGTTCTTCGGCAACCCCGCGTCGGCCAACGCGAGGGCAGGAACGCCGGAAAGGAAACTCGGCTGGAAGCTCGATGCGGCGATGCAGAAGGCAAACGAACCGTACACCGCAGTAGATGGTTCTGAAAAACGCATGAGCACCGACGACTTCCAAGAGTTGCAGAAATCCATCGAACTACTCACCGGCCGCTACAGCACCAACATGACGCAGAAGGGCATTCGCTGGCGCGGGCGCATTGCCGCGGTGCTGACGCCATTCATTTTTGCGCGCGCGCTCTGGTCGCAGATATCGGAGCCGATCGTCGTCGCGCGCGCAACTCGCGACATGACAGACATCCTCCGTGTGTTCTATGCGCAGATGCAGGACTTGGTTTCACACCTGCCCATCAAGAGCGCGAAGCAAAAATCCGCATGGCGGCGCGAAATGTCCGAGTACTTCGGCGTCGTGGCCGACCATCTGGCCGACCAGCTCATGCTTCAGCGTTACAACCTCTTGGAGATGAACTCCTCGGATCGCGTGAAGGCGCAGCGCTTCTTTCATATCAGCGGCATCCACCCGCACGCGATGAGTATGCGGCGCGCTACGTCGCAGATTTTCATGCAGCGTTACGCGCCGAAGATCGCCAACCGCGCCCTGGGCACGGGGCCAAGGGCCGTGCTTGCCCGTCAGGCGCTCGCCGAACTCGGCCTCGATTCGGCAAACCTCGAACTACTGCGCGAACTGCAATCGCTGGGCGACATCACGACCGTGCAGCAACTGGACAAGTTGCGGCACCTGGATGAAATCCGCACGGCGATTAACCGCTTCACGGATGGCGCAATCATGGACCCGAGAGCCATCGACAAGCCGCGCATGGCCTCGCAGCCAGAGTATTCGTACATGTACGGCATCCTGTCATTCCAGTTTGCCTATCAGCGTCACATTCTCATTGCGACCGGCAAACGCATCTCCAACGCGTGGAAGGAAGACAAGGCCATCGGTGTCGCAACAGCCGCTTCCGCTGCCGCCAATTTTGCGCTGCTGATGGGCTCCCAGATGGCCGCGTACATGGTGCGCGCATGGCTCTACGGCGGCGACGATTGGGAGGAGCAGAAAGAAAAGCTCGCAGAAAGGCAGTTTGGACTGCCCAACTGGTTTTGGCAGTCAATGTCACGCAGCGGCATGTTCGGCTCGGCTGATCCGCTGGTGAACGCGATGTTTGGACTCAAGTACGAGCGTGATCTGACCCAGCTCATGGCCGGCCCCACGATCGCCTTGCCGCTGAAGCTCATTCAGGACGCCGCGCGCGCCGGCCTCAACGACACCCCCATGAATGCGAACTCGGAATACAAACTGACTGAGCTGACGTGGCGAGCGGCGTGGATTTGGGGCACCTCGAAGGCGCTTTCGATAGCCGGCGCCAACCCACTCCTCGATGCCGCCATTGGCTATGGCTTGCCCTTTCTGACAGGTGGGCGAGTCACTAAATGGGTTAGCGAGACCGGCGCGGAGCTGATGAGCGGGCAGGACTACGTGTCGCCAGAAACGAAGGCCAAGGCGGCGGCCGGCAACATAGACGCGATGGCTGAGGCGGAGTCGGCGAAGGCGACCAATGCCGCAACCACAGACCCATTACTGAACGAAGAGATACCGGAGTAGACAGTCATGAGAGACATCGAACTAACATCCGAAACGGACCTCGCATACACGAGCGCTGCCCCCGGCGGGCTGCCGGTGGATACTACCGCAGTCGATCCGTCCTTCACGGATACGAAGGCGTACCTGAAACCATCACTCGGCGGCGAGTTTGGCCCGGCGCTCTCACTCTTGTTAGGCGCTCCGGCGGACGGTGGCGAAGCACTGCTCGACGCCGCCGCCGTCGTCACGGTCACGCCGCCAGTGGTGCCGACCGCGCCGATTGTTTGGCCAGGACGCGCGGCCAACAACACGAGTGTTCTGAATCTGTACCCGTGGCGCAAGACGCCGCCGCAAGGCCTCGATCAGAACAACCCAAACCCGCCGCCGGCAATGGAAGAGCCGGAGCCATCCGGCATTACGGTCACGGGCAACGTGCTCGTCGGCAACCAGGGCAGCGCAACTTTCAGCGGCCCCGCGCAGCGCAACACCGTCATTCGTCTCACGTACAGCATCAACGACAACCCGTTACAGACGCTGGACATCCACGTGTTGAGCGGCGACACCGGCTCGCAGATCGCAGCCAAGGCACGCGCAGCCGTCGATGCGGTGTTCGGACTCGACGCGGGCGGCACCGGCGGCACGGTCAACGTGGTCGGGCTCGGCGGCCTTCTCACCCATTTCAACATCTCGGTTATCTGAAGGAGTCCCCATGATCGACCAAACTACTCCACCCTTTCGCACGGGCGACACGGCCTACACGCGCTCATCGCCGGGCGGCTACGCCTCGGCCGCTGCCGTCCCCGTCGACCCCGCGTATGGTGGCAGCGACGCCGCGTACCTCTGCCCATCACTCGGCGGCGAGTTTCAACCTGGGTCTGGCATGGCTGCGCCCACCAGCTCACCGATCACGAAGGGCGCGGATGCAGACGGCGGCGCGGCCGATATTGCGGCGATCACGCGCATCGGCGCGCCAGCGCCGCCGGCGCCGGCCGTTATTCCGCCCCTGTCTGGCACGGTTGCCTTCCCGGCCGTCGTCTTCGCTGGCGCTGCCGATGCAGCGCGCACCGTCGTTGTGAACTACAAGATCAACGGCGAGGGGAGCGCGCGCGGAGTGACGACAATAGTGCCGATTGGTTCCAGCGCAGGAGTGGCCGCCGCGTTGGTTGCAGCGGCCATGAACGCAATTCCTTTCCTGCAAGCGTCAACCACAAGCAACGCGGTGCGGGTCGGAACCAAGACGCCGAACGTGCTCAATGAAATCGTTTCGGTCGTCATCACGTAGGAGAACCCATGCTTACCATTTCACTGATCTTGGTGCTCGCAGCTCTCATCGTCGCGATCTTGTCCGCGATGGGCAAAGCGCCGCTGTGGGTCGCTGTCATCGTGCTGGCTATCGCGGCGCTGCTGCCGCTGCTGCCTCTCAAGTAGACAGCCACGTCTCATCCACGGAGGGCCAAAGTCACTTGGCCCTCTTTTTCTCCCACGCCTGCACCGCCGCGCGTGCTGCTTCGCGACAGGTCATGCCCTCGGGATCGGTTTCCGTTGAGCCACGGACAAAACACTGACAGCGCCGCTCGATGTGCGCCACGCTTCCCATGATCGCGCGGAAATTGCATTCGGGATGCGCTGGGAGAGGACCTTCCGATGAGTTCACCTTTTCGGCGTTGTCATAGATGGTCACTGGCTCGTCGCAGTAGAAGCATTTATCGGATACGCGCACAGTACCTCGCAAGGTCGTACACTCGCTGTCGGCACTTCTCATCGTCATGGGCAGTCCGCTGAAACCGCCCGCCGTCCTCGACGACGGGCGGTTACTTTACCCCCGCTTCACTTGTTCCACGTGCAACTGTTTCAGGCGCGGGTCGCCCTGGTCCGTAAGTCGCTTGTAAATCGACTTGGTGAGCGCGGGGCGGCACCCGCAGGAATGAACCCACCCGGCCGACGTGCGCTTTGTTAGGTCTTTGCCCGCCTTCACACACGTCTCGCCACAATCGCACGCGCAGTGCCACCACGAACCCGGACCTTGGCGCGTTCCGTACCCGACGACGAGTAGGTGGCCGAAACGCTTGCCCGTAAGGTCCGTGGTGACACCGCGCATAGACTCCCCGTTACTCGGTCGCTGCTCCGGTCTTGAGCATATGCAGAATCGCCATCGCGCGCTCCAGCGGTAACATCGCTGTCATCTTAAGCTCGACGTGGCCTGGATGCTCTTCAGAGGAGGTGATGTGGTAATCGGGCGGCGATACGCCCTCGGCCAAGACCCATGCCGCGCCGCCTTCTGCCGGCGCGTGACCGTTCATCTTCGCCTTGCGGACGTACGGGCGCTTGCCCGTTTTTTCGGCCTTCTTCTTTGCTCTGTACGCGGCGTTGTACGCCCTCTGTTTATCCCTGTCTTTGCCGCTTGTCGTTGTTGCGGCCTTCTTCGTCTTCTTCGGCTTCTTCGGCTTCCCGCCGCTCGGGAATCGGACGCTGTCGGATCGCGGTCGAATCATCGGAGGCGTCGGATCGTACTTCCCTTCCGGTTCCAGCAAGCGCGCCATCGACACGCCTAAAACCTCGGCGATGTACCCGGCGGTTTGCTCGTTCGGAATGGGATGTTCGGCGACTACCCAACGACGCGTTGCGCCGACATTGCGGGGCGATTCATTCGCGCCGAAAGAGCCGTACAGCGCGCGCGCCAAGTCGGTGTGCTTCCATTCACGGGCTGGCAGAAGTTCTTGTAGCGACGCTGCAATCTTCTCTGCAACCTTGTCGTCGTGGTCCTGGCTGGGCCACACGAAATCCTTCGGCGAAGGCTTCGGATTCGGCGGTTTCGCATTCTTCGTATTTATCCTGCCTGGGACCTCTTTCATGGATCAGCTCCTAGTGCGGTTTGGGAATTGAACTCGCGGCTTGTGCGCGGCGCTTGGTGCCGGCGACCGACTTATTGGCATCGTTGATGATCTGCGCGACGCGCGGATCGTAGTGTTCGAGACGGTGTGAAAACAGTGAGAGCCTTTCGCGTCGATATCGCATCGCCGGCAAACTCTGCTTTTTCCAGTAGTAGGAACTGGTACGGCATTGGGCGCACATCATCGGCCCGCCTTTTGATCCACATCCCTCCGTTAATTCTTCGCCGCATCCTTCGACTTCACAAAGCATCTTCATGCTGACTTCTCCTGTAAGGCCTCTGTAGGGGCTCTGTCGCACACTGTCGGAAGCTACCTTAGGTTGGAATTGCATTCAACTAACTGTTGATTAAAAGGGTATCTCGTCGGTTCCGGGTTCCCCCGATTCCGCCCCATTTTGGCGCGGCTGAGGGGTGTGGTTTACGGTCCCTTTTGGCTGGCAAAACTTGCGGGCGTGCTCGTCTGTCATATCTTCAAGAGACAGCCGCATCATGTCCCCGCCGCGACGCTCCCAACATGAAACCCAAATCCAGCCGTAGCCGACTAGGTAGTACTTGCCCTTCCATTGCGGGGAGTTAGCGGACGCTGGCTTTTTATTTCTCGCGATGTACCCGCCGCTTCGGATCTCGCCCTTCCATGTGTTCGGGTTCACCTTGGAACCGCTCATTTCTTCCCCCGATTGCGCTCGCCGTTGATGATGCGCAGCGCGCGGAAGTAACGGATCAGCTGCTGGCGTTTGGCCGGCGTTACGGCGATGGCGTGATTAAGACCGGCGTCATATGCGGCGGCGACTTCGGTCCAGGTTGGCACCTTCTGCGGCCGATTCCATTGCAGCGCTTTGACGTAGCACGTTGCGTATTCTGAATGTTCCATTTTCATATGATGAAAAGCCGCGCGTCCTCGGATGGGGAGACGGTGATGGTCTGATAAGTCGCGACATCCATGCCGCGCCGCCGCCAGTTCCACGCCTTGATGGTCATACGGACCTTGACGCCGACCGGGAGCTTGGAGGTGATGCGTTGCGCATCCTTCTGGAACGCCGCGCGCAACACGAATTCAACATCGGTTCGCTCCAGGCTTTCGCCGGTGAACAAGTCCTGAAAGAACTTGTCCGCCTTTTCTTCATCCTTGCGCGCGAAGTATTCGTAGAGCGCCGTGCCGACCCCGAGTGACAGCGGCCGATTATCTTTCGGGTAGGACTGCAAGCGCTCGGCGCGCTGGAACAGCGAGGGATGGTCTTGCGCATATACAATCACTTCGGAATTGCTGATCTTGTTGCTGCCGCCGGAGCGCAGCGCACCGCGTTCCAACTGCTTCACCCACGGCACAGCCGTTGCCACGGCCTTGACGATCCCGATCCCGTACTCGTTGAAGTGCAGATACAACGCGTCGGCGGAGCTGCGCACCGCGCCGGTGTCGATAGTGCTGAATGCTTCGGGAGTGATGCCATAGACCACCAGGGTCTTGATCGGCTGGCCGGCCTCGATGATGGCGAGTAGCCGGTGCTGACCGTCGAGCACCTGTTCATTGTCGGCGATGACAATGGCCTGACCGTTGATCTGCCAATGCCCTTCCTTGATCTCCTTGGCGAGAAAATTCACGTGGCCCTTGCGCACCGGTCGGTTGCGCTCATTGCAGCGCAGCCACGCTGTCGCCTCGGCCGGCGTGATGGTCACGACCTCGGCGATGATGTTCTCGCAGCCGTAGATTTTGGCGGCGTGCTTCAACTGGATGATGTTGCTCACGGTCAGCTCCTACTTGCTTTCTGGAGTGGTTTGGTTACCGTGCGCGCCATGTCTGGACGCACCGCAACATCTTGTGATCTACCTACACGTACATCCCCTGCCGGGGCCTTTGGTCTGCAACCCCCAGCTGCTCGCGCACGTTGAGCGGCAACTAGCGCGACGCGGTATCGCTCTGCGCAAGGTCGGTGACACCACCTGTGTCCTATGGGCTGACCCCACCAGTACGGGAAGATGTCCGCCGCCGCGATTCCCGGCCGCCTGCAAACAACACACGCCACTTGTTTGAGGGGGGCCGCCTGCGGGGTGCCTTTACGGCGCGCCCGGCGCATCGCCCAGCACTTCACCAGTGACCGGGTCGACCAATAGATCCCCCGTACGATCGTCTACAGACGGCTGTAGACCCTCGGTCGGCTCCTGTTGAGCGGGAGCACCTATGTTGTCCAGCGCCGTCCTACGGCGCTTGGGCTTCGCTTCCGTGGCCATGTCGACGGCCGGCTCCTTCTGCTCCTCGTCCGACACCACCTCGCCCTCGATCACGCGTCCACCGCGCCCCAACTCTTCCTGCAACTCGGACAGGCGAAACGCATTGCCGGCCGTGGTCGACAGCGGCAGCAACTTCGCCAACCGGCGAAGAGCGGTCTTCTTGGCCATCTCTTCGTAGTTGCCGGACCATGCCGGACCATTGGCCGCCTGCGAGCGGGCGCGAATCTCATCAACCTGGGTCTTGGTCATCACCACGCGGGCGCAGATACCCCCGTCGCGATACTTGGCCACCGCGTAGACCGCCACCATTGGCCCTCGGTCCCGCCAGTTCACGATCGACTCGAAGCGCGACTCATCGCCGAGTACATAAGTGGTGTCGTCGTTGGCGCAGATGATCTCCGCCTCGACAAAGCCGATGTCGCCCTGGCGCGCGAGTTTCAAAAGTCCACGGTAGCCGGGGATCAACGTGACCTTGCCCTTGAATGGTACGAAGTACGCCTCGCCTAACTGCGCATCCGGGAGTAACCCCAGCTGCGCGCTCGTGACGACGGCAGCGAACAACGACGGCCGGTCCATCGTTAACAATCCGGGGTTCTGCTGGAGCGCGGTCATGGCGACGCGCAAGAACTTCTCAACGCTGACGTGCGGGGGCAGCGCGCTCTTTAGCTGCTCCTGCATCGATGGCAGGTACAACTGCGAGCGGATCAGTTCAATCGGTTTTGCGGCGGGCTTTTGGGCGACAACGGAATTCATGATCTTCCCCCAGCGGTTGTGGTGTCAGTTCCGCAAGCGCAGCGCGCGGCGGCAGAGTTAGATAGACATCGATGAGCTTGAGCACGGTGTTGAGGGAGTCCGACCAGCACGCCGCGTAATCTTGGGCGCGGGCGGCCTCGAGAAATTTGCACTGGCTATCGGTCGGCCGGTGCGTCGGTGATTTGAGTTCGACTACGAGCCCGTGATATGCGCCGCGCGCCACCAACATCACGACATCGGCGACCCCGGCGCGCGCGCCGAGTGTGTGGAACATGCCGGCGCTTTGGTCGTCACGGCGAAGTAGTTCGAGCGGTACGTGGAAGCACAGCGAGCCGATCTGCGGATAGGCGTTGTCGATGTACTGCATGACGGCCTTCTGCATCGCGCGCTCGCGGTACGCGTGAATCGCGCTCTCCGGCCCAAGGTCGAGGTTCAGATACAGCGCGCGCTGGCGCGGCAGTAAATCGACGGCGCCGCTGCCATCCACCCACCTGAGCGCGGCCTTGGGAAGCCACCTCAATCCGGGGTTCTTGCAACGACGCCGCCTCACTTTGGCCTCGCTAACTGCCAAACGGGTTTCGGACTGCGGTGGCTCTTTACGTCCTTCTGTTTCTCGTACCGCACGACAGAGATTTGTCCGCTGCGCGCTGCGCGTAGTGCGACTGGTCCCCAGGCGCGACGATCCGGCGGCGACGGCAACACACCGGCCGCCGCTTGGCGCACATCTTCCACCATGAATTCCGCGCCGCTTTGTGCGAAGCCCAACAGGAACGCGTAGGCGCGATCAGTCCATGCCTGCTCGTCGCTGTCGGCATGGTTTTCGACGCGGCGCATTCCTTCGTCGCGCGCATCGCACGCCTTCTTCGGGTCCAACACCGGCGCGGCAAACAAGTCGTGCTGAATGGGTTCAGAGGTATTGGTCGAAGCCTTCATACCCAACCCAATCGATCTGGTCTGGCTGGCGCTGAAACGCTATGCGGTCTCGCAAGATTTCCTCGGCTATCCACTCCGCGCTATGCGCCGTGCCATGCAACGCGCCACCACAGCGGCAGCGGCAGCGTTTGCACTTGGCGGTCTCGCAGCGCATCGCCTCATAGCGCAACCGCCCTTCGCTGATCGGGCGTTTCATCGCGTCGTGATCCGCAGTTCGATCTTTGCCGGCTGCTCTTTGAACAGGCGCGTGTGCGCGGGCTTGGCCTCACGCTGCTTGCAGGAGACGCGCCCGCCATTGGCCGTGATGGCGGCGTAATGGTTCGTCACGCAGTAGCTGAGGATTCGGCCCTCGATAACGTCGGCGTCGGCCTCGGTGCGCTTCTTCAGTTCACGCAGCTCGCGGATCTGATGCAGCCAGCCTTCGACATCGGGATCGCCGGTTAGGTCTACGTTGCCATCGCCCGCGCGCCAGACGCGTTTTGCCGCATCCATGTCGGCCGGCATTTCGGCCGGCGGCTCCTCATTCGCCTCGATGGTTCGCCAGAATTCCGTGACGCGGCGGCGTATCTCAACAATGGCTTCGTGGTGCCGTGGTATCTCACAGCGCACGATGCGATCCCCGCTGATGAGCGCGATCAGCAGCCCGACATTGGCGCGGGTGCAAGCGAGCTGCGTCTGTACCTGCAACTGGAACCGCAGCGGCGGTTCAGTGAAACCATCCTCGTGAATAATCCAGTTGTCTTTGAACGCCCCCCACGAGGCATTTTTGACTTCCGCCGGCCACTCCCCGCCGCCCCTGACTAGAAAATAGTCGGGCGTCGCGCCCAGGCGCGGGCAGTCATCGTCATCGTAGTAGTGGGTAGCTTTGGTGAGGTTGTAGCCGTACAGCTCGCTGGCCGCTTTCGCTATTCCCTCTTCTAAACACCGACCTAAGACCACCCGCTCGTTGTCGGAATAGTCTGCGTGCTCTAGGTCTCCCTTCTTTTCGTGCCACAGTTCAAACTTAGTCTGATAGCCGCAGCCGAAGAGCGCCCCGACTTCACTCGCGCCAATGCGGTTTCTACGTAAGTCGTGCCAATGAGAATCGTTGCAGATTTCGATCCGCATTAGGCGGCCCTCTTAGTAGTTGGGGCGCGCGTTACGCGGATATACTTCCAGACATTGAGCTTACGATCCGTCTCAATTCGCACGATGGCCAGAAGCTGGACCAACCGCTCGACGGTCATGCGCTCGCGCGCAAACCAGGCATAGACGCCTGCCTTGGTAATCTTTTCTCCGAACAGTCCTTGAAGGAGTGGAGGTAGATCGCCGGGAAGGAACCCCAAGTCTTTTTGCAGGGCTTCGTAATCAAACTGGACGATGTAGGACATTGGGGCGCCCTTTTTGGTGCCTGACAGATGCCTACACGCTGCGACCGACCCCTGTCGGCGGTCAATAACAGCCCGTTTATCTCATTGAATTACAGTGGAAATTCGCCGCTGCGTTGCCCCACTGTCAACACATGAAGAAAACTTCACCAATGTCGACAAGTGGCGTCATACTTCTGACAACTAATAGTTGAGTAATGTCGACAAGTGGCGTCAAATTACTACTCTTGTAGACACCACTAGTCTGCTAACTGTTGATTAGTTATTAGTTTGAAATTCTAAATCGGTACTTAGATATCTAGGAGCTGTAGAGGTGAGCACAAAAGTAGAAGATCCTTCCACGGAAGAGGGAGACAAGCGGGCGTTTAGGGAACGCCTGCTTGCGAAGATGCGAGAGAAGAAGATCACGGGGGCAGAATTAGCCCGGGCGGCGAAGCTGTCTAAAGATGCGATTAGCACTTACACGACATTAAGGAGCTTGCCGACGCCAAAGACTCTCAATCGTTTGGCGCACGCTCTGGGGTGCAAGCCGCAAGAGCTTCTTCCTGACAAGGAGGTTGCTCGCAACTTGCTGGAACTGCGCGACCACCAACACAAGGATTTGAAGGTACTCGTAGTCAAGATGACGCTCCCCGCCGAAGATGCGATGGAACAGTTCTCCAGCTTGTGGAAGCTGGATAAGAAGTTTGAAAAGAAACTGGCCGCGCTTCTCGGGATTCCTCTCAACAACGAATGAGAGGCGGACAAAAGGGGCGCTCCACGGAGCGCCCTTTTTGTTGGTGGCTACTTTTTGCGTCGAGCCCGTTTACCCTTCTTCGGACGCGGTGGCGGCCTCTCCTCCCCTTCCTCTTCCTCGCGATCGAGCGCCCGCTGGCGCGCGCGCTTCTCCCACTCGGCGGCCTGCTCGGGATCTTCGTCGACGACGGTATCGGGGTGCAGGTGAGGCATGTGCAGCTTCTCCCAGGCGAGCACCTTGGGCTTGGACCACACGATTGACTTGGAGTACTTGTCACCCTCCGGGAAGGCCTTCTTGCGCTCCATCGCGTGGATCGTGCGCAGCGTGCAACCGTACCGATCACACAGCTCGCGGCTGTTAAACGTCTCCTTCTTCTGGGCGACCATACGAGCCTCGCAGGTTCATGTTGACATCAGGCGGCACGCAGTCAACCACCGGTTGACGCGGATGGCAATGACGGATTGCTACCGACGCCTGTCGTGATTTGTCGGACTCCCGCGACAGCACGAAAAAGGCCGCCTTTCGGCGGCCTCAATCGGACCAAGGGCGTACTTGACGGCTAGGCGACCACGGTCAACTTGGTACCCTCCACCTTGAGCCACTTGCGCTCAATGCCGTACGCCGCCATCACATCGTTCGCCTCCTGCGAGCGCTCCAGATCCGCCATGAGTGCGCTCAAGTCCTGCGAGTGCAGCACGTTGCCCCGCTCCATGTCACGGAACAGCTTGTGCAGGCGCAGGTGCCACGGAGCAAGACGCGCCAGGGGATCGTTCGGGGACAACTGGCGGCGGGCAATGACGCCGGTGTACTTGCCGGTGACCGGCGCTGCCCCTTGGGTGCTCGGCGTGTGCGTCATCGACAGGGTGACGATGGACTGATCGTTGCTCAGGTAGCGCAGGTACGTGGCGTGCGTGTGCCGCAGCGTCATGCGGTCCCAGGGCTGCATCCCTGCTTCATCCTCCATACGTCGGCCGTACTTGCTGCGCGCGGTGCGCCACTGCACCTTCATCCACTTGGAGAACACCCCGTTATAGCCGGCGTTCTTCGGGTCCGCCTGCTCGCGCTCCCAGATGGCGCGCAAGCGCTTGAGCACGGTGAGCGCATCGCCGGTGAGTAGCACGCGGTTCGGTAGCTTGTTCGCCTTGCCGCCCTTGCCGCGCCCCTTCATGCGCCCTTCTTTCTTGTCACGCGGGACGATCCAGATGAGCGCCTCGTGTTCCTTGCCTTCCTCATCGAGCACGGTGAACGGATTGCCCCAATCGCACTCCTGCCACTCCATGCACAACGCCTGCTCGGAGCGCGTACAGGTGGCGAGCAAGAAGCGAATGAACAGCCCCAGATCGCGCGGCAGTTTGTCCGCCTCGCGCAGCGCCGCCTGTACTTCACCGGGGAGCAAGTAACGGGTGTCATCGTCGTAATCCTCGGGCGTCAGGTCGGCGACTTCTTCGCGATCAAGCCAGCGTTGTCCGGCCTTGCAGAACCATTCGAGCATCGGGCGCATACACACCATCATCGGGCGCAATACGCGGTCATCCCACTCCTTGGGTTGCTCGGCGCGCTTGTCGGCGGAACGCGCCTCCCACTTGGCGCGCTCGTTGCGTACCCACTCCAGCGGGTACTTGCCATCCTTGCCCATCGCGTTAACGAAATCGCGGCGGGTGAGGGTGTTGACCTTGAAGCCCAAGAGATCGGCGAACACGGTCTTAAATCGCCCGCAGTGATACTCCCAGTCCTCCGGCAACGGCGCACCGCGACGGCTCGCCTGTCGGTCCTTGTTGCGGCGCGCCTTCTCGTACATCGGGATCGCATCGGCCAGGGTGGGCGCGTCGGCCTTCTTCTTCGGGGTGCCGTGCTGGGCGATCTGGCTGCGCATCACGCGAGCCGCTTCGCGCGCTTGCGCCAGGGTGTACGCGCTGCTCCAGACCCCCAAGCGCTCGAACAAGCGCTTGCCCTTCTTGCCGCCGATACGCATACGAAAGGTGAAGCTGACGACCCCATCGGTCGAGATCCACAGCACCAGCCCGCGCACTTCTGAATCGGTGTAGCACTTGCCGCAGCTTTGCGGGTCGCGCGCCTTGGTGACCTTCTCCAGCCACTTCTCGGAAATCATCGTGTTTGAACGTCTCATGCCTACAGTTCCTCGTTTGAATTTTTACCACTGGGCTACGCGACCGCGCCTGCCCGCATCATGCACATTGGAAAGTTGGTACTTTCTGCCTGCCCATCGCCTGCCACACTAGCGCAAAAAGCATGGTTTCATCAACCGCCAGATGTCGACATTCCGAACATGGGTAGTTGATAAGACAGTGACTTACGCGCGAGTGACTGACAGCGGCCGACAGAATGCTATCGACCCTTGTTTATGTCAACCATAGGTAAAACGCGTGCGAATGCCTTGTTTTATAGGCTTTAGACTACTTGTTGACTGCTCGCCTGCCCATTGCGGGACCAGTTTGGCGTACCACTCTTTTAAGAGGGTATCCGGGAGGGCTCGCGCGGGCCGGTCAACCGATTGTAGACTCCCGGCCCACGCAGCCATAGCTCAGCGGTAGAGCGTTCCCTTGACATGGGAGAGGTCGTAGGTTCGATCCCTACTGGCTGCACCAGATCACCATGACTGCCACGAGGGATCGCTGACATGGCAAAGGCAGTGTTCAAGCGCGGACAGTTACTGTGCGCAATCGTCGGCCATTCGGGATTGCTCGTTGAAGTGCTGCGCGTCGGCAAGAAGAGCATCACAGTGCAAGGTGCCGGCATCATCTACGAGAATTCTTTCGATAGTCTTTTCCAAGCGCCGCGTGACGTACTGCCGGATCGTGAGCGCGGGGCGATTCGCGGCATCGGCGGCAGAAACGAGAAGCGCAACCAACTACGCGTGATCAAACCTTCCAAGCCGTGAAAGACACCCCCTCGCGCGAGTGGTTTTTCCACGAGGATTGGGGCTGTCAGGTTTACCGGATCGGTAATGCATACGTGACACTCGCGCCGCGTAACGCGTACTGCGACCGTGGTCACTGGGATGGAAAAGTTTTCGGCGTCGAGGACATCGACTGGCAGGACGGTTTTCCGCGCTACTACATGGACGAGACGCGCGCGAAGCAGGAGCTTGCCGCGTGGCTTGAGTGGCGGTTGAAAGTAGAAACGAACATGCAGATACGCGGCCGGCGTATTCGCTATTCGCGAATCGTGAAGACCCCAAAAAAGTAAACCCCGGTCGGAATTAACTCCGCCGGGGTTCACTCGCCGTTGTTACGGTTACGGCTCCTGCCTCGCAGGTAGTGTCCTTTCAGTACACCTCCACCGTGGACGGGCACGATGAGCCAACGAACGTACGCCAGAACAGTTGTCCGTTGTAGTTGTACTCACAGTTCACGCCCTGTTGATAGGACACGGTTGTCACATATCGCACATTGCCAGTCCAGAATGCCGACCCCGCGAATGCTGGTGCGGCTGCCAGTACCGCCATTGCGAAAATCATCTTTCTCATTTTTCTGCTCCCAGTTGAATAGTCAGACGGCTCCCGCCGTTTCGCCCGGATCGCACGGGCTCATCAGTGACTTCACGTGAGGATACGCGTGACGTGGTCCTTCATGTAGTTCGGAACGAAATCCAGATCGAAGTCCTTTTTGTACCCGTTCGTGAGTGCCGCTTCGTACGCAGCCAACAATGTCGGCGCGTGAGAAATTACCGCGCACCGTAGGGCCACGGTTCCGTAGGCGTCGCGATAGTCCAGCCACGGATCGCCGCCTGTTCTACGACGGTGTATTGCGTCCCATACGTGTTGCCACATGCACGCAGCGGCTTCGAGTTGCGCCCAGGTGTACCGAGTTTCATCCGCCATCGGCTTCCTCCTCGTCATCCAGATCGCGCACCGGAAACCCTTCCTCGCGCAAGATGTTTGCGACCGCGCAGATGGTTTCAGAATCCCATTCCTTACCGTCGAGCAGCGCGACAATCTGCGTGACGGCATTCACCGAACACGCGATGCGTTGCGCGGATTCATCGGCCCCAATTCCATCGGTGTCGCAGT
>Ga0075420_100000425_pt1 | contig 33243 bp, 27 predicted proteins | sample SoiMetdeltSBSDD4_FD_75296 | JGI IMG/M metagenome (GOLD analysis project Ga0075420, IMG submission 75296) | Bulk soil microbial communities from a Populus tree surrounding site in Tennessee, USA - Soil MetaG P. deltoides SBSDD4 | ecosystem: Environmental > Terrestrial > Soil > Tree plantation...
GCAGGGTGGAATCTCGTCACCTCCGGCCAGGAAGCCGAGGCCAAGAATTTCGGCCGCGAGAAGCACTTCGCCCACGGCGAACGGTATGAGCGCGCGCGTGAGTTCGCGCAGATCGTCACCGGCCTCTGGGACTCGTGGGACGACGACGCCTTCGTTCGCAACAAGGAGAGCGGGCAGTTCTTCCACCCGGAGAAGCTGCATCCGCTCAACCACAAGAGCGAGAATTTCTCGGTGCGCGGCCCGCTCAACGTCCCGCGCACGCCGCAGGGACGGCCGGTGATCGTGCAGGCCGGCGGCTCGGACGACATGATCAAGGTCGCGGCGGAGTTCGCAGAGGTGATCTTCTGCGCGCCGCTCTCGCTCGATCACGCCAGGAAATTCTATGTCGACCTCAAGGGCAGGGTGGCGAGCCACGGCCGCGACCCTGATCAGGTCAAGGTGATGCCGGGCCTGTCTTGTATCGTCGGCCGCACCGCCGAGGAGGCGGAAGAGCAATACGCGCACCTGCAATCGCTCATCCATCCGATCGTGGCGCGGGAAATCCTCTCGATGGTGATGGGCTATGCCGATCTCTCGCGCTATTCGTTGGATGATCCGATGCCGCAGGATCTGCCGCAGTCGAACATGAGCCAGAGCACGTTTGAGTACGTGATGGATATGGCGCGCAAGGAGAAGCTGACCATCAAGGAGGTCGCGCTGCGCGTCGCGGGGGCGCGCGGCAAAGCCGTGGTGAAGGGCTCGCCTTCGCAGATCGCCGATCAGATGGAAGAGTGGTTCCGTGACGGCGGCTGCGACGGCTTCAATCTGATGCCGCCGTTCCTGCCCGGCGGGCTCGACGATTTCGTCGAGCTGGTGCTGCCGGAGTTGCGCCGGCGCGGCCTGTTCCGCACCGAGTACGAGGGTCATACGCTACGCGATCATCTCGGTCTGGCGCGGCCGCCAAGCCGGTACGCGTCGGTGCCAGGGGAGAAAATCTCGGATGATCGGGCGGCCGCTGAACGGTCGTATGCGCGGGGGTGATTCCGTCGCTCGCACAGTTTAGGATTTCGGGCGTCACATATCTGAAATGGCCGTGCGGCGGGGCTGCCGAGGTCGACAATTACCCCTTGTCGCCACTACAAAACCGTACCATTGTCCCGCGCGCGGGGCCTGCGAAAAATCTGAATCTGAAGGAGTGTCGCCCATGAGAGCTTGGAAGTCAGCGCTGGCGGTTGCCGTGTGCGCGTTGGGACTAGGACTGTTGCCGGCGGCGCATGCCCAATTCAAGCCGAGCCCCGGTGGTGGTGGTGGCGGTAGTCCGGCGGCGCCGGCTCAGGATGCCGGCGGCGACACCTTCACGTTCAAGGTCTGCAACCGTTCGCGGACGGCGCTGTCCGTCGCCATGCTCTACAAGGTCGACGGCAATGCCTGGCGCACGGTCGGCTGGATCAACTTCAAGCCGAGTGAATGTGCGCCGGTACGCGGCACGTTCCCGCGCAACGACTTCTTCTGGTATGCCGAGGACGGCCCGGGCACGATCACCTACAGCGGCAAGGACGCCTACGGCTGCGTCCACCCGAGCGACGGCTTCAATCGCACCACCACTGGCGACTATCAGTGCGCGGCGGGCGAGAAGGTCGTGGGCTTCACCAAGATCGACGCCAACAGCATCCGGGACGGCATCACGCTGACGGACTGACGGCACTCGTCGATTGCTGAAATGAAAAACGGAGCCTGCGCTTGCGCAGGCTCCGTTCCTTTTGAGCGTCTGACCGTCGCCGGCAGTTAGTTACGCGAGCTGCCCGCGGGAATCACGTCGCGCGGAGTCGTCGCCGCGTTGGACTGCTGCTGCTCGTCCGGGTTCTGCGTGCGGAAGCTCTTCTGCACGGCATTGGCATTCGGGTTCGGCAGCGCGCCTGCCGCGGGCTTCGGCGGCGGCGGGGCGCTCGAGGTCTGAGCCAGCGCCGTGACCGAGGCCGTGCCGATGGTCGCAGCCGTCATGGCGGCCAAGATCGTAGCAAGTTTCATTTTCAAACTCCCAAGTGGGTTCAGGTGGGTTGGTCGTCCCTGCCGGGACTTGGTTTCATCGCCCGAAATGTCGCCCCACGCTTTCGAGATCGTAGCATGACCACTTAACCGCTGCCATCCTACAGAGTTTTCCAGATGTCGAAAGGGTGCGTCTTTATTGTGGCCCGTCGGCGATAAGCCCCGACGTGACCGAAATTTAACCCGCCCGGGCAGCGCCGCGGAAGCGGCTCGACGTTCGTGCCGGGGGCGCTGCGGCGCCCGCCAAAGCGCCAAAGCGGGCTCAAAGCACCGGTTTCTCATACGTTTGGATGCCGTCGCCGATGAGCATGGATGATGTCCGGGCGTGGCCGGCTTCGACATGGTGCATGCGCTTGGCACGCGGCGTGCACGAATCATCGCGCCGGCGCCCGCAGGGAGCCCATCATGCTTCGACGGATCATTCCCGGTATGGCCTGTGCGCTGGCGCTCACGCTCGGCGCCTTGGTCGCGGCATTCGCGCAATCCGCTTCGCCGCAGTCCGCTGCGATCGAGGAGTGGGCGCATGACTTCACGGTACTGACGATCGCGCCGGACGGCGCATGGGGCACGGCCACCGATCCGCGGATCAACCGGGCGATCCATCTCGCGATCAGCAACTGCAAGATCATGTCCGGAGCGGCGCTCGGTTGCGGCGCCTATCTGACGACGGTGCGCGGCGGTTGGAGCCTCGCCATCCGATGCGGCGGTGAGAACATCATCGCCGCCGACAGGAATCTCGCGGAGGCCGAACGCCGGGTGCACCGGCGGGAGATCGAATTGCGGGCGCATGACGTGCGGGACATGGCACCGTGCGGCCGCGTCGTGACGGTCGATCCGAATGGCCAAATCCTGATGCCCGCGGTGGGGCACGCGGTGGGGCTTCGATCGACGCGGTGAGCGGCCGGGTCTGCGACAACTTCCCCTCGAAAGCTCTCAAAGCAGGTCGGCCTGTTGACATAACATACGCTAAAACCCGCCGAATCCCGGTTCGTGAGAGCAGGGAACATCCCGCAGTACAGAAGCGTTATCTCGGTGTGGATTCATCGTCCCAGGAGATAACCATGACATATCCCCCGGATGATCACCGCGATTCCGTCCGTGGCGCGCCCCTCGAGCATGACCGGAAAATTATCAACGGCTCGATGCTTGCGCTCGCGGCGTTCGCCATCGTTGCGGTCGGCATCGCGTGGTACGCGGTAACGAACGATCGTTCGCGCATCGTTTCGGTCAAAACGCCGGCGGTCGAACAGTCGGTGCCCGACAGCACGACCGGCTATGGTGGCGCGCAGCGCAAGGCGCCTGCGCCGATTCCGGCGACAAAATAGGAAATTGAAAATGCGCGATTACGATGACCGCGCGATTGCGCCGCCGAGTTCAGCCACGGTCGTGGGCATCGTGGTCGTGTCGATCATCATCCTGATCGCCAGCGGCTATATGATCTACAGTTATTCGAATTTCCGTGGAAGCCCGGCAGCACAAGCCACGTCCACCACCGCCCGTTAGCAACCATCAGCCGGGATCGAGGGAGTTCAACAGCGCTTTTGGTCCCGCCGTGTGCCCGGCGGGCGGATCCTGCTTAATCAGCACGTCGGCACTTCCGGGGAAATCCGACTTGTTCACGCCAGGTGATCCGATCACGACGACCTTGCCGATGCGCTGGCGCTGCTCGGCGCTCAACTGGCTCCAGATGCGCCGCGTGTTGTAGCCACCGCCGGAGAAGCCGTAGATCGCTGTGACCTTCTCGTCGTGATGGATGCGATCGAGCGCGATTTTCGCCTGCGGGCCGTCCGCGTCACCGGCGACGTCGAGCACTTCGCCGCGATAGCCGATCCGTCGCGCGTATTCGCGCGCGGCGTCGTCATCGAGTTGGCCGCCCGGATTTTCCGCGTTCGCGACGCCGCGGAGAATGAGCATGATGTTGCCTGACGCGGGTTGCGGTCCGACGGACGACCGATAGCCGACAACGATTGCAATGGCGAGGGCCGCCATCACGAGCATGGCGGCCGGGACGACCGTACGCGCATCAGGGCGCTTCATTCGATCCGGCCCGCGCCGGCCGTCTCCGTCCATCGAAATCTCCCGATCGTGCGTTTGCTTCAAACCGTTCAGCACGACGTGAGCCATGCAGCGGAGCGATCACACATTAACGGCGTAATACACCGGTGAGTTCCGCCCGATCGGCATCGGAATCACTTTGTGCCGATGATATTGTTCGGCCATCGCACGGGATAAATAGCTCGCCAGGGAGCGCGCCTTGTCCGAGTGCGGGGACAAAAAGAGGGGGGCGCTTCGATGCGGCGATTGCTGGGGCCTGTCTTCACTGTCGGTCTGTTGACGCTGAGCGGAACGGCGCATGCCGAGGCGACGCAAGCCGAAAGGTCGGCCTGCCAATCAGATGCCTTCCGGCTTTGCAGCCACGCGATTCCGGACCGGGACAACGTAAGAGCTTGCCTGCGCCAGAACATGCGCCGGCTTAGCACGCTCTGCCGAAGTGGATTGCAGCGCCGATAGCTCTAGCGCTGCATCAAACGTCCGTTTCTGAGCGGCGATGCCTGTCGCTGCTTACGCGCGACCGGTTGGAGCGGTTGGAAGCCGCTCCGGCCCACGCAGGAATTTCACGCCCAGGCGGTCGTGCGTACGCCAAACCACATGGCACAGGCGCCTGACCGCGCCATGACCGCCGACCAACAATGAAAACTTGTCGGGGACGCCCGCGGTGTCGAACAATTCAAGCTGTGCACCCGTTTCGGAAATGTCGACGATGAAGCCATCCCATTGCGTCGCATCAGGTCCCATCACTTTTGCAAAAAAGTGAAACGCGCGTCGCGGGCTCTTTCGGCGACCCGGTCCTAGATCTCGAAAAGGTCCTTCTGGCATGGCAAATCTCAATCAAGAAATCTCAACGGTTTAAGAATGAATCTCGAATTGCGTCGACGCGCGACCCGCTCGAATAGCGCGGCGGCGGCGCGGCCTCGTTGGATGCCGGAGCTATCTTAGGCGGATTTCCGCAGGGGACCTGCTGGCTCGATGTGATCGCACCGGTGCTGTGGTCGATCACCAGACGCTGACAGCTCGTTCCCTGTCGCGCGATTTGGACCGTGCCCGTTGTATACGGGTCGCTGGCCGTCCTGTCGTGAATGGCAAAGGCGACAGCCAGCGCCGACGCGATAACAACGCCGCCGCAAATGACGACCTTTCGGGCGCGATCTTTCATCGTCCCACCCCAATCAAAAAGAAGCGCAAATGCAGTATTGCAACCAATGGTAACCAAAGGCTGAAAAGCCGAGATTTGGCAGGGTTCGGTGGGCGCGCGTTCACGGGCGCCGCCCGGCTTGATCGACACTTTGATGGGTGAGGGTGGCGGCCGCCGGTCCACGTAACGCGATATCGACCGCAGTGCGTGCGCGAACGACAATCGGGCTGGCGACCCCGGCAGGATTTGAACCTGCGACCTGCGGATTAGAAATCTGCTGCTCTATCCAACTGAGCTACGGGGCCGTGCGGCTGATTTGTAACAAAGGGGCCCCCCCGTCGCCAGCGCACGAGTTAATGTTTCCCGTCACGACCTCGACACGATTGGACGATCATTTTTGCGTGTCCCGCGCGGTGGTGGCCGGCGGGGATGGAGGATCACCCATGTTTTCGCCCGTTCGCGCCGGCCTGTTTGCCGCGCTCGTCACCCTTGTGTCTGCCGCCATCCTGTCGGCAATGCCCGGCGTCGCCGTCGCCCAGAAGGCGTTCCAGCGCGACGACCTCGCCGATGCGGCGATCAAGCTCGAGGCGCAGATCAAGACCGAATCGGGCGCGGTGACCGCCCCCGCCGCGGCGCTGCGGCGCGATGCCGACGCGGCGTTCCAGCGCAACGATTTCCGCAGCGGCCTGCAGATCCTCGGCCGCATCACCGTGGTGGCCCCTGAGGACAGCGCCAACTGGCTGCGAATCGCCCAGACAGTGCTGCAGATCAGGCCCGGCAACATCCGTGAGCGCACGACGCTGCTCGAGCGCGCGGCGACCGCCGCCTACATCGCCTATCAGCGCACCAAGTCGCCGGCCGAGGAGGCCGCGAGCCTGCTGATCGTTTCCCGGAGCTACGCCGATCGCCAGCTCTGGCGCCCCGCGCTCGACGCCATGCGGCTCTCGCTCGACCTGCGCGAGGTCGCCGATGTCCGGCAGCAATACGAGCGCATGCGCGAGGACCACGGCTTCCGGCTGCTCGACTACTCGGTCGACGCCGACGCCTCGTCACCGCGCGCGTGCTTCCAGTTCTCGGAGGACCTGCCGGGCCGCCGCACCGACCTGTCGCCGTTTGTTGCGGTTTCAGGTCAGGACCGCCCGGCGCTGACGGTTGATACCCGCCAGCTCTGCGTCGAAGGGCTCAAGCACGGCGAGAGCTACACGGTCACGCTACGTGCGGGCATTCCGTCGACGGTGCGCGAGACGCTGGCCAAGCCGGCCGAGTTCAACATCTATGTCCGCGACCGCAAGCCGGTCGTGCGCTTCAGCGGCCGCGCCTATGTGCTGCCGCGCGTCGGCCAGCGCGGCATCCCGGTGGTGAGCGTGAACGCCCCGGCCGTGGCGATCGAGGTCTACCGCATTGGCGACCGTAACCTGGTCTCGACCGTGCTCGGCCACGACTTCCAGCGCACGCTCAACCGCTACGAGCTCACCCGCCTGCGGGAGGATCGCGGTTCGCAGGTCTGGAAGGGCGAGATGAAGGTCGACCCGGTCCAGAATGCGGACGTCACCACGGCGTTCCCGGTGAGCGAGGCGATCCCCAATCTGGGCGCCGGCGTCTACGTCATCGTGGCGAAGGCCACCAACGACGTCGGCGAAGAATACGCCGACCTGGCGACCCAATGGTTCATCGTCTCGGATCTCGGCCTCACGGCTTATTCCGGCAACGACGGCATCCACACCTTCGTGCATTCGCTCGAGACCACGCAGGGCGGCAACGGCGTTGAAGTGCGGCTGCTCTCCCGCAACAACGAGGTGCTCTCGACCAAGCGCACCAACAATCTCGGCTATGTGCAGTTCGAAGCCGCGCTGGCGCGCGGCGAGGTTGGCGCCGCGCCGGCAATGCTGGTGGCGACCGACGCCAAGGGCGACTACGCGTTCCTGAGCCTGCGCTCGCCGGCGTTCGACCTGAGCGACCGCGGCGTCTCCGGCCGTAACGCGCCGTCCGGTCTCGACGGCTTCGTGTTTACCGAGCGCGGCGTCTATCGCTCGGGCGAGAATGTACATGTCACCGCCTTGCTGCGGGATGCGCAGGGGACGGCCGCTGCCGGCGTTCCGCTGACGCTGGTGGTCGAGCGTCCCGATGGCGTCGAGTACCGGCGTGTGACCGTCGCCGACCAGGGAGCCGGCGGACGCAGCCTCGAAGTCCCGCTGGTGCAATCGGCCCCGACCGGCACCTGGCGCGTGCGTGCCTTCGCCGATCCGAAGCGTCCGGCGGTGGGCGAGGCGACCTTCATGGTCGAGGACTATGTGCCGGATCGCCTGGAGTTCGAGCTCAATTCGCCCGCGCAAAGCGTGTCGCGTACGGAGCCCGTGCAGGTGGCCCTCGAAGGCCGCTACCTCTATGGCGCGCCGGCGGCCGGCCTTGAAGTGGCAGGTGAGGTGATCGTCGCAACGGCTTCCGAGCGTGCCGGTTTTGCCGGCTATCGGTTTGGGCTCTCCGATGAGGAGATCGAGTCGACTCGCAGCCCGCTCGACGGCCTGCCAGCGACCGACACCAGCGGCCGCGCATCGTTCCCGGTCAGCCTCGAGAAGGTGCCGCAGGCGACGCGTCCGCTCGAGGCGCGCGTGACTGTTCGCCTTGCTGAAGCGGGTGGCCGCGCGGTCGAGCGCAAGCTCACGCTGCCGGTCGCGGCGTCCGGGCCGATGATCGGTGTGCGTCCGCTGTTCTCCGGGCGTTCGCTCGGCGAGGGCGAGCAGGCGACGTTCGATGTCGTCGTCGTCGGGCCCGACGGCGCGGCGCTGACGCGCAACGGATTGCGCTACGAGTTGCTCCGGGTCGAGACGCGCTACCAGTGGTACCGCCGCGACAACACCTGGGACTTCGAGCCGGTGAAGTCGACGCGGCGCGTTGCCGACGGGCAGGTCAACACGGCAGCCGGTACGCCGGGGCGTATCGCTTTGCCGGTGCAGTGGGGCCGCTATCGGCTGGAGATCTCGTCCGGCGAGCGCGACGGCCCGGTCACCTCGATCGGCTTCGATGCCGGCTGGTACACCGAAGCGACCGCCGACACGCCCGACATGCTCGAGGTCGCTCTCGACAAGCCGGAATACGCGCCCGGCGACAGCATGACGGTCGCGGTGACGGCGCGCACCGCCGGCAAGGTCACGCTGAGCGTGATCGGCGAGCGGCTGCTGACGACAGTTACCCAGGACGTGAAGCCGGGCACCGCCCGGCTGCAGGTTCCGGTCGGCAAGGACTGGGGGGCGGGCGCTTATGTCGTCGCCACCTTGCGGCGTCCGCTCGACGCCAGTGCGCAGCGCATGCCCGGCCGCGCCATCGGCGTGCAGTGGTTCAGCGTCAACCGCCAGGCGCGCACGCTCACCGTCGGCATGGAGACGCCGAAACTGACGCGGCCCGGCAGCGCCTTGCGCATTCCGGTGAAGATCGGCGGTCTTACTGCCGGCGAGGAGGCGCGCATCGTGGTTGCCGCCGTCGACGTCGGCATCCTCAATCTCACCAACTACAAGCCGCCGGCGCCGGACGAGCACTACCTCGGCCAGCGTCGCCTCGCGGCCGAGCTCCGCGATCTCTACGGCCAGTTGATCGACGGTATGCAGGGCACGCGCGGCCAGATCAGGAGCGGCGGCGACATCTCGGCGGCGGAGCTGCAAGGTAGCCCGCCGGCGCAGAAGCCGCTGGCGCTCTATTCGGGCGTGGTCACCGTCAAACCCGACGGTACCGCCGAGATCGCGTTCGATATCCCGGACTTCGCCGGCACCGCCCGCGTGATGGCGGTGGCGTGGTCGCGCGACAAGGTCGGTCGCGCCACGTCCGACGTCACCATCCGCGATCAGGTGGTGGTGACGGCGACCTTGCCGCGTTTCCTGCTCAATGGGGACCGCGGCACGATGCATCTCGACGTCGACAACGTCGAAGGCCAGGCCGGCGATTACCGGGTCGAGGTGGAGAGCGACGGCGTCAACGTCACCGGGACTGCCGCGCCGCAGACGGTGCAACTCGGTACCAAGCAGCGCAGCGCCATTTCGCTGCCGCTGACCGCGCCTGCTGTGGGCGTCGGCAACGTCACGGTCCGCGTCAGCGGGCCGGGCGGCTTCGCGCTGGAGCGCAACTACGCGCTCGCTGTGCGGCCGGCGACGCAGATCCTCGCCCGCCGCACGGTGCAGACCGTCGCCCGCGGCGAGAGCGTCACGCTGTCGAACGACCTGTTCGCCGATCTGGTGCCCGGAACCGGCAGTGTGTCGGTGTCGGTCGGCCTGTCGACCGCGCTCGACGCGGCGGCGCTGCTGGCCGCGCTCGACCGTTATCCGTTCGGCTGTACCGAGCAGATCACCAGCCGCGCGCTGCCGCTGCTCTATGTCAACGATCTCGCCAGCGCCTCGCATCTCGCGCTCGACGAGGGCGTCGACAAGCGCATCCAGGAATCGATCGAGCGCTTGCTGTCGCGGCAAGGGTCGAACGGCTCTTTCGGCCTGTGGTCAGTGGGCGGCGACGACGTCTGGCTCGATGCCTACGTCACCGACTTCCTGACCCGCGCCCGTGAGCGCAACTTCGCGGTGCCGGATGTTGCTTTCCGGCTGGCGGTGCAGCGGCTGCGCAATTTCGTCGCCAACGCCGAAGACCCCGGCCGCAACGGCGGGCGCAATCTCGCCTATGCGCTCTACGTGCTCGCGCGCAACGGTAACGCGCCGATCGGCGACCTGCGCTACTTCGTCGACACCAAGCTCGACGATTTCGCCACCACGATCGCCAAGGCGCAGCTCGCCGCCGCGCTCGGCATGCTCGGTGACAAGGTCCGCGCTGAGCGCGTTTACACGGCGGCACTGCGCTCGATGGCGCCGCAGCCCACGCTCGAATACGGCCGCGTCGACTACGGTTCGGTCCTGCGGGATGGCGCAGCGCTGATCACGCTCGCGTCGGAAGGCGGCGGCTCGCGCGCCACCATCACCGGCGCGATCGAGCGCGTCGAGGCCGCGCGCGACCTCACGCCCTACACCTCCACGCAGGAGAACGCGTGGATGGTGCTGGCGGCGCGGGCGCTCGCCAAGGACGCCACCAGCGTGGCGCTCGATGTGGCGGGCGAGCGGCGTCAGGGCGCGCTCAACCGGCGCTTCGTCCCGAGCCAGCTGCAGCAGCCGCTGCGGATCGGCAATACCGGCGAGGGGCCGTTGCAGGCGGTGGTCACGGTCAACGGCGCGCCGCTGGTGGCGGAGCCCGCCGCCGACCGCGGCTTCAAGATCGAGCGGCTCTACTTCACGCTCGACGGCAAGCCTACCGATCCCTCGAAGGCACGGCAGAATGAGCGCTTCGCCGTAGTGCTGCGGATCACCGAGCCGAAGCCGCAGTTCGGCCGCGTCATCGTCGCAGACTACCTGCCGGCCGGGTTCGAGATCGACAACCCGCGGCTGGTTTCGTCCGGCGATACCGGCACGCTGCCGTGGATCCAGGACGGCGCAACGCCGGTGAACTCGGAGTTTCGCGACGACCGGTTCAGCGCCGCGTTCAACCGCCGGAGCGGCGATCCGTCGGTGTTCACCGTGGCCTATGTGGTGCGAGCGGTGTCGCCGGGGACCTATGTGCACCCGCAGGCGTTCGTGGAGGACATGTACCGCCCCGACCGCTTCGGACGCACCGCCACCGGCACCGTTGAGGTGACGGCGGCGCGATGAGCGAGGGTACGACCAATCTTTCCGTCACTCCGGGGCGCGGGCGAAAGCCCGCGAGCCCGGAGTCCATAACCACGGCTGCGGCGTATGGATTCCGGGCTCCGGCTTTCAGCCGGCCCCGGAATGACCGGTGGAAGGTATGGCGCGTTCTGCGTCTCGGCGCCGCCGTGGCGCTCATCATGTTGCTCATGATGACCGGTGCGAGCTGGCTATGGGTTATGTCGCTCGGCCCGGTGCCGCGCGGCGAGGGGCTTGCCTACTCGACGCTGGTGGTCGACCGCGACGGGCGGCTGTTACGCCCTTACACCACGCCGGAGGGCCGCTGGCGGCTGCCGGCGACGCGCGCGGATGTCGATCCGCGCTTCCTGGCGATGCTGTTCGCTTACGAGGACCGCCGATTCCTCAACCATCGAGGCGTCGATCCCTTGGCGCAGGCCCGCGCCGCATCGCAGTTGCTCGTCAACGGCCGCATCGTGTCGGGCGCGTCGACGCTGACCATGCAGGTGGCGCGGCTCTTGGAGCCGCGCAGCGAGCGCAGCTTTATCGCCAAGCTGCGCCAGGTGGTGCGGGCGATCCAGCTCGAGCGCAGCCTGAGCAAGGACCAGATCCTCGCGCTTTACTTTAGCCTGGCGCCCTATGGCGGCAATCTTGAAGGCATTCGCGCCGCGTCGCTGGCCTATTTCGGCAAGGAGCCGCGGCGGCTGACGCTTGCGGAATCCGCGCTGCTGGTCGCGCTGCCGCAATCGCCGGAAGTGCGGCGGCCGGATCGTTCCGTCGCCGCAGCACGGGCCGCGCGCGATCGCGTGCTCGACCGTCTGGTGGCGGCGGGCGTCGTGCCGGCGGACGAGATCGAGCGCGCCAAGCAGGAAACGGTTGCGGAGGGCAGGCGACCGATGCCGGCGCTGGCGCCACATGCGGCCGATGCGGTCACGGCTGCGGTCCCCGGCCGCGCGGTCCATAGGCTGACGATCCAGGCACCGCTCCAGAAGTCGCTCGAAGACCTCGCGCGCGAGCGCGCCCGTGCGCTCGGTCCGTTGCTTTCGGTTGCGATTGTCGTGGTCGACAACGAGACCGGCGAAGTGCATGCGCGGGTGGCGTCGTCGGATTATTTCGACGCCAGCCGTGCCGGCCAGGTCGACATGACGCAGGCGCTGCGCTCGCCGGGCTCCGCGCTCAAGCCGTTCATCTACGGTCTCGGTTTCGAGGACGGGCTGATCCATCCCGAAACGTTGATCGACGATCGGCCGATCCGTTTCGGCAGCTACGCGCCGGAGAACTTCGACCTGACGTTCCAGGGCACGGTGACGGTTCGCCGCGCGTTGCAACTCTCGCTCAATGTGCCCGCGGTCGCGGTGCTCGACCGCGTCGGCGCCAGCCGCTTCACCGCCCGCCTCGGACAGGCCGGTGGCGCATTGGTGCTGCCGCGTGGCGAAGCGCCCGGTCTGGCCATGGGCCTTGGCGGCGTCGGTGTCACGCTCAACGATTTGGTCATGCTCTATGCCGGCGTCGCGCGGCAGGGCAACACGATCGCGCTGACCGAGCGCATGGACGGCGCCGGTGAGCCACCGCAGCCGCGCCGCCTGATGGAGCCGGTCGCCGCCTGGTATCTCGGCAATGTCATGCTCGGCACGCCGCCGCCGGAGAACGCTGCCGGCGGCCGCATCGCGTTCAAGACCGGCACCTCCTACGGCTATCGCGACGCCTGGGCCGTCGGCTTCGACGGTAAGCGCACCATCGGCGTGTGGGTCGGACGGCCTGACGGCGCGCCGGTGCCGGGGCTGATCGCCCGCAGTGCCGCGGCGCCGATCCTGTTCGACGCCTTCGCCCGCACCGGCATCCTTCCGGTCGCGTTGCCGGCGGCGCCGCGCGGCACGCTGGTGGCGGCGACCGGCCGCCTGCCGCCGCCCTTGCAGAGGTTCCGGCCGGGTGGTGCGGCCGGCGAGGGCGCCGATGCCCAGGTCCGGATCATGTTCCCGCCAAACGGAGCCCGGCTGGAACTCGCATCGGCCGGAGACGGCCGCCCTGAGCCGATCGCCCTGAAGCTGTCCGGCGGGGTCGGGCCGCTGACGGTTCTGGTCAACGGCTTGCCAGTGGAAGCACCCTCCGGACGGCGCAATACGGTGTTTTTCGAGCCGGAAGGGCCCGGATTCGTCCGCTTGACGGTGATCGACGCCACCGGCTCGACCGACAGTGTACTGGTGCGACTGCAGTAGTCGCGCTTCCCCCGGTTCGCCAGTTTTCCTATTGTCCGCCTGCACTGCAACACGGGAGCGGGCATGGCCGTTGCGGCCGACAATCGGGTGGGACAAGTCAGGCCGGCGCGTGGGCTGATGGAGGTGCTCGCGTTCGCGACGCGTTCGCATGGGCGCGCGGTGATTTTGCTTGTGGTGGTGGCGCTCCTGAGCATCCTGCCGGGCTTCTTCTCGATCCCGCCGACCGACCGCGACGAGTCGCGGTTCGCGCAAGCCTCTAAGCAGATGATCGAGAGCGGCGACTACATCGACATCCGCTTCCAGGAAACCTCGCGCTACAAGAAGCCGGTCGGCATCTACTGGTTGCAGGTGGGCGTCGTCAAAACCGCACAGGCGCTGGGGCTGCGCGATGCGGTCACCACCATCTGGCTGTATCGTATTCCCTCACTGCTTGGCGCGGTCGGATCGGTGTTGCTGACCTACTGGGCCGCGCTCGCGTTCCTGTCGCGGCGTGCTTCAGTGTTGGCCGCCTTGATGATGGCGACGTGCATCCTGCTCAGCGTCGAGGGACGGATCGCCAAGACCGACGCGAGCCTGCTGCTGACCGCGGTCGCGGCCATGGGGGCGATGGCGCGCGCCTATCTGCCCGAACAGCGCTCGCAACTCGAGGGCGGGTGGTCCTGGGCCGTGCCGGCGATTTTCTGGACGGCGGTGGCCGGCTCGGTGCTGCTCAAGGGCCCGGTCATTCCGCTGATCATTTTTCTGACGGTCGCGACACTCGTGATCGTTGACCGCTCGTTAGCGTGGCTGTGGGCGCTTCGTCCCATCGTCGGGATGGCGTGGGCCGCGTTGCTGGTGCTGCCCTGGTTCGTGGCGATCACCATGCGGGCCGGCGACGGGTTTTTCCAGGAATCGGTCGGCCAGGATCTGCTGAGCAAGCTGTTCCAGGGCCAGGAATCCCACGGTGCGCCGCCCGGATACTATTTTCTGCTGTTCTGGCTGACGTTCTGGCCGGCGGCGACGCTGGCCGGCGTGTCGGTCTCGGCGGTATGGGCGTCGCGACGCGAACCGGGTGCCAAATTCCTGCTCGCCTGGATCGTGCCGACCTGGATTCTGTTCGAGCTGATCGTGACCAAGCTGCCGCACTACGTGCTGCCGCTCTATCCCGCGATCGCGATCCTGATGGCCGGCGTGGTCAGCGCGCGTGTCCTACCGTCGGGAAGCCGCCTGGAGCAGGGGACAATCTGGTGGTTCATCCTGCCGGTGCTGCTCGGCCTCGTGGGACTTGGCTTCCTGATCTTCATCGGGCGGCAATTCGGATTCCTGGCATGGCCGCTGATTGGCGCATCGATGGTGATGGGCTTCCGCGCCTGGACGCTTTACCGCAGCGATGGCGCCGAGCACGCGTTGATGCGTTCATTCGTTGCAGCGTTGCTGATGGCGGCTGCGATATTCGGGCTGATCGTTCCGTCGCTGCATGCGGCGTTCCCGAGCGTGACGCTGGCGAAGATCATGCGCGACAGCGGTTGCAGCGAACCGCTTGCCGCCACCGCCGGCTATGGCGAGGCGAGCCTCGTATTCCTCGCCGGGACGGAAACGCGCCACACCGACGGCGCCGGTGCCGCTGAATTCCTGCGCGGCGGTGAATGCCGCTTCGCCTTCGTCGAGGCACGCCAGGAGCGCAGTTTCGCGCAACGTGCCGACGCGGTTGGCTTGCTCTATTCGTCCGGTCCGCGGATCGAAGGATACAACATGGGCAACGGCCGCGCGGTGACGATCGCGGTCTACCGCTCCGGGAGCCCGCCGTGAGTGCGCCGCCGATGGCGGAAAGCACGCCGTCGCGGTTGCGCTGGGTTGGTGGCAACGTCGTAATTGCGCTCAGCAGGCTGGTGCGGCCGCCGCACGGCAGCACGACTCCGGTCTGGCGCGCTTATGCGCGGCTGGCGGTGGGAACGGTCGTCGCGGTCGCGCTACTGATCCTCATCATGGTCTTCATCGACGTGGCTGCGATCAAGGCGGCGCGGCAGGCGCCGTCGTGGCTGGTCGCGTCATTCCAGTTTGTGACCGATTTCGGTCTCGCGCCCTGGTTTCTTGCTCCGCTCGGCGGCGCTTTGCTGGTGATCGCGCTCATCACATCTCCGTCATTGACGCGCATGAGCCAACTCGTGCTGGCGTCACTGTCGGTGCGGCTTGGATTTTTGTTCCTGGCGATTGCGGTGCCGGGCCTCGTCGTCACGATCGTCAAGCGCATCGTGGGCCGGGCTCGCCCGCTGGTCGCCGGTGACGACGCGTTTCTGTACAAGTTTTTCCTGTGGCGGGTGGAGTATGCAAGCTTTCCGTCGGGCCATGCCACGACCGCCTTCGCGGCTGCAGTCGCATTTGGCGTGCTCTGGCCCAGGCTGCGCCCGCTCTTCTGGACCTATGCCATCGTTATCGCCTTGAGCCGGGTCTTTGTGACAGCGCACCACCCGAGTGACGTGGTCGCCGGCGCTATCGCCGGCACGGTCGGCGCGCTGCTGGTGCGGGACTGGATGGCGGCGCGCCGCTTGGGGTTTTCGGTGCTTTCCGACGGCACCGTCAGGCCGTTTGGAGGGCCGTCTTGGTCCCGGATCAAAGGGGTTGCCCGCAGCCTCGCCGGTCAATAAGAACTCACGCCAAGCCCCCGGGAGCGGGCGTTAGCGCTGCTGGCGCCGAACTGGATACCGCACACAGTCATGCGTGAGAACGAAGCAGCGCCGTCGGTCAGCGTCGTCGTTCCGGTGAAGAACGAAGCCGGGAACATCGCGCCGCTCGTCTCCGAGATCGAGCGCGCGCTGGCTGGAACGGCGTTCGAGATCATCTACGTCAATGACGGCTCGACCGACGGCACCGAAGCCGAGCTCGCTGGTTTGAGGGCGACGCGGCCGTGGCTGCGCCAGATCAAGCACGCCGCATCCTGCGGGCAATCGTCCGCGGTGCGCACCGGCGTCAAGCATGCGCGTGCGCCGCTGGTCGCGACCCTCGATGGCGACGGACAGAACGATCCGGCATTCGTGCCGAAGCTGCTGGCTGTCTTGGCCGATCCGCGTGTCGGTCTCGTTGCCGGACAACGCGTCGGCCGCAAGGATACCGGGTTCAAGAAATTCCAATCCCGCATCGCCAACGGCGTACGGAACACAGTATTGCGCGACGGGACGCGCGACACCGGCTGCGGGCTGAAAGCGTTTCGCCGCGATCTGTTCTTGTCGCTGCCGTATTTCGATGGCTTGCATCGTTTCCTGCCCGCGCTGGTCCGGCGCGAAGGGTACGAGATCGGTTACGTGGACGTGGTCGACCGCCAGCGCGGCCACGGCGTATCGAACTACGGACTGTGGGATCGGCTCTGGGTCGGCATCCTCGACTTGTGCGGGGTCTGGTGGCTCGTGCGCCGCAAGAAACGCGTGCCGGACGCAACGGAGATCGCTTGATGCTCATTCAGTTCGGCACCGAGATCGGCAACTTCTTTCGCGAGACCTTTGTCGACAAGTTCGATTTCTGGCTGGTCTTCGGGCTCGTTGCGCAACTAACGTTTGCGGCACGCTTCATCATTCAGTGGATTTCGAGCGAACGCGCCGGGAAGAGCGTGGTCCCGTTCGCGTTCTGGCTATTCTCGGTGGGCGGTGGCCTGATGACGCTGCTCTACGGAATCGTCAAGCGCGAGCCGGTGATCATCTTCGGTCAAGGCGTTGCGACACTGATTTATGTTCGCAACATCATGTTGATCTTACGCGCACGGGATAAGTCGTAGGCGCCGGGCGGCTGATAACCGCGACTCACAACTAACGCGTGGCTGCGAGCGCCGCGAAGCCGCGGCTCAGCTACGGTCGGCGGGATCGCTTTCCAGCCATGCGGTCGTGCTGGCGCGCGTGTTGAACCGGCCTCCGACATAAGCGCCTTCGACCATGACCCTGGACTTGCGCCCGAGATCGATGCCGCTCTGCTCCAAGGAGGGCACCTGGGCTGTCTCGGCGAGTTTCTGCAGATGTTCAGCGTCGTCGAGCAGCCGCTTGGACGTGCCCGTCCAGGCAAGCCAGCCGTCGATGAGCGCAGCAGCGATCCGCCGTGTGATCGCGGGGGATGGGATCGCCATGCTTGCTTCCGGCAGAACGCGGATCCATTTCTCCACCGGCCTTTCCCGCCAGAAATAGGTGGCGGGAACGCCGTCCGGCTGGGAGGCGTCGAACTGATCGAGATGGCGTAAGCCGATACGAAATGGCTTGCCGAGCTCAAATTTCCAGTTCGAGTGCATCCACCGCCAGCCGCTGAACTCACTTCCGCGCAGACAGAAGAAAAGGTCTTCGTCGGCATAAAGAAAGAACGGCTTAGCGTCATAGGACTCACCGCGATGCAGTTCGCTACGCAAACCGGCCGGGAACATCACGGCGTGGCCGTCATCTCGCAGGAGGTGCGGCATTTCCGTCTCGAAGCCAGCAAGCGCTGCCTCGGCTGGCAGGTAGAGCCGGTGCTGTTCAAGTTGCTGTACGTGAGCGAGCGAAGCCATCGGGGCGGCCTGCGGTGCATCGACGAAGCGCCAAACCTGCGCAGGAGCGTTCACATCCTGCAGGAACGGTTCCATCGGCGCATCTCGCTCGACGAAGCAAAAATCCAGCCCGCGCTCGTACTGGCGCCGGATCGCCGTTGACCAGCTACCGTTAAACCACCCCGCCGCGCTGGTGATTCTGTACGGTGGCGGCCCCGTCTCCTCGAGCTCCGGCCAGCACAGCAGCGCGTCGCTCGCACATTCGTTCACGCGCTGCCAGAGGCCGTAGGGCGGCAGGTCGTGTCCACCCTCTTGCTGCCAGAGGGCCATCGATCGCTCATGGTCCAGCACCCACTCGAACTGCAAACTGCCCACCACCACCGGGCGGACTTGAGAGAACACGACGAGCGGATAGGAGAATTCGCTGTCTTCGTATCGGAAGCGCCACATCCTGCCGCCCCTCGCAGCGGGCTGGTTGTCGGCCGCTGCGTGGTTGATGCGTTCCTCCAAACGGAGGCGTTGGCCCGAGAGAACGTTGACGAGGCTGCGGGCGGGCGGATCGAAGCGCCAGAAGCCGGCGGTGAAAAACGAGGAGGAACCGCGTTCGATGCCGTCTTTCTCTTCGTCGAACATGAAGGAAAGCGGGTTGGGCTTGCCACCGAGCCGAGGGTCGAGGGACGCCAGCGCTTCGAGGCGGGATTCCGTGATGGAGCCGCCAAGCGTCCACGTGATGGAAACCATCGTCGCCGGCACCGACGAGATTGCCAGTCGATCAGATGGCTCGGCGCATGACCAAGAAGGATCGGGCTGCGAAAGCAAGGCATCCACGCAAGCGTGGGCGAGCTGTCGCTCCACGGCGTAAGGCGTGTGTTGTGCGTGAATGATCGTGCCGTCAGGGAATACGTTGTTGGAGGTGAGTGGCGCAATCTTCTCCACCTTCGACCGGTCGAATATGCCGAGAGGCGTGTTGCTGTTGAGCCTAACCGACCAATGTGGCAGCTCTTGCCCTCGGGCATCCCATATGCCGACATAGGCAATGTCGGCGAGAATGGACTCGTCGGCGTAAAAGAGACGGAATGGTCCTTTCAGGCTCCAAGGCGCGCCCGCGACTTTCGGAAGCGCGACAAGCAGTCGGCTGGCGTCTTCGGTGCCCAGATAGGACCGCGTCTCCATAGCTACCTGCGCCTCGGACCAAGCGTCGGTCTCTCCGGCTTTCCAGGGCGGGTTTTCAGGAGGCCCAGGGGGCAACTGCCGCCAAGGCGCCGGCGGTTCGGCAGTGAGCGGCGCCAAGGCCGCGCTTTGGAATGCGTCGGGAAATGGCTGAAGCCACCAGGATGCCGAAACCGACCGGTAGAATGCGTTGGTCCAGCGCCCGTTCAGCCATCCGCCGTTGAAGGCGATTGACCCCGGCTTCGCGCCTGTCTGCGCGTGCGTGGGCCAGCAGGCGAGCGCATCGGTGAGAAAATCGTCCACCCGCCGCCATACGCCATAGGGTGGAAATGCCTGCTGAGCATTCGTCTCGGCGCACCAAAGCATCGCTGAACGAATGTAGTCGACCCGCCATACGAGGAGGCGACCGCCGGCCGTTGAGGGAACGTTGCGCCACTCGATGAGGAGGGGGAAGCGGATATCGCGATCTCGATATTCGAACCGCATCCAGATGCGGTTTCCGGATTCCGTGAGCCCGGGGCCGGAATTGGGATGACCAAGGGCGCGGAGAACCTGACCGGTAGTCGCATGAATGATCTGGGCCTGATCCGCATCGAAGAGCCACCAACCGAGAAGCTGCTGCGCCACTTGATCTTCACCTTCGGCCTAAAGTGGACCTCGTAGGGGAATCTGGTATTGGCCGTTCGAGGGCAAAGCGACGTCAGCAACCAATTTGCCGAGCTACCACGATTTGCGAGTGCGGGACCTACCGCGTTGCCGCGAGTGCAGCGAACCCGCGTTCGAGATCGGCAATCAGGTCGTCCACATCCTCGAGACCGATATGGAAACGCACGGTCGGGCCGCCGGGTGACCAAGCCGTAGCGCTGCGGACATCATCGCAATCGAACGGAATCACCAGGCTCTCGTAGCCGCCCCACGATGCGCCGATGCCGAACAGCGTCAGCGCATCGATGAACGCGTTGATCGCGGCCTGCGGCACCGGCTTGAGAACGATGCTGAACAGGCCGCACGCGCCGGTGAAGTCGCGCTTCCAGATCGCGTGCCCCGGAAAGCTTTCGAGGGCAGGGTGAAGCACGCGCGCGACCTCCGGCCTCTGTTCGAACCAGCGCGCGACCTTCAAGCCGGCCTGGTAATGATGCGCAAGGCGAACCGCCATGGTGCGCAGGCCGCGCATCCCGAGATACATATCGTCGGGGCCGACGCACAGCCCCATCGTGAATACCGTGTGATTGAGCTGCGGCCAGCATTTGGCGTTGGCCGCGACCACCCCGAGCATCAGGTCGGAGTGGCCGCCGATGTATTTGCTGCCGGACTGGATCGCGAGATCGACGCCTTTTTCAAGTGCGCGGAAATAGAGCGGGCTGGCCCAGGTATTGTCCATCAGCACGACGGCGTCGCGCGCGTGCGCCACTTCGGCGATGGCGGGGACATCCTGCACCTCGAACGAGAGCGAACCCGGCGATTCAAGATAGATCGCGCGGGTATTGGGCTGCATCAGCGAAGCAATGCCGCTGCCGATCAGCGGGTCGAAATAGGTCGTGCTGACGCCGGTACGGTTGAGCACCGTGTCGCAGAAGGCCCGCGTCGGCCCATAGACATTGTCGGTGACGAGGACGTGATCACCGGACTGCAGCGCGGACTGCAGCGCGAGCGACGCGGCCGCGAGTCCCGACGGTAGCAGCGCGACGCCCGCGCATTGCGGCCCTTCGATCTCCGCCAGCGCGCCGGCGAATGCGTCCGAGGTGGGGGTGCCGCGCCGGCCGTAGGTATAGCGGCCGCGGCGCTCGTTGTACTCCTCGACGGTCGGATAGAGCACGGTCGAGGCGTGCACGACGGGCGGATTCACGAAGCCGTGAAAGGCGGACGGATCGCGGCCTCCGGTCACAAAGCGCGTCGCAGGCTTGACGCCGGGATGCGAGGGGCGTCCGGCGGGGTTCTTGGTCATCAAAGGTCCTTCAGGCGGACTGCACAGCGCCGGTCTAGCGTGGAAGGAACGGCCAGACTGCTGCTCATCGAATGGGCAGTGTTTGCACGCCGGTGCATATACCGGCCCACTCTATACCATCGTCAACCCCTTGACCGGGATGGCCGATCGTTCTCAGATGCAGGGCCATACGCGAAGCCCTTGCAGTGGGAGGCGCCTTTTCGCCAGAAGGGTGCGTGCAGGCCGCGTAGGCGACGATTAGGCTATAAAAACAGGCTCACTTTCCTTTGAAGGATGCATGATGAAACGCGTCTTCAGCGTGCTTGGATTGACACTTGCTCTTGGCCTGAGTGGCGGCTTGAGCGGGCAGGCCGATGCCCAGACCCTCAAGACCGTTCGAGATCGCGGCTCGCTGATCTGTGGCGTCAGCCAGGGCCTGCCGGGCTTTTCCAGTCCTGACGACAAGGGCAACTGGACCGGGCTCGACGTCGATTTCTGCCGCGCGCTCGCCGCGGCGATCTTCAACGATCCGAGCAAGGTCAAGTTCACGCCGTTGTCCTCCAAGGATCGGTTCGAGCCGCTCCGGTCGAGCGAAATCGACCTGCTCTCGCGCAACACCACCTGGACGAGCTCCCGCGACGCGCTCTTCAATTTCGTGGGCACGATCTACTACGACGGCCAGGGCTTCATGGTGCGCAAGGCGCTCAAGGTGAATTCGGCGCTCGAGCTCAACGGCGCCAGCGTCTGCGCCCAGAGCGGCACCACCACGGAGCTCAACCTTGCGGACTACTTCCGCGCCAACAACATGAAATATGAGATCGTCGCGTTCGGCACCGCCGACGAGACCATCAAGGCCTACGAATCAGGCCGCTGCGACGCGTTCACGACCGACGTGTCGCAGCTCTATGCCGAGAGGCTCAAGCTGAGCAACGTCAGCGACCATGTGATCCTGCCGGAGGTCATCTCCAAGGAGCCGCTCGGGCCGGTGGTGCGGCAAGGCGACGACCAGTGGTTCGACGTCGTGAAGTGGACGCTGTTTGCGATGCTCAATGCCGAAGAGCTTGGGATTTCTTCCAAGAATCTCGACGAAGCACTGAAGTCAAAGCAGCCGGAAATCCGCCGCGTGCTCGGACTTGAGGGAACCCATGGCGAGCAGCTGGGTTTGACCAAGGACTGGGTGGCGCGCATCGTCCGGCACGTGGGCAATTATGGCGAGGTGTTCGAGCGCAATGTCGGGGCTTCGTCCAGGCTCGGGATTAGCCGCGGGCTCAACCGGCTCTGGACCAAGGGCGGTATTCAGTACGCCCCGCCGATCCGGTGAGCCGGAAAATCTGCTTCGATGTGTGCCCGGGCCTCGGCCCGGGCATCAGCGTCTTTAGGGCAGGGCGACGAGGTCGGGTCGGGCCGTGACGAAAACCGCCTTTTACAACAACCCGAGATTTCGCAGCGCGTTCTACCAGATCGTGGTGCTGGTGGCCGTCGTCTGGTTCGCCGTCGAATTCTTCATCAACGCGCGCGCCAATCTCGAAACACAGAACCTCCGTTTCGGGCTTCGTTTTCTCGACGACCCGGCGGGCTTCAACATCAGCCAGGCGCTGATCTCCTATAGCGAGCAGGACAACTACCTCCGCGTTTTCTTCGTCGGCTTGCTCAACACGCTGCTGGTGTCGGTGCTCGGCATCGTGCTGGCGACCATCCTGGGATTCGCGATCGGCCTCGCGCGGCTCAGTCCCAACTGGCTGCTTGCCCGGCTCGCCGGCGGCTATGTCGAGACGATCCGCAATCTGCCGCTCTTGTTTCAGATATTGTTCTGGTATCTCGCTGTTCTCCTGTCCATGCCGGCACCACGCCAGAGCGTCGGGGTCGGACTGCAGCCGTTGCTGCTGTTCGCGGCAGACGGGTTTGCGTACCTGGAGCGCTTCGGTGCGCCTGATGTCATCGCGCAGTGGTGGCGCAGCCTGGCCGAATGGATCGGGCCGCCGGCGGTGTTTTTGAACAATCGCGGCTTGATCATGCCGCGCGCCATTTTCGGTGAGGGCAGCGGGATCGTCGCGGCGGCCTTGGTGATCGCGGTTTTGGCCATCATCGGCCTGCGCATATGGGCACGGCGCCGGCAGGATGCGACCGGCGCGCGCTTTCCGGTGCTCTGGGCCTCGCTGGCGTTGCTCATCGGACTGCCGGTGCTGGCGACCCTCGCCGTCGGATCGCCGGTCAGCTTCGATGTGCCGGTGCTGCGCGGCTTCAACTTCGTGGGCGGCACGGGGGTGATCCCGGAATTCACGGCGCTCCTGGTGGCGCTCACGACCTACACGGCAGCCTTCATCGCCGAGGTGGTCCGCGCCGGCGTGCTGGCGGTCCCCAAAGGGCAGACCGAAGCGGCCACGGCGCTCGGCCTGCGGCGCAAGACCACGCTACGCCTGGTCGTGGTTCCGCAGGCCATGCGCGTCATCATTCCGCCGCTGACCAACCAGTATCTGAACCTGACCAAGAACTCGACGCTGGCGGTCGCCATCGGCTATCCCGACCTGGTCGCGGTCTTTGCCGGCACCACGCTCAACCAGACTCACAAAGCGATCGAGATCATCGCCATCACCATGGCGGTCTATCTCACGATCTCGTTGGTCACGAGCCTCGCGATGAACTTCTACAATGCCCGTATGCGGCTGACCGAGCGGGTATGAGGCGAGGATGAGCGCAACCTTCGTCCGCCAGCAACTGATCGCTCCAATGGCGCCGCCGCGCTCGATCGTCGGCACGCCCGCCTGGTTGCAGCAGAAGCTGTTCGGAAGCGTTCTCAACACCATCGCGACGCTGCTCAGCGCTTTGATCCTTGCCGCCCTGATCTGGCCGGCGGTCCGGTTCGTCCTGATCGATGCGGTATGGGTCGGGTCGAGCCGCACCGATTGCCTCGCGGAGACCGTCGGACGTCCGGTCGGCGCGTGCTGGCCGTTCATCGCGGCCAAGTTCAGGCAGTTCATGTACGGCTTCTATCCGGCCGATCAGGTCTGGCGGATCAACCTGACTTACGCAGCCGGCATCGTCCTGCTGGTGCCATTGATGGTCCCGCGCGTTCCGTACAAGACGCTCAACGCCATCCTGTTCTTCGGCGTCTTCCCGATCGTCGCGTTCTACCTGCTGGTGGGCGGTGTGTTCGGCCTCCAACATGTCGAGACGCGGTTGTGGGGCGGTCTGCTGGTCACGCTGGTCATCACCTTCGCCGGCATCATCGGTTCGGTGCCGCTGGGCATCTTGCTCGCGCTCGGGCGCCGTTCCTCACTGCCGTTGGTCCGCTGGTTCTGCATCATCTTCATCGAGTTCTGGCGCGGCGTTCCGCTGATCACGGTGCTGTTCTTCGCAACCTACATGCTGCCGTTCTTCCTGCCGGAGACCTGGAAGCTCGACGCGCTGGCGCGGGTCCTGATCGGCGTCGTGCTGTTTGCCGGCGCCTATATGGCGGAGGTGATCCGCGGCGGCCTGCAGGCGATCCCGCGCGGGCAGTACGAGGCCGCCCGGGCGCTCGGTCTGGGCTATTGGAAGATGATGGGTTTCGTCGTTCTGCCGCAGGCGCTCAAGCTCGTGATTCCCGGCATGGTCAATTCCTTCATCGCCCTGTTCAAGGACACGACCTTGGTACTGATCGTCGCGATCTTCGACCTGCTCGGACAGATGCGGGCGTCGTTCGCGGACCCGACCTGGGCGACCCCGGTGACGTTGTTCACCGGCTTCGCCTTTGCCGGGATGATCTATTTCGCCATATCCTTCATCATTTCGCGCTATGCGCTCTATGTGGAACGGCGTTTGAGCACGGGTGTAGCCCATTGAGTGACATGGACAACGACGCTTCGAAGGCTGCCGTGCCGGCGCGCGACATCCGCACCACGCGGAACAAGATTGCTGTCGACGTGGTGGGCGTGAACAAGTGGTTCGGCAGCTTTCATGTGCTGCGCGACGTGAGCCTGCAGGTCATGCGCGGCGAGCGCATCGTGATCTGCGGACCGTCGGGTGGCGGCAAGTCTACGCTGCTTCGCTGCATGAACCGGATCGAAGACTGGCAGCAGGGCCGCGTTATTGTCGACGGCGTCGAGCTGACCGAGGACCTCAAGTCGATCGACGAGGTACGGCGCGAGGTCGGTATGGTGTTCCAGCAGTTCAACCTGTTCCCGCACCTGAGCGTGCTGGACAACTGCACGCTGGCGCCGATGTGGGTACGCGGCATGCCGCGCAAGGAGGCGGAGGCGATCGCGCATCACTACCTTGAGCGCGTGCGCATCCCTGAGCAGGCGGCGAAGTATCCCGCGCAGCTTTCGGGCGGCCAGCAGCAGCGCGTGGCGATTGCTCGCGCGCTGTGCATGCAGCCCAAGATCATGCTGTTCGATGAGCCGACCTCTTCGCTCGACCCTGAAATGGTCAAAGAAGTGCTCGATACCATGGTCGGGCTCGCCATGGATGGCATGACCATGCTGGTCGTCAGCCATGAGATGGGTTTTGCACGACAGGTAGCGACGCGGATGGTGCTGATGGACGCGGGCCAGATCATCGAGGTCAACGAGCCGGAGCCGTTCTTCACCGCGCCCAAGCACGAACGCACCAAGGCGTTCCTCAGCCAGATCCTGCATTGAAGGAATTGCGTGCGTGGCCACCATCGTGTTCGCCGATTCCACGTTGCGTTACGACGGCCGCGATCTGGAGCGGCGTCCGCTCGGTGGCACCGAGACCAGCGTCATCCGTTGCGCGCGGGAACTGGCGCGGCGCGGCCATCAGGTCACTTGCTTCACCAATTGCGACGGGCCGGTCGAGGACAACGGGGTCTCCTGGCGTCCGCTGTCGGGCGCGCCGCCACAGGAGTGCGACCTCTACATCGCCTGCCATCAACTCGAGCTGCTGTCGTTCGTGCCGCGCCCGAAACGGCGCGCGCTTTGGGTCATGTGGCCGGCCAATCAACTGCGGCACTACAAAAAATTCTGGAGGATGTGGCTCTACCGGCCCATCCCGGTGTTGGTGAGCCACTATCAGGCCAGGACGTGGTCGTGGGTGTTGCCGAGGCCCAATCCGCTGATCGTGCTGCCGTTCGGCCTGCCCGAGGATGTCAGGGGACATCCGCCGCTCCCCAACATTCCGCCGCCGCACGCGATCTTTGCGTCGAATCCGACGCGCAATTTATTCCGGCTGGTCGAGATCTGGGCGTCGTCGATCCTGCCGCGGGTGCCGGGCGCGGTTCTCGACGTCTATGGCGTGCACCAGCTGAAGCCCGGCGAAGACGCTTGGAGCTCCTGGGAGGGCAACGTCTTGCCGCCGGGCATGCCAGCCAATGTCAAAGCGTCAGTGCGCGTACATCCGTCCGCAAGCCGGGCGGATCTCATTGCCGCGATGCGTGCGTCGCGGGCGATGCTGTTCCTGGGCCACAAGGCCGAGTCCTTCTGCATCGCCGCCGCCGAGGCGCAGGCGCTTGGCTTACCGGCGGTGTTCGCGCCGGTCACGGCGCTGCCCGAGCGGGTGATCGACGGCGTCACCGGGTTCGTGCGGGCGGACGAGAACGAATTCGCTGAGCGGGCGGTGGCGCTCCTGACCGACGACGCCCTGTGGCGCCGTCAGCATGAAGCCGCGCTGCAATACCAGCAGGGGATCAGCTGGTCGGAGCACGCCGGTCGGCTAGAGGCCGCGCTGCTGTCCGACATGGTTCCGATCTATCGTTCGGTGCTGGCGACGCCGCCTCGCTAGTGCACCAACGCGCCGTCCGCCTTTTTCCAGGCGTCGATGCCGCCGTGGATGTGGCGTGCGGCGGCGATTCCGGAATCCTGTGCGGCCTGCACCGCCATCGCGGAGCGTTCGCCGAACGCGCAGTAGAACAGGATGCGCTTGCCGGTCGCGGTTGCGAGCTCGTGCAGCATCCCGCCCGGCTGGATGTTGTCCTGGAGATCAGGGTAGGGCGCGTGCAGCGAGCCCGGGATCACGCCGTACTTCTCGCGCTCCGACTTCTCGCGCAGGTCGACCAGCGTCACGTCCGGCCGTCCCACAAGCTTAAGCGCCTCGTCCGCGCTCACCGCCCAGCCGCGCTGCGCGATCGCCTCCTGCGCGAATCCGACCCGCATGTTCGCAGGCACGGCCACGTCCATCATCTTGGGGTTGGGCAGGTTAAGACCGTTCATCAGCGTCACATACTGATCGAGTGATTTCATCTGCAGGCGCGGGTTGAACGCCTTCTCTTCGCCGATGGTGGAGACGGTCTCGCCCTTGTAGTCGTGAGCCGGGAAAACCATGGTCTCGTCGGGCAGCTTCAGCAGCTTGTTGAAGATCGAGTCGTATTGCGCGCGCGGATCGCCGTTCTGGAAATCGGTCCGGCCGGTGCCGCGGATAAGCAGCGTGTCGCCGGTGAAGACCCGGTCCTGCATCAGGAACGAATAGGAATCGTCGGTGTGTCCCGGCGTATACAGCACGTCGAGCGCGACGCCCTCGATGGTGAGCTTGTCGCCTTCCGAGAGCCGCATCGACACGACGTCGACCTTGCTCATGTCGCCCATCACGGTGATGCATTGGGTGCGGTCGCGCAGAGCGCCGAGGCCGGTGATGTGGTCGGCATGCAAATGGGTGTCGACCGCCTTGACCAGCTTGAGATCGAGCTCGTGGACCAGCTGGATGTAGCGATCGACCTTTTCCAGCACCGGATCGATAATCAGCGCCTCGCCGCCGTGCCGGCTGGCGAGCAGGTAGGTGTAGGTCCCGGAGACGCTGTCGAAGAGCTGGCGGAAGATCATGGCGTCCTCCTCTGAGATATCGAATCTCCTAAGAGACTGACGCTAAGATAATTCTTCCCTTATTCGGCTGAAAGAGGCTCGAAAGTACTACTCTTGGTAGGTGTTGTCCGCAGTCGCGCGGCTGACCGTGCGGGGTGCCTGTGATGATCTCGTCACGCGGCGGGGCAGACATGGCCTATTTCGGGCCGGTCGCCGCGGGGAGGTCATTGCGCGATCCCCATTCCGACCACGAGCCGTCGTAGAGCGCGACGGGTTTCTTGCCGAGCGCTTCGAGCGCGAGCCACATGGTCGCCGCCGAAATCCCGGAGCCGCAGCTGGTGATCACCGGTTGCTCGACGTTCACGCCGCCGGCCGCGAACGCCTTGCGCAGTTCGTCGGCAGGCAGGAGCTTTCCGTCTTTCACCAGCTCGGTATACGGCACGTTGACCGAACCCGGGATGTGGCCGGGCCGCACGCCGGGCCGCGGCTCCGGCGCGTCGCCGCGGAAGCGGTCGGCGGGGCGCGCATCGACGACCTGCGCACTCTTGTCGGCGAGCACGGACTGAATCTTCGGCAGCGCCGCCACGATGTCGGGGTTCATGCTGGCGGTGAACTTACGCGGGGGACGGGTCACCAGTCCGGCCTCGATCGGGCGGCGCTCGGCTTGCCATTTCGGCATGCCGCCTTCGAGGATGCAGACGTTTTCGACGCCGAACAAACGAAACGTCCACCACACCCGCGGCGACGAGAACATGCCCAGCCCGTCGTAGATCACCACCGTGTCGCCATCGCCGATCCCCAGCGCGCCGACCTTCGCCGCGAAGATTTCAGCCGACGGCAGCATATGCGGCAGGCTCTGCGCGTGATCGGAGACATCGTCGACGTCGAAGCGCACGGCGCCCGGGATGTGGCCGGCGACATAGTCGGCGGCGGCGTCGCGTTTGTGTGCTGGCAGATAGTAGGAGCCATCGACCACGACGAGGTCGGGTGCACCGAGACGGGAAGCCAGCCACTCGGTGCTGACCAGCCAACGGCTCGACTGGGATGACTCGGTCATGGTTCTCTCCCCGCTGTAGCGCGTTACCGGCGCTTCGGGCAGGGCCCGAATCACCGACGCTTTGACGCTGACCGTATCGGAGTACGGTGCGCCTTTTCCGCATACTTGGCCCTCGGCAGTGGGCGTTATGCCTCCGTTAACATGTCTGGTTGCGCAATGGGAGTTTCCGGGGGGAACTTCCATGCGCATTACTGTCGCTGCACTTCTGGTACTCGTGGCTGGCGCTGCGTCCGCAGCCGATCTGCGGCCGGTGCCGATCCGAACGCCGCTGGTACAGACCGGCATCTGGACTGGCTTCTATCTGGGCGTGAACGTCGGTGGCGGCTGGTCGAACGCCGACTCCGAATTCAGCACCGCCGGCTTCCCGTCGTTTGGGACCGTCGACAACCACATGGCCGGCGTGATCGCCGGCGGCCAGGCCGGCTACAACTGGCAGACCGGCTCGTGGGTGATCGGCGTCGAAGCCGACTTCCAATACAGCGGCATGAAAGGCGGCATCAGCGCGCCGTGCCCGGCCGGTCTTTGCGCGGCGAACTTTGACCAGAACATGCCCTGGTTCGGTACGGCGCGCGGCCGCCTCGGCTATGCCTCCGCAGGCTGGCTGCTCTACGCAACCGGTGGCTACGCCTATGCGCGGCTCGAGACCAACGCCTCCGCGTCGGCCGGGGGCCTTTCGGCCAGCGTTCAACGCGAAGAAAACCGGGGTGGCTGGACCGCCGGCGGCGGCATCGAAGTGGCGTTCACGCAAAACTGGAGCGCCAAGGTCGAATATCTCTACATGGATTTCGGCACGCGCGACACCAGCTGGATCTTCACGGGTCTGCCGACCATTACCGACAGCACGCGGCTGCACTCGAATATCGCGCGCGGCGGCGTGAACTACCGGTTCTGAGGAACAATCCAAAGTTGGGTGCTCGCGCGTCGTCAGGCGCGGGCATAGCCCATCAAAGACGGGCGTGAACGCCCTTACCACCCGCGCATCCATCATCTTGCGCAGAAGGTGGATTGCCGGGTCTCGCCGCTTTGCGGCGGCCCGGCAATGACGGCTGCCGGTGGTCTCTGGCGCTGCCGACTCGTTACTTGTCCTGGTACGGGATCTTCAGGCTCGACTTGCGCTCGAGCCACGCCGGCACCGGCAGGTTCTTGGAGCGCAGGAAGTCCGGGTTGTACAGCTTCGACTGGTAGCGCGTGCCGTAGTCGCACAGCACCGTCACGATGGTGTGTCCTGGTCCGAGCTCCTCGGCGAGACGGATTGCGCCGGCGATGTTGATTGCGGTCGACCCGCCCATGCACAGGCCTTCGTGCTCCAGAAGATCGAAGATCAGCGGGATCGCCTCTTCGTCAGGGATCAGGTAGGCCTTGTCGACTTTGATATCTTGAATGACCGGCGTCACGCGGCCGAGACCGATGCCTTCCGACACCGAGCCGCCTTCGCTCGCCTTGGCTTCGCCGTGTGCGAACAGGTTGTACATCGCGGCGCCCTTCGGGTCGGCGACGCCGATGACGATGTCCTTCTTCTTTTCACGCAGGTAGGTCGAGGTGCCGGCGATGGTGCCGCCGGTGCCGATCGAGCAGATGAAGCCGTCGATCTTGCCCTGGGTGTCGGCCCAGATCTCCGGGCCGGTCGAGACGTAGTGTGCCTTGCGGTTGTCGAGATTGTTCCACTGGTCGGCGAACAGCACGCCGTTGTTTTCGCTCTTGCGCAGTTCGTCGGCGAGCCGGCGCCCCACGTGCTGGTAATTGTTGGGATTGCCGTAGGGCAGGGCCGGCACCTCGACCAGTTCGGCGCCGAACAATCGCAGCGCGTCCTTCTTCTCTTGGCTCTGCGTATTCGGGATCACGATGACTGTGCGATAGCCGCGGGCACTCGCGACCAGCGCGAGGCCGATGCCGGTGTTGCCGGCCGTCGCCTCGACCACCAGCCCACCGGGCTTGAGGTCGCCGCGCTTTTCCGCTTCCAGGATCATCTGCCGCGCCGGCCGGTCCTTGACCGACTGGCCGGGGTTCATGAACTCGGCCTTGCCCAGGATGGTGCAGCCGGTCGCCTCCGACGCGCGCTTGAGCTTGATCAGCGGCGTGTTGCCGATGGCGTCGACAATATCGTCACGAATGGGCATGCGGTTTCAATCCGGGTGTCGGGAACGCGAAACTAGATGACCGGCCCCGAGGCCACAAGATCACGCGAGTAGGGGAGTTATTGCAGCAATTCCACGGTCTTGCGCACGACCGCTGCCGGCGTCGCGTAGATTTCCTGCACCAGCGTCTGGACGCGGGCCCCGGTCACTGACCTGATTTCGAACTTGGCCTTGGCGGCATCGGCCAGGAAATCCGGGTCCTGCATGGTGGCGGTGAAGGCGGCGCGCAGCGCCTCGACGCGGTCCGGCGGCGTGCCGGGCGGGAGGGCGAACGGCCATGCCATGACCTGACGGCTGAACATCAGCTTGAAGATGGCGCGGTCCTCGTCGGTCCTGGCGAGGTCCATGATCAGCGGCGTGTCGGCCAGCTCGGGGTGCTTCGACAACCCCATCTGGAACAGGATGTTGAATTTCTTCTCCGGCAGCCAGGTCGGATGCGTCGCTTTCACGCTCGACCACGACCAGCTGCAGCGGCCTTGCACCTCCTGGCGCTCCATCGCGAGGTCGATGTCGTTGCCGCCGGGATAGCCGGTGACCACCTTGAACTTCGTTCCGAGGACGCCGTTCACCACCTTGGGAAACTGGTAGGTGTCAGCGCCGATGCCGGATGCGCCGACCACAAGCTCGCGCTCCAATACCTGCTGATAACGCTCGACCCCGGCGGTGTGCCAGGCGACGCAGATGCTCACCTCGTCATTGGTGCTGCCGATCCAATTGAACCGCGTGGTGTCGAACTGCGCCGACTTGTTGTCGAACAGGGGCTCGTAGATGATGCCGCGGTTGAATGTGCCGAGCACCAGCCCCTCCTTGGGCGCGGCGTTGTAGAGGAAATTGGCGAGCCGGATGCCACCGCCGCCGGTCATGTTCTTTGGCACGAGCACCGGATTGCCCGGTATGTGACGGCCCATGTGACGCGACAGGATGCGCGCGTAGGCGTCGTAGCCGCCGCCGGCGCTGGTGCCGACATAAACCTCGATGGTCTTGCCTTTGTAGAATTCCGCAGATGTTTGCGCCTGCGCTGGCGTCGCAAATACGACGGCAATTGCGATGGCGCGTGCGGATTGTTCGAATGCACCGGAATGGGGAAAGATTGTCGAAACCATAGGTTTGCGATGCATCATTTTTCCCACGTGCGAGCCCGGAGGTTCGCCGAATGGATTCACAGATTCTTACCGTAGCAGACCTAGATCTCGTGATGAGACATCAGAGTTCCTGCCATTAGCATTGGGACCATTGAAGGTCCTGCCATTTGCGGCAAACGGGCTAGAGAATGAATCTCGACATTCACACGCTGTTCTTGGTCACGATTAGTGTCGAGACGATCCTTGGGCTGCTGCTGCTGTTTGCCTGGGTGCAAAACCTGCAGATCCGCGCCGTGGCCTGGTGGGGAGCCGCGCATTTGATGCGCGCGGGCTCGATCATCCTGTTTGGAATGTATGGCGAGGTATCGCAGGCAATCTCGATCGACCTCGCCAACGTCATTCTCTTCCTCGCCTTTGCCGTGACGTGGACCGGCGCGCGGGTGTTTGACGGGCGCAGGCCGCTGCCGCTGGCGATCGTTGCCGGTTCGGTGGTGTGGCTGGTGGCGAGTCATGTGTCCGTCATCAGCCAGCATTTCGAATTTCGCTTCCTGATCGCGTCCGGCATTATCACCACATACACATGGCTGACCGCCTACGAGTTCTGGCGCGGACGCGCCGAGCCGTTAGTGTCGCGTTGGCCGGCGATCTTCCTGTTGTTCGCGCACGGCTCGCTGTTCCTGCTACGGACGCCGCTTGGCGCCATGCTGCCGTGGCCGCCTGCCAATCAGGTGTTCGAGACCGTATGGTTGACGGCGCTCAGCTTCGAAGCGCTGATGTTCACCATTTCGATTGCCTTCATCCTGCTGGCGATGGCGAAAGAGCGTGCTGAATTCATGCACCGGACCGCGGCGATGATCGACCCGCTGACCGGTATCGCGAACCGCCGATCGTTCCTCAACGACGCCGAACGCCTGAGCCGCAACGCGGCGACCGCGAACCCGACGGCGGTGCTGCTGATGGACCTCGACCACTTCAAGTCGATCAATGACCGGTTCGGTCATGCCGTTGGCGACCGCGTGCTTCAGGTCTTCGCCGAGAGTACCCGCGAGACCATCCGCGCGTCGGACCTGTTCGGGCGGCTCGGCGGCGAGGAATTCGCGGCAGTATTGCGGAATGTCAGGCGTGAGGATGCGATCGTCTTGGCGCAATGCATCCACCGGCATTTCGTCGAGGCGGCGGCCTATGTCGACGGCTATGCGACCCACGCGACGGTCAGCATCGGCGTCGTCATCAGTCAGGATGCGACGCTCGATATCCCGGCTTTGCTGGCGCAGGCCGACCAGGCGCTCTATTACGCCAAGGAGCGCGGTCGCAACCGTGTCGAGGTCGCGAATTTCGACGTCGCATCCCAGCGTAAGGAAGTTGCACCGGAACCGCTGGTGCACGCCAACGCGGCCTAGCGGTCCGATTCGAGTCAGTCCTGCTTGACCTGCGTGCTGGTCGCCGGGCCCATGCCGGTGATCAGCACCATCGCCTCTTCGTCCTTGGCCCCGTCGTAGTGGATGCCGCGGCCGTAGTGGGTCACGAACGTGCCCGCCGACATTGGAAGGGTGGCGTTGGTGTCGAA
>Ga0075420_100000427_pt1 | contig 33202 bp, 31 predicted proteins | sample SoiMetdeltSBSDD4_FD_75296 | JGI IMG/M metagenome (GOLD analysis project Ga0075420, IMG submission 75296) | Bulk soil microbial communities from a Populus tree surrounding site in Tennessee, USA - Soil MetaG P. deltoides SBSDD4 | ecosystem: Environmental > Terrestrial > Soil > Tree plantation...
CGGCTACCCATACCGTCCCGCGCACCAGCAGCGGGCCTGGTGTGGCGCGCGCCGCCATAGTCCGCCAGCGGCGGACCCGGCTGGCCAGCCCGACCCGCATGTCGTAGAAGTCGTTGAGGAACCCGCTCACCGCAACGTCCTCCGTTCGCGGCTGCGGGGCTCGCTGCGCTCACTCCTCGCACTCACCGGAACACCACCTTGGGGGCGGCGGCCAGCCGGGAGACGTCGCGCAGCACCTGGTCCAGGCTGCCGGCGCCGGCCCAGGCGACGACCGGCACGCCATACTCGCGCAGGGCGCCGATGACGTTCTCGCGCTCCAGCCGCCACAGGCGCTCGGCCACCCCGGCCCACTCCCCCGGGTTGGGCGCCGTGAGGCCCGGCGGCAGGGTGTCCACCGCGACCAGGAACCGGCCCACCCGGGCGAGCCGGGCCAGCATCGCCGCGGTCCGCGGGTCGAGCAGCGGCGTAAGGGCTACGACGAGGGCGTTGGCGGGCAGCAGGTGCGCGCCGAAGAGGGGGCCGGTCGGCTCGTACTGGGTCGGCGTCGCTCTCGTGTCGAGCAGCCACTCCAGCGCCGTCACGTACTGCCGGCGGCCGCTGGCCGGGCGCAGCCGGCGGGCCCGGAAGCCGTACTCCAGCATCGCCACCCGGTCACCCCGGTGCAGGTAGTGCTCTGCGATGCCGGCTGCGGCCCGTACCGTCGTGTCCAGCACCGACGCGGCGCCGTGCACGCCGCCGGAGCGGCCGGCCTCCCGCAGCACGTCGAGCAGCAGCACCACCTCTGCGTCGCGGTCGGAGAGGGTGGCCGCCACGTGCAGCTGCCTGGTGCGCAGCGAGACCCGCCAGTCGATGCGGCGCAGCCGGTCACCCGGGCCGAAGACGCGCACGCCGGCCAGCTCGCCGCCCTCCCCCGGCCGGCGCGAGCGGTGCCCGCCGACCAGCCCGGCGGCCCTGGGCATGGCCTCCGCCGCGTCGAACGGCTCGGTCAGCGGGTAGACCTTCACCCCGCGGGCCGGCGCCCGCGAAAGCGGGCTGACCAGGAGCCCGTCGCAGGCCACGGCCCGCACGGTGGCCGGGCCGAACGCGTGCCGGCCCCAGCGTAAGGCGTGCCCGTCCAGCGCGACGTCGATGACCTTGCCGGAGCCCACCGGTGCCAGGTACGGCCGGTCGCCGTGGTGCACGTCCAGCCAGCGCGAGATCCCGGTGCGCAGCACGACCAGGTCGTAGCCGACCTCGTCCTGGTTGCCGACGCTGACCGTGGCGGCCAGCTCCCCACCCTCGGCCAGCAGCTGCTCGGCCACGGCGATCTGCACCTCGGGCCGGCCCACCGGCCGCCGCCGCAGCGCCAGCGCGCTACCCAGCGCGAACGGCGCCGCGAGCACCACCAGGTCGACCCGGCCCAGCACGACCGCCGTGACCAGCAGCAGCCCGGTGATGACGATGGAGCGGCCAAAGGCCCGGGTGGGCATCCAGCTGCGGTCCGGCGCGGCACCCACGGCCAGGCCGGCCGCACCCGGGGGTACGGCCTCCCGGAGCGCCGCCCGTATGACCATCGGTCAGCTCCGCGGCGGGGCCGTATAGCGGTACACATCAACGGCCGGCTCGGTGTCCCGGGACGCGGCGTGGCGGGGCCTCGTGCCGTCGGCGGGCGCAGCGCCACCGGCCGGCGCAGCGCCAGTGGCCGGCACAGCACCGGCAGCCGGCACCGCACCAGCAGCCGGCCCGGGCACGGCGTAGCTGGGCAGGGCTGCGGTGGCCGGCGCCGGAGTCTTCTCGAGCACCTCGTTGACCACGTAGGTCGGGTCGACCCGCCGCAGCCACATCTCCGGGCGCAGCGTGATCCGGTGCGCCAGGGCCGGCACCGCGACCGCCTTGACGTCCTCCGGGATCGCGTAGTCGCGCCCGGCCAGCGCGGCCCGGGCCCGGGAGAGCAGCAGCAGCGCGAGCGAGCCGCGCGGCGAGGCGCCGACCAGCACCTGGCCGTGGGCGCGGGTGGCTGCGGCGAGCGCCACGATGTAGCGGCCGACCGAGTCCTCCACCACGATGTCCTCCATGGCTGCCTGCATCGCCAGCAGCGTTGCCGGGTCCACGACCGGCTCCAGGAAGGACTCCTCCTGGCGGCGCGCCATCCGCCGCCGCAGCACGCTCCACTCCTCCTCGGCGTCCGGGTAGCCGAAGGACACCCGCAGCAGGAAGCGGTCGAGCTGCGCCTCGGGCAACGGGTACGTGCCCTCGTACTCGATCGGGTTGGCGGTGGCCAGCACGTGGAACGGGGCGGTCAGCCGGTACGTCGTGCCCTCCACCGAGACCTGCTTCTCCTGCATCGCCTCGAGCAGGGCCGCCTGGGTCTTGGGTGGGGTCCGGTTGATCTCGTCGGCCAGGAGGAGGTTGGTGAAGACCGGTCCCGGCCGGAACGTGAAGTCGTGGGTGCGCTGGTCGTAGAGGAACGAGCCGGTCACGTCGGCGGGCAGCAGGTCCGGCGTGAACTGCAGCCGCCGGAACTCCAGCCCCAGCGCCTGGGCGAAGGAGCGGGCGGCGAGCGTCTTGCCCAGGCCCGGCAGGTCCTCCAGGAGCACGTGGCCACCGGCGAGGATGCCGGCGAGCACCAGCTCCAAGGCGTCCCGTTTGCCGACCAGCACCGTGCCGACCGCGTCAAGCACCGACCGGCCGAGCCGGCCCACCTCGTACCGGGGTAGCGGGCTGACCTCCCGGGGCAGTGGGCTCACCGCTACCGCCGCGTCGTCCGCGGCGTGGCTCGCGCGCTCCTCGCGTGTCACCGGACCTCCAGGTGCATCATCGAACCTCCCGGCGCAGCACCGCACCGCCACCGCACAGCCGGCCTCCGCCACCGCACAGCCGGCCTCCAGTGCATCACAGCGCCTCCATCTGACGGGCAACCTCCGCCAGGTCGCGCGGGGTCGGGGAGCGGGTGACCGGTGTCGCCAGGAACGTCCACAGCGGTTCGCCGAGCACCGCCCGGGCCCGCTGCGGGTCGCTGGCGCGGGTGAACCCGTACCGCTGGCGCAGCCGCTCGTCCACCAGCTCGCCGAGCAACGGCCGCACCTGGCTGTCGAAGCGCGCCGGGTCGCGGTAGGTCCACCCGAGCCGGTTGTCCCAGCGGGACACCGCGGCCCACAGCCCGTCCACGACCGGCCAGTGCCCTGCGCCGGCGGCCTCCTCCTGGGCTGCGCTGCGCACCCGGTCCTCGTCGAGCTGGGGCGGCGCCACCTGCCGGGCGATCCGGGCCAGCCCGAACAGGGCCAGTGACCCGGTGAAGAGCAGGAGGAACGGCACGGCCAGCCCGCTGGCCCGGAAGGCCGCCCAGAGCAGCAGCGAGAACAGTGCGGACCAGCCGCTCGCCTTGGCGAGCCAGACACCGAACCGGTTACCACCGCCGCGCGGCTCCGGCTCGTCGTCGTACTCCAGCAGGTCGTCCAGGCGGGTGTGCATGCCGGGCCCCGGGCCGCCGGAGAGCGTCCAGCCGGTCACGGTGCCACCCCGGCCGGGGCACCGGCGGCCAGCTCCCCGCGCAGCTGCCGCAGCGCCGACTGGGCCTGGCCACGCTCGCGCTCGCCCACCGGGTGGGTCGCGTAGCGCGCCTCGCGGTAGAGCGCGGCGAACTGGTCCAGCACCCGGCGGTCCACCCGGTGTGCGTCGAGCACCCGCAGCACCAGGTCGGTCGAGGTGTCCCCGGGGCGGCGCGGCGTACCTGCGCCGGCCGCCGCCTGCTCCAGCCGGACCCAGCAGGCGATCACCGCGCGGCGCGGGTCCCGGTCAGCGTCGGAAAGGTCGGCCAGGCCCGCGTCGACCGCTGCGAGCACCTCCTCGCGGCGCGGTGCGGGCGGCGCCGTGGGCGTGTGGTCGACCGGGAGCGCGCCGCGCCGGACGCTGACCGCGGTGCGGAGCAGGAGGTAGAGCAGGGGTAGGACCACGGCTGCCGCGGCGGTCAGGCAGACCAGCAGCGCAGCGGACACCACCCAGGCGGGCAGCGTCCCGCCGGGCGCCGCGCCGGGGTCGGTGGGGGGTATGGGCGGCACCTCGCTGGGCGGCTGCCAGCTGAACGAGGGTGAGTCTCCGCTCGGGGTACTCAGCGGCACCTCGGTCACTGAGGGCGAGGAGAGCACGGCCGCAGCTCCGGCGGCGACGAGCAGCCCGGCCACTGCCAGCGGGGGCCACCACGGCCGCAGCGGCGACAGGCGCGCGGCCAGGCCCGGGAACCGGTCGCGCGTCGCCGTCACCGCAAGCCCTAACTCCGAAGCCCTTACTCTGAGAACGGTCGTCGTAACGCTAGCCCACCCTGGCCAGCGTGCGGGCCTGGGCGAGCACCTGGTCAAGCATGTCTGGAGTCAGCCGTCCGGTAAAGGTGTTCTGCTGGCTCACGTGGTAGCAGCCGAGCAGCACCGGCCCGCCACCGGCCCGCCACAGCACGCCGTGGCCGAACGCCGGCCGCGGGACGGGCGGCGCTATGCCGTAGGCGGCCGTGAGCGCGGGCCACCAGGCGGACCAGGCGAACGCGCCGAGCGCCACGACCACCCGCAGCGTCGGCCGGAGCAGCTCGACCTCGCGGCGCAGCCATGAGGCGCACGCATCGCGTTCGGCGGGGGCGGGTTTGTTGGCTGGCGGCGCACAGCGCACCGCGGCGAAGACCCGCGTTGAGCGCAGGGCCAGCCCGTCGCCGCGCGCCTGGCTGGTCGGCTGGTTGGCCAGCCCGGCCCGGTGTAGCGCGGCGAAGAGCACGTCACCCGAGCGGTCGCCGGTGAAGATCCGGCCGGTCCGGTTGCCGCCGTGCGCCGCTGGCGCCAGCCCGAGGATGCCGATCCGCGCGTCCGCCGGCCCGAACCCGGGCACCGGCCGGCCCCAGTAGTCCCAGTCCTTGAACGCCGCCCGCTTCGTCGCCGCGACCTCCTCCCGCCAGGCCACCAGCCGCGGGCAGGCCCGGCAGCCGGACACGGCCCCGTCCAGGCCGGCCAGGTCGGTGACGGCAGCCGCCCGGGCCGCAACCTCGTCCGGGGTACGGGCCACCGCCCGCTCGCTCATCGCAGGCGCGACCGGAGCAGCCCGATGGTCCGGGCCTAGGTGGGGGTGGCCCACCATCTCACCCATCGACGGTCCTCCTCCCGGTGCGCTGCCGTAGCACATCATGCCCGCACGTCGGGGCCTGCTGTGCCCGGCCCCGGGAGCCCGCCAGATCGCCGGTCACGCCAGCGACCCCGCGGCGCGCCAGCTCGCCATCAGGCCAGCGACCAGGCGATGCCGTCGAGGATGTCGTGCTCGGAGGCGACCACTGCATCGGCGCCGGCCTGCTCCATCGCCACCCGCAGCACGAGCGCGCCAGCCGCGATGACGTCCGCCCGGCCGGGATGCATCGCCGGCAGCGCGAGCCGCTGCGCCCGCGCCATGCCGAGCAGGTCGGCGGTCACCTTGGCCACATCCCGGTACGGGATCCGCGCGTGGTGGATGCGCACCGGGTCGTACCCGGTCAGGCCCAGCGCCAGGGCGGCCACGGTGGTCACCGAGCCGGCGAGCCCGACCAGGGTGGCCGCCTCCCGCCCCGGCACCGCGGCGAGCGCGCGGTCCACCGCCGCGCTGATGTCGGCCTCTGCCGCGGCCACCTGCGCCGGGGTCGGCGGGTCGCCGTGCAGGTGGCGTTCTGTCATGCGTACGCACCCGATGTCAACCGAGACCGCGCCCCACACCGCGGCGGCTCCGCCCACGTCGCCGGCCCCGCTACCGTCCGGGCCGCCGGTGCCGACCACGAACTCCGTTGACCCACCCCCGATGTCCAGCACCAGGTACGGCGGCACCGCATCGGCGGGCAGCCCGCGCACCGCGCCGGCGAAGGACAGCCGCGCCTCCTCATCACCGCTGACCACCTCGGGCGCGACGCCGAGGGTACGCACCACCATCGCGTGGAAGTCCGCGGCGTTGGCCGCGTCCCGGGTTGCGGAGGTGGCCACCATCCGGACCCGCTGCGCGCCGAGCGCCGCGATCTCGGCCGCGTAGCCGGCGAGCGCCACCCGGGTCCGCTCGATCGCCTCTGCCGCCAGCCGGCCGGTGCGGTCCACCCCTTGGCCCAGCCGGACGATCTCCATCCGCCGCACCACGTCGCGCAGCTCGCCGGACGCCTCGGCGGAGACGTCCGCAACGAGCAGGCGGACCGAGTTGGTGCCGCAGTCGACCGCGGCCACGCGGGTCATCAGGCTGCGCCCGCAGGCGACCGGTGCAGGACGGCTTTCATGGGCAGCAGGTTACCCGTGGCGCCCCGGCCGGCTCTGCGCGGCTTGGTTCGCCAGCGAGAGGGCATAGTACCGTGTCTATCGGATCGGTCGGAGCGGCGGTTGCCGGCCCAGGCTCGTGCCTAACGCTCCGCTACGCACGGGCCGTCGGTCCACCACGGCGGCACCAGCCCCAGCACCTCGTCACCGAGCGGGTTCACGCCTGGTCCGGCGGCGAGCGCGTGGGCCAGGTGCACGTGCAGGCACTTGACCCGGTTGGGCATGCCGCCCGCGGAGACTCCGGAGATCTCCGGCACCCGCTCGATGGCGTCCCGCCGCGCCAGGTAGTCCGCGTGCGCCGCCGCGTACGCCGCCGCCAGCCCCGGATCCTCAGCCAGCCGGGCCTGCATCTGCCGCATCACGCCGGTCGACTCCAGCCGGCTGCACGCGGCCGCCGCGCGGGGGCAGGTCAGGTAGAACAGGGTCGGGAAAGGCGTGCCGTCCGCCAGCCGGGGGGTCGTCTCCACCGCGTCCGGCAGGCCGCACGGGCACCGGTGCGCCACCGCCCGGGTCCCCCGCGGCGGGCGGCCGAGCTGGGCCGCCACCACCTCCCGGTCAGCCTCCTGCGCGGGCTCGGACACCGGTGGTGGCACCCCGGCGCCCGCCGCGGTCACACCATCGGCCGGGGCCGGGCCGCTCACACCCGCCGCGCCGGTCACGACCGGTTCGCCTCGTCAAGGCTGGACCAGAGCCTGCCGTACCATGGGGTGGTGTCGGCCGGCACCGCCGGCCCCCTGGCGTCGCGGGCCGCGCCCTGCGGGTCAAAGATCACGATGTACGTCCGGTCGCCGCGCTCCACCAGGTGGAACCTCTTGCGCGCCTGCGCCTTGACGTACTCCGGGTCGGACCACTTGGCGCGCTGCTCGGTGAGCGCCTCGATGCGCTCACGCTGAGCGTCCTGCGCCGCCTCGAGCTGGGCGATCTCGGCCTGCTGGGAGAGGTAGACCCGCACCGGGTACGCGTACGCGAGCAGCAGCCCTACCAGCAGCAGCCCCAGCACCGTGGCCCGACCCGTGAGCCGGCGGGGCTGTGGCGCGCCGGTACGGACTGCGCCGGTGACCGCGGCTCGGCGGGCCGCCGCCGGGCGGGTGGCCGACCGGGCCAGCTCCCCACCGCGGCCGGCAGCGGGCCGGCCAGCGGCGCTCCGGTCGGGTAGCGCGCCGCCCCTGCCGGCACCAGCGGCTCGGGCCGCGGTCGGGCCGCGCCCGGATGCGCTGCGACCGCCGCCCGCCACCCGGCCGGACAGTCCGGCCCGGCGAGCCGGACCCTGGCCGCCCGGCGTCTGCCGCTGGGCCATCCGCTCCTCCCCTGTCAGCGACCTGCCACCTCAGCCACCCGGACGGCCGGCGCACAGTCCCTGGCTGGCGCAGCGGTCCCTGGCTCAGGCTAGCCGGGGGAAGGCACCGGAGCCGGCATACCGCGCCGCATCGCCCAGCTCCTCTTCGATCCGCAGCAGCTGGTTGTACTTGGCCACCCGGTCGGACCGGGCCGGCGCCCCGGTCTTGAGCTGGCCGCAGCCGGTGGCCACCGCAAGGTCGGCGATGGTGGTGTCCTCGGTCTCGCCGGACCGGTGGCTCATCATGCAGCGCAGACCCGCCCGGTGCGCCAGCTCGACCGCGTCCAGCGTCTCGGTCAGCGAGCCGATCTGGTTCACCTTGACCAGGACCGCGTTCGCCGCAGCCTCCTTGATCCCCCGGGTGATCCGCTCCGGGCTGGTGACGAACAGGTCGTCCCCGACGACCTGGATCTTCGAGCCGAGCCGCCCGGTGAGCGCCGCCCACCCGGCCCAGTCGTCCTCAGCGAGCGGGTCCTCCACCGACACGATCGGGTACGTCGACAGCAGCTGCTCGAAGTAGCTGGTCATCTCCTCCGCCGACCGGGTGGTGCCCTCGAACGCGTACCCACCGGCGTCCTTGGAGTAGAGCTCGGTGGCCGCCACGTCGAGCGCCAGCACCACGTCCGAGCCGAGCCGGTACCCGGCCGCCTCGACCGCCTCGGCGATGAGGTCCAACGCCGCCACGTTGGCCGGCAGGTCCGGCGCGAAGCCGCCCTCGTCACCGAGCCCGGTGCTCAGGCCCTTCTTCCTCAGCACGGCCTTGAGCGCGTGGTAGACCTCTGCCCCGCAGCGCAGCGCGTCCCGGAAGGTCGATGCGCCCACCGGCGCGACCATGAACTCCTGTATGTCCACATTGGAGTCAGCATGGGCGCCACCGTTGAGGATGTTCAGCATGGGCACCGGCAGCAGGTGCGCGTTCGGCCCGCCCACGTAGCGGAAGAGTGGCAGGTCGGCGCTTGCCGCCGCCGCCTTCGCCACGGCCAGCGAGACGCCGAGGATCGCGTTCGCGCCCAGACCCGACTTGTCCGGCGTGCCGTCCAGGTCGAGCATGACCTGGTCGATGAGGCGCTGCTCGCTCGCCTCGTAGCCGAGCAGCTCGGGCGCGATGCGCTCGGTGACGTTGTCGACGGCCCGCTCGACGCCCTTGCCGCCGTACCGTTCGGCGACGCTGTCGCGCAGCTCCAGCGCCTCGAAGGCGCCCGTGGACGCCCCGGACGGCACGGCCGCGCGAGCCGTTGACCCGTCGTCGAGGCCGACCTCCACCTCGACCGTCGGGTTGCCGCGGGAGTCGAGGATCTCCCGGGCGACGATTGCCTCGATGGTAGCCACGTGTCCTGCCGCTCCCTTCGCGGTGACCTTGCGGGGTGACCCTACGGACCAAGCGGCCCGCGCACCCTGCGACCAGGCGGCCCGCACCCGGCCCGCGGAGCTCGCCCGCGGCCGGGTTCACGCCCGCGACGCAGCGTATCCGGCCGCGCCCGGCGGACCGGCGGCGGGCGGGACCAGCACGGCGGCGAGCAGAAGCAGCCCGGACCCGCCGGAGTTTGCGTGGCCTGGCGGGACCGACAAGGCTGAGCGCCATGCGAGCGCACCGTACCGCCCTGGCCCACACCACGGCTCTGGCACTCACCGCGGCCGGCGTGGTGGCCGTCAGCGGCTGCGGCGGCCTCGACCGGGCTCCGCACTCGACGGGCCATACGGACCTGGTGAACGACCTCGCCGTCCGGCTACGCCACGGCGGCCAGCTCACCTACACCGCCGAGTACCAGCTGCCGGGCGGCGGCGCGGCGCTGGTCGCGCAGGCGCAGCGGCTGGTCCGGTCGGCGTACGTCTACCCCGGCGGCCGGCTTACGCTCACCCCTGGGCTTGTCACCGACTGCCGGGCCCAGCCGCCCGGCATGACCTGCACGCTCGCCGCGCCACCGGCGGTCTCCGCCGAGGCGGCGAGCGGGGTGCTCGCCGCGGTCGAAGCGCGGGGGCTGGTGCCGACCAGCCTCGTGGTAGGCCTGCTGTCCGCTGCGGCGCTCGACTCCGACGTCCAGGTCAGGCAGCACGACTCGACCATCGCCGGGCAGCACGCCACCTGCGTTGAGGTGACCAAGGTGGACAATGCGGCAGCGTCCGCGTACCAGCTGTGTGTCACCACCGACGGGGTGCTCGGCAGCTTCTCCGGCACGGTGCACGGCAAGCGGGTCGAGCTGACATTGACGAGCTACCGTGACGTGGTGTCCGCCGACGCCTTCGCCCTGCCGGCCGGCGCTCGGGTCGTCGACCGGCGGCCCGCGCCATGACCGGCACGGCGGCCAAGCCTGGCAGCGCAGCGTCCCAACCCGGCGGCACGGCGGCCATGCCTGGCGGCGCAGCGGGTGAGGCCGGCGCGGCCGTACTGGGAACCGCCCGGCTGGTGCTGGCCGCGAGCGCTGCCGCGCCGCCCGCGCCCGACGACGTGTGCCTGGCGGTGACCGGGCGCCGGGTCGTCGTCGCCGTCGGCGTGGACGGCGGCTGGCGATTTCCCAGGGTCGCCGAGTGCCCGGGCGCGACCGAGCCGGTGCCGGTCGGCACGCTCGACGGGGTGCCGGTGTGGGCCTGCGTCGCCGCGTCCACAGTAGACAACCCGCTCCAGGCCCGCGGCTGGCCGTCGGTCGCGGCCAACGTCGCCGAGCCGCTCGCCGCGCTCGCCGGCCGGGCGTTGCAGGTGGTCACGTGGCGGCGTACCCACCGCTTCTGCGGCGCGTGCAAGGCGGAGCTGGCCGACGTGGCCGGGGAGCATGCCCGCCGCTGCCCCGCGTGTGAGCTGTTCGTGCCGATGCAGCTCTCCCCCGCCGTGCTCGTCCTGGTCCGCCGCGGCGCCGACGAGGTGCTGCTGGTACGCCATGCGTACGGGCCGAAAGAGCTGTGGGCCCTGGTCGCCGGGTTCGTCGAGTCGGGCGAGTCGCTGGAGCAGGCGGTGTCCCGCGAGGTGGCCGAGGAGGTGGGCCTGACCGTGACCGGTGCGACCTACTTCGGCAGCCAGCCGTGGGCGCTGTCCGGACCGGGGGTGCTGCTGGTCGGGTTCACCGCGGTCTGCGCCGACTCGGCCGCCGAGCCGGTGGCGGACGGGCGGGAGCTGGTCGAGGCGGCCTGGTTCCGGGTGGGCGACCTGCCCGAGCCGCTGCCGCCGGCGTACTCGATGTCGCGCTGGATGATCGACGCCGCCGCCGACGGACGCCGGAGCGGCTGACCAGACCGGACCCAGACCTGGCCTGGCCGGACCTGGGCCCTGGCCGGGCCTGGGCCCTGGCCGGACCTGGGCCCTGGCCGGACCGGCCGGTGACTAGTCGGACACGCCGGTGAGCAGCGTCCGCAGGTGCCGGGGGGCGGGCGAGCCGTGCGCGAGCATCTCGTCGTGCCAGCCGCGCACCGACGTGCCGGCCGGCCGGGCCCGCGCCATCTCGGCGACCTCCAGGTAGCCGACGAAGTACGTGGACAGCTGGGTGGAGGTGAGCAGGGCCCGCCGCCACTTGCCGGCGGCCTCCCCCTCCTCCTGGAAGCCCCGGCCGGTCATCAGCGCCATCGCCTCCGCCTCGCCGATGCCCTCGGCGTGCACCAGCTGGTCCAGCAGGGCGTTGAGGCTCATCCGCAGCCGCATCTTGAGCTGCTGGATGCGCACGGGAAGGCCGCCGTACCCGGCGTCGGCCATCACCTCCTCCGCGTAGACCGCCCACCCCTCCACAAAGGGATCGGAGAAGCCGAGCGCCCGGGCCCGGGTGGAGCCGCGGAACCGGCGGGAGTGGGCGAGCTGGAGGAAGTGTCCGGGCATCGCCTCGTGCACGGTCAGGTCGCGCACCATCGCGTGGTTGTACTCCCGGTAGAACGAGGTCACCCGCTCCGGCGACCAGTCCGCGGGCGTGGGCGAGATGCAGTAGAAGGTCGGCATCTCGGCCGGCTCCAGCATGCCGGGCGCGTCACAGTAGGCCACCGCCACGCCCCGGGCGAACTCGGGCATCTCCTGGACCACGCAGGGGTCGTCCACAAGCGACACCAGGCCATGGTCGCGGACGAAAGCGGTCGTCTCGGCCAGCGCCCGGTGCGCGGCATCCATGATTGACTTGTCATCCGGCCGGTCGTCGGCCAGGCGGTCCAGCGCGGCGCGCGCCGTGGCCTCGGACGCGGGCTCTCCGAGCAGCTCGGCCGCTGCCTCCCGTAGCTGCTCGTTCGTCTCGGCCACGGTCGCCTCGGCCCGGGCGAGGATCTCGGCCGCGGACAGCTCGGTGTCGAGCGTGTGCCACAGCCGGGCCTCCCAGAGCCGCCGGCCCAGCCGCGGGTCCCGCCCGCCTCCCTCGGCCGAGCGCGCCCGCAGCCACTCGCCGAAGCCGTCCAGCGCCTGCGCGGCCGCCTCAACGGCGGGGTTGACCGAGCCGGCCAGCGCCGGCACCTGCGCCACCAGCCCGGGCACCTCGGTACGGACCAGCGCCGCCACCCCGGCGAACTGCCCGGCCGCGGTCTCCAGGTGGATGCGGGGGCAGTCCCGAAGCACACCCCGCGCGACGGCGAGCGTGTCCGGCAGCGCGGCCAGGCGCTCACGCAGGCTCGAAAGCCGCTGCTCGACCGGTGCGTGTGCCCGGACGACCAGCGCGTGCAGCAACGGCCCGGGGTTGTGCGCCAGCGGGTTCCACTCGTGCTTGCGCACGTCGGTCAGCTCGAACAGGTCACGCTCGACGAGCCCGAGCAGCACCGCGTGGTCCACCTGGTCCTCGGCGCCCAGCCCCGCGACGTCCACTTCGGACAGCGCTCGGGCCGCGTCGCGCAGCATCGCGGTGCGGGCGGCGATGCCGTCGGGTGAGAGGTCGGGCAGCCGGTCGTCGTAGCGGTGGTCCCCGGCCTCCGCCGCCCGGACCGGGTCAGCCTCGAGGATGGCGTCCACGATGCGCTCGGCGAGCGGCGCAAACTCCTGCGGCATGCCCTGCAACCTACCCCTGGCCACGGCGGCAAGAGCAGCGGACACCGGCCCGTTGAGTGCAGGAAAGGCACATAGAGGTCGAGTGGCCCATACTGCAACCCAGCCTTGGGCGGTCCAGCTCACATTTGCCCGGCCAAGGTCCAGTCCGGTTCATGCGCGCCGTCCCTACATCAGTTTGAACGAGCGCGGTCGAGCACCTCCTCGGTCGTTAGTGGACTCTTCGGGTGGTGGGTGAGGCAGAGCGGCGTGCGCACCTTGGCAAACGGCTGTCCCTCCAGCGCCACGTAGAACTCGCCGCTGCGCAGCTGCGAGATCCCGGGCACGTCACCGCCCTTCGCGCGGGCCATCTCCCGGGCAGCGTCGATCTGCACGGGCGCGTTGAGCAGGCCATAGCACTGGGTAGCGGCATTTCCAGGGATGTGGTTGTGCAGCCCTTTCGGCGACTGGGTGGCGAACACCAACCCGAGGCCGTACTTGCGGGCCTGCGACGCCAGAGCGAGCGTGCTCCTGGTGCAGGCGGTCATGGCGCCGGACGGCGCGAACGTCTGCGCCTCGTCCATCACGAACAGCCCGCCCAGGGGCCTGTTACCGGCGGGGTGCTTCTTGACCCAGGCAAAGAGCGCCATCTGGAGCTGGTTGACGAAGCTCTGGCGCTGTTCGTCGGACTGCAGGCCGATCAGGCTGATGACGGAGACCCGGGCGTGCTTACCGGTCGGTGGGGTCAGCAGCTCTCCTGGGTTCACGGGTTCGCCGACGCCGCCGAACAGGGGGTCGATCACCATTGCCGCGGTCAGTGCCTGACCCAGCTCGGCTGCGATCTTCGCGGCGTTGCCCAGGTCACTGACGGCGGCTGGCAGGTCGTCCAGCATGCCGATGAGTCCGCGGAGCGTGGTCTCCCGGTGCCGGCGGGCGTAGTAGACGAGGGCCTCCTTGAGGACCGCGCGACCGCGTTCAGCCTTGCTCGTCCTGCCGTCCACCTTCGCCCGGGGGGCGAGGGTGGCCAGTGCCGAGTCGACCGCGGCCTCGAACTCGTCCGGGTCGTTGACGAAGCTGTGGAAGTCGGGGAGCGGCTGGAAGCTGATCGGCCGCCCAGCCGCCCGGCGTGGGGTGTACAGCACGACGTCGGTGTTCTCCAGGTACTCCTGTGCCTTCTCCGCGTCGCCGTCGCGCCAGCCTGCCGGTGGCTCCGGCCAGGGGTCGCCGAGGCGAGCCAGGTCGTTGTTGGGGTCCAGGACGATCGCGGACACGCCCCGCAGTGCGCACTCCTCGATCATGCGGCGGATGAGGACGGTCTTCCCGGAGCCTGAGCCCGCGAAGATAGCCGTGTGTTTCCGCAGGGCCTCGAGGCTGACCAGGACAGGTTGACCGGTGTCGAAGGTGGCTCCCAGCTCAAAGGCGGGTCCGGCGTTTCTCGGTGGCGGTGGCGCCAGCCTCCTGCCTCCTGCCGGCTCCGGCTTGGCCACCTGTTCCGGAGGAGTGCGATCGGGCGCGGGCAGGTCGGTCGCAGCCTCACCGAGCGCGTCCCGCAGGAACGTGACGCCGCGGGTCGGCTGCCGCGCGACCAGCCAGTCCTGGAGGTTGGCCGGTGCCTTGGCGAGCAGGTCACGAAGCGCCCAAAGTACGCGTAGGTCGTCGTCGCTCACCGTCAGGCGCCGGCCGCCAGCGGCCTCGAACGCCGCGACCGCCTCCTGGTTCTTCGGGCTCTGCGGCCAGCCACCGTTGCGGAGCAGGAACAGCCTCCGGTGTGCCACATCGCTGGCGAGCCCGGCCTCGGTACACGCGGTGCGGATCCGGTTGAGGACGGCTATGGGGTGGTACTCGGTGGAGACGCCCCGGAACCCCCAGTGCGCCTCCTCCTCCGTCTCGTCGTTGATGGTGCGGCGCAGCCGGGCGTGCAGGGCCGGTTTGGTGCTTGGCGGTGGGTCCTGTTCAAAGTGCTTCCCGGCGTCTCCACGCTCGGTGATCCATGCTTGCAGGCCTGCCGACAGGAGCCTGGGCAGCTCGACGTCCTCGGTGTCCCGGGCGAGTGCGCGGCTGATGTCGGCGACCGCCCTGAGCTTGGCGAACCGCTCGTCGAGCGCGGCGAGGGTGGCGTCTGGTGGCGGGACGACGGGACCGCCACCATCGTCGGCCAGCAGCTGAAGCCTTGTCATCTCCCTGACGGTGCCGTCGCTGAGGCAGGCACGGATGTGCCCGGCGACGCTCTGCAGGAGCTGGCGCGGCATGAAGTTCACCGCGTCGTCGAACGCGTCCTCGTGGATCGGCCAGGTCGGGTACGGCGGGGTGAACGCCACCGCCCGGTAGTGCGGTTCCAGCCGCTTTGCCACGAGCGCCTGCCCGACGGCCGCGCTGGGGATACGACCCAGGTACTGCGTCGCCACGAACCGGTCCCGCACCGCCGCGACTGCGTACTTCTTGATCACCTCCCAGGTCGCGTGCTGGGCGGCGACCACCGTCAGCGTCCTGCGGGTCGCCTCGCGCAGCGACATGAGCCCGTTGGCTATCTGGTCAAGCAGGACGGAGTCCTGCCACTCGGCGTCATGGCCGCTGGCCATCGCCTTTGCGTGAGGCGCCAGCAGGCCGTCGATCTGGTCGACCGCGACAACCGATGGTCCGGTCAGGGCGAGCAGCCACGACACCTCGCTGACCACCTGGTCTGGCGGGTATACCCCACGCGGCAGTCCCCACGGTGCACGTTCACCTGGTTCGCACTCGTCGCCGGAGAGCAGGAAGTTGTTGCCGACCTCCCTGGCCCGGAAGTCGTCGGCGTTGAACATCGCCAGCGCGCGGGCGGTGTGCCGGCACACGAGCGTCACCTCGGGGTTGTACCGGTGGAGCGCATCGAGGAAGGTGTCGACAGCGGCCCGGTCGAGCGGTGCCTCGCCGATGAGGGCTTGACGCGCGCTGAAAGGCACGCCGGTCAGCAGGGTGACCCGGCGCAGGAACATCCGCAGCTGGGTCTCGTGACCGTCGACACGGCGGGTCAGGCCGTTGAGCATGGAGTGCGCAACGCTGGCCCAGAACCGGGTGCCGTCGAGGAGGCTGACCAGGAAGAAGTACCCGTCCTGGCGCTGCACCCGCTCGCGGATCCAGCCGAGCAGGTGGGTCTTGCCAGAGCCGCGCTGGCCCTGCACGACGACGCCGACGGGGCTGGCGTCAGGGCTGTCCCGGGCGTCGCCGATCGCATCGAGGATGGCTTCCGCGACCTGGCGGTGGAGCGTGTCGACGTGGAACTCCGAACGCCGCCAGACGTCGTCGCGGGTCGGCGCCAGACTGATCCGCAGGCCGGAGAGCGCTTTGAGCTCGGTGTCGGTCATGGCGCCTCAATCGCCAGCACGTGCTGGTCGCGGTCGCCGATGTTCACCGCCGCGTCCCGATCTCGCCGGGTCAACGCCTTCTGGTTCGTCTCTTCCTCGATCTGGACACCAGGCATCCGGACCATCAACCGGAGCACGCCGTCGACCTCCGGCTTGGGGACGGCGCCCAGCTGGTCCCGGATGTCGGCCAGTCCGACCCAGCTGCCGGCGGGGTCGGCCAGCCTCCGGTAGGCCCTGCGGATCTCACGTTCGATCTCGTCGGCGGTCATGCCACCGGAGACCGCCGGTTCGCTGGCGACCGCCGGTTCGCTGGCGACCGCCGGCAGCCCCTGCTCGTTCTCGGGCTGGTCCCCGAACACCTGGGCGAGGCTGCGGCCGGTCCGGCCCAGGTAGCGGTCCAGCCCGCTGAGCACGGCATAGAGGGCGTGCCCGGCAGAGCCGGCACCCTGTGGCACCGCACTGGTCAGCTCCTCCCGGCACCAGCGCCACCCTGCATCACCCAGGGAGAAGAAGTACGCGTTCCGCGCTCCCTTGCGGCACTCGATAAGCTTTGCGTCGATTAGCCTCAGCCGGTTCTTCCCAGTCAGCTCCAGGCCCGGCGCATACTTTTCCTTAATCTGTGGGTTGGAGAGCTCAGCGTTCTCCGCCATCAGGATGAGCAGAAGTGCCCGCTCCGGTAGTGACAGCTTAGGCTCCGGCATGAATCGCTCCCTTGTGGTTTTCGGCCCGGCGGCCGGCGAGGAACTGTTGGATCTGTGCGAGCACCATGTCTCGGTGGCTGAGCACCTGGTGGTTGGTGAACCGCAGCACCGCGTACCCGGCGAGCTGTAGCAGCACATCTCGTTGCCGGTCGGCGGCGAACCGGGTCGGCCGGCAATGCTCCGCGCCGTCGATCTCGACAACGCAGCGCTCGGTTCGCCAGAGCAGGTCGAGCCGGACCGGGTTGGTGAGCGGATGCGGTTGGTACAGCTGGTTCCACTGGCGACCGCCGGCCCACTCGAGCGGCGCAAGCGCCGCCTCCAGCAGCTGCTCGGCGCGACTCCCCGGATGCGGCCGCCCCGTGATCGCGGGATATCCCACGACGCCCCTGCCGGCCGGGCTCCCGAGATCGGCTGGCTCACCGACCAGCAGCGCGTCGTGAGCCGGCGGCGTGAACGCGATGACATCCACCGTGTCCACCGACGCGAACGCTGCACCGGTGAACCAGATCCCGAAGCCACCGCAGTCGGTGAGCCACCTGGCGCCGGCGACCAGCGCCTGCTCATTCTCGGCGCTGAGCCCCGCGGGGACTCTGACGAGGATCGCGGTACGTGTCCGCCCGAAGCTGGCAGCGATGACCTTGGCGAGCCCGCTCGCACGGATCTCGAGGCTGAACCGGCTGGTTGCTTTCACCCGTCGGCGGAGCGCCCGCTCGGAGATGTCGGCGAGAAACGGCCCATACTGCCCGCCGGCCTCCGCGGCGCGGAGCGCCAACGCCCGTACGGCTACCGCGCCGGCGCCGGCTGCACTGTCGATCTGCGCGGCGTCGGGAAGCCACGCCGGAAACAGCTCGCGGACGACCCGGTCAAGCTGGGCGAGTAGAGGCCCAACGACCTGCGCGGGCCGGGTCTGCGGGTCGGCGTTGTAAGTGATGATCGCGGGCGCGTCAGCCGGCAGCGGCTCGATCGACAACGCGAGCGCGTCCGCGCTCGGGCCCTCGATGCTGACCGGTCGATCCAGGGGAAGATCTGCCCAGGCTTGCGCCACGCCACATCCCTTGCATTACAGACGTGCCGATTCTGCGTGCCGGGTAACGCGCATGGCAAGGCTCGCCGGACTGCCCGATGCCGCCGTACCTGCGAAAAAAATCAACCGGACGGCGCTTCCCGCGTCCCTGCAGTCTCTGATAAAGGTCGGGCTCCAATGCTGACGCTTGGGTCAGTTTCGTGGGAGCATGACGGCCTTGGCGGAGACGCTTCTAGAATTGCTCGGGGACTGACGCCTCATGGCGTTCTTCGTAGCGGCACCCCTCGACCACGCCATCGCACTATCCCGAGGCGCAGTTGGTCTGGACGGGTCCGCCCAGCTTGTCCAGCCGCGGCGTTGGAGATGCTGGCGCAGACGCAAGCCCAGCTGCAGACCGCTGAGGCCAGGATCGTGGACGGCCCGGCGCAGTACGGGGCCCCGGATCACCGCGGTCATCGTGTACCTGTATGTCGGGCAGTTCCTGTCGAAGAAACGCACCGCGCAAGCTGAGTCCCTATCCGATGGCCGCACATCGCACTTCACCCCGACGGGCAGCTCCTGGCTGAGACCGCCACCGCCGGCGAGATCCTCGCCAAGGTCCGCTGGGTCCAGACCAACATCAAGCAGCTCGTCGACAACAACCCGAGGTAAGCAACCAGCGTCACGTAATAATAGGCTGGTCGTCCACCAGGCTTGAAGGATTCTTGTCAACGCTATATGGGCCGGACGTTTTCTGCTTGAGGGCCTTTCTTACCTTGAACAATCCAAAACTCGACCCGTTGTCCTTCGTCCAGGGTTCCCCGACCACTGTCGGTGTAGTCGCGAAAATTGATCTGACTGAAGTGAACGAAGAGGTCGGGGCCACTGTCATCGGGTGTGATGAAGCCGAATCCTTTGTCGCGGTTGTACCACTTCACGGTTCCCTGCGTACTAATTTTTGGAACAACGTTCTCTGGCTGCACCAAGTCCCACAGCACCCACACACTGCGCGGATAACCGAGCGTGACGATGATGGGTAGGGTGGCCGGAATCCTCGGCCACCATGGCGGTATACGTTCTTCGCTGACCTTCACCCTGACGTCCTTCATGCCCTGGGCCTGAACCACCAGCTCAAGCTCGCACCCGCGGCCGGCTTCCGTCCAGCGCACGACCCGTGCGGTCCCCGCTACGTAGTCGACCACGCGGTCGTTGCGCGCGGAGTAGACAAACAGCGCGCCTATGGCCGCGAGTGCAGCCACGCCTAGCCCGACCACCCAGCTTTGCGCCGCCACACCCGCGCAGCTTGCGGCACCGAGCAGGAGCAAGGCACCGGGCACGATGCGGCGACTTACTGACCCACGACCTGTACTCGTCGCGGCCGCCTCTCCCCGAGGATCACGCTCGAACTGGGCCACATTTCGTAGGGTAGCGTCCAATCTCGTCACCGAGTCGGCCGTGCTCTGCAGTCTCCGCCAGGGTCCAGCCGTGATCGGTAACCGGGGGCGCCCAGCTTGCGCTCCTCAGTAACGCCAGACGTCGTTGAATGTAACCGCACACGAGCTGTTCGTGGAGCGGACCCGGTTGGCGCCGGTCTCCCAGGTGACGTAGCCCCACTCGTTCTTCTTGATGTACTTGTACTCGAATGTGACATCATGCGGGAGCTGGACGGTGCCACGCCAGATGGGGTAGGTCGCCGCGGAAAGGGCCACCCCGTTGTTGGTGTTCCAGCTGCCCAGCTCCGCCCGGTTGCCGACGACAAAGATGTTCTCGCCCCAGACGGTCTGCGCGTCGACGGCGAACGTCACGGCCACCGTCGCGCAGCCGCCGGGGACCTGCGCGCCGATGTGCAGCGCGAGCATGCCGCCGGCCGGCACGCTCGCGGTGAGCTGGCCGGAGGAGCTGACGGTGTACGCAGCGCCGGTGCAACCGCCGCCGGTGAGGTCGCCGTTGGCCACGTCGCAGTAGGTGCCGGCGGGCAGGCTGGTCTGGAAGGTACGGGTCAGCGCGGCGCCGCCGCGGTTGAAGACGACGTACCCCTTGCCGTTGCGGCCGAAGGCGATCTGGTTGGACCCGTTGCTCCACCAGTTGCCCACACCCGTGCCGGCGACCGCGTTGCGGAACCCGACGAGGTTCGCGGTGGTACGCCAGCGGTGCTCGCAGACCCAGCCGCTGCCACAGCTGACCGGGTTGGTGATGCCACTGCTGCCCGCCGGCGGGCCCTGGTCCGAGCCGCTGAAGGCGAAGCTGGACATGACCTGCGGCACGCCGTACGGCCAGGCCAGCATGAACGCCTCGGCGAGGGCATAGGTGGAGCCGTTCTTATAGGTCAGCCGGGCGCGGCCGTTGCGCTGGGTGTCGTGGTTGTCGATGAACGCAACCGCCTGGGCAGAGCCGAGCAGCATCGAGCCGGCGAGGTTGTTGAGGTTGGCCAGGTAGCCGTCGCGGAACGCGTTGCCGACCACATCGCCGTAGCGGAACTCGGTGACGTCACCGATGCCGGTGTACTCGGTCGGGCTGATCTCCCCCGGCCCGCCCTCGATGACCTCGTGGTAGACGTACGGAGTCCCGCTGACCGCGGTCAGGACCGCTTGCAGGTCGCCGGCTGGCACGTGCTTGGCCGCGTCGACCCGGAACCCGTCGACGCCGAGCGAGCGCAGGTCGTTGAGGTAGGCGACGAGCTTGCCGCGTACGTAGCTCGCCTCGGTGCGTAGGTCGGACAGGTCGACCAGCTCGCAGTTCTGCACCTCCCAGCGGTCACCCCAGTTGGCGATGTCGTCGTTGCCGTTGCGTCCACAGTGGTGGAAGTCCCCGTAGCCGTACGGCACCGCCGGGTAGCCGTAGTGCGTGAAGGACGAGCCGGCGCTGCCGGGGCCGCTGGACGCACCGCCGGCCATGTGGTTGACGACCGCGTCGACGTAGATCTTGACGCCGGCGTTGTGGCACGCCTGGACCATGCTGGCGAAGGCAGCCCGGTTGCCCCGGCGGGACACCAGCTGGTAGCTGACCGGCTGGTAGTCCTGCCACCAGGGGTAGCCCTGCCCGGGCAGGACTACGTGCTCCTGGGGCGGGGAGACCTGGACGCCGCCGAAGCCCCGCGGACCCAGCACGTTCGTGCACTCGCTGGCGACCGAGGCCCAGGGCCACTGGAACAGGTGGACGATGACGTCCTTCGCGCCCGGGCTGAACCCGATGCCGGCCTTGGCGGGCGGGGCGGCGGTGAGGGCGGGAACAACGCCAAGGCCGAGGCCGCAGGCGAGGGTCGCCGCGACAAGGGTGGAGCGGATCCGGCGGTGCACTGCGATGACCTCCTCGCCCGCATGACGCGAGGGAGAGCATTGGGCGGCCCAGCTTGCCAATGTTGACCAGTACAAGGCCTGCAATATTTGCTGAAAGATATCACGGCAATTTGCTTCGTCAAAGACTGCCCGAGAAACCTATGACATTGATAAAGGTCATCTTCGTTCGCTATTTCGCTGAGATCCGTTTGCGGCCGGTGGGCACACTGAAGGCATGACCCTCCTCGCGGCGGGCGGCGACACCTGGGGGATCACCGGTCGTACGTTCGCACTCCTCTACCTGCTGGCGGCGATCGTCGTGGTCGCCGGTGTGATCCGCTGGCGGCGCGCGCTAGCCCCGGGTCCGGTCGACCAGGCCCGGCGGCTCAGCCCCTTCGAGATGGCGTACCTGGCGGGCGGACCGTCGCTCGCCATCATCTCCGCGCTGGCGGCGTTGCGCAGTACCAGCTCGGTCGGTGCCGGGCCGGGCGGCAAGCTGAGAACCACCGACCGGATACCCACGGTTTCTGGGGAGCTTGACCGTGCTGTCTACGCCGCAGCGGGTCGCGGGGTGGCCCAGCGCGAGCTGGCCGACGATCCGGGGGTGTCCGCCGCGCTGGAGCGGATCCGGGCCGTGCTGGTCCGGGAGGGCTGGCTGCTCGACGAGGCGACCCGCGGGCGGGTACGCCGGGCGAGCCTGCCGGTCTTCGGGCTGGCCGTGGTCGGGGTGGCTCGGCTGGCTGCCGGCGTCCAGGACGGCAAGCCGGTCGGCTTCCTGGTCGTGGAGCTGCTGGCGGTCGTCGTTGCCCAGATACTGTTGCTGGTCGTTCCGCGGGCCAGCCGCGCCGCCCGCGACGTGCTCGACAACCAGCGCCGCGACCGGGCCAAGCTCTCGCCCGCGCAGGCACCATCGTGGGCGGTGTACGGCGCGGGCGGCGCCGCGCTGGGCGTGGCGCTGTTCGGTACCGAGGCCCTGTGGATCGCCGATCCGATGTTCGCCGACGAGGCCAAGGTCGCCCGGCAGACGGCCACGTCCTCGTCCGGTGGGGGCGGTGGTGACGGCGGTGGCGGTGGTGACGGCGGCGGTGGCTGCGGTGGCGGATGCGGAGGCTGTGGCGGATGAGCCGCTACGGCGTCGGCATCGGCTGGCGTCCGCAGATCTCCGGGTTCGTCGCCGGCCTGCCGGGGCTGCGGTTCACCGAGGTGGTCGCCGAGTCGCTGCCCCGGCGGGGACCGCTGCCCGCTGCGTTGCGGGAGCTGCGCGCGCGGGGCGTGGCGGTGGTGCCGCACGGGGTGAAGCTGTCCCTGGGCGGCGCGTGGCCGGTTGAGGCCGGCCGGGTGGCGCACCTGGCCCGCTGCGCGTCGCGGCTGGGCGCGCCGCTGGTGAGCGAGCACATCGCGTTCGTACGCGCCGGTGGCCTCGAGGCGGGCCACCTGCTGCCGGTCCCGCGCAGCCGGGAGGCGCTGGACGCGCTGGTCGCCAACGTCCGGCGGGCCCAGGCCGAGCTGCCGGTGCCGCTGGCGCTGGAGCCGGTCGCCGCGCTGTTCGACTGGCCGGACTCGCAGCTGTCCGAGGCGGACTTCATCACCGAGGTGCTGGACCTCACCGGTGCGCTGCTGCTGCTCGACATCGCCAACGTGTACGCCAACGCGCGCAACCGGGGTGAGGAGCCGACCGCGCTGCTGGACGCTCTGCCGCTGGAGCGGGTGGCGTACGTGCACATGGCCGGCGGAGCAGAGCACGACGGGCTCTACCACGACACGCACACCGCCCCGACCCCGCCGGCAGTCCTCGACCTGGTCGCGGAGCTCTGCTCCCGGCACCGGCCGCCGGCGCTCCTGCTGGAACGCGACGGTGGCTGGCCACCAGCCGCTGAGCTGGCCGCGGAGCTGGATGCGATCGCCGCCGCGGCCGGCGTACCGGCCATCACATGAGCGACCTGGCCGCGCGGCAGGCAGCGCTGGTGGCGGCGCTGGTGTGCGGGGGCGCCCCACCGGCCGGGTTCGACCCCGACCGGCTGCGCGCGGCGACCGCCGCCCTGCTGCGCAAGCGCGCAGGGGAGGTGGCTGCGACCTGGCCGCTGCTGGCCGCTTCCCTCACTCCACACTGGACGGCGAGGTTCACCGCGTGGGCCGCGGGCCGCCCCCCGGCCGGGCCGCTGCGTGACGGCTGGGACCTGGCCCGGCAGCTGCTGGCGGCCGGCTCGCTCACCGGCGCGGCACCTGAGGAGCTGGCTGCCCGCGAGTCGTGGTGGCGCTACGACGGGGTCCGCCCACCCCGCCCCCGCCGGTGGCCGGCGATCGGCCGCGCCGGCCCGGTCGCCGTCCTGCGCCTCGGCGACCGCATCTTCCGGCTGCCGCGCCGTCGCGGCTCGCGTAACACCAAAACTGGCTAGAGCACCGGCCCGTACGGGCGGGAACCGCCGGAGAGCCCGGCCCGTATGGTGAGCGACGTGGGTCTGTTCAGCCGTGGTGACCGGTCCCGGCGGCCGACCCCGGGCGCCGCCGGTGGGAGCCCAGCCGCCCCGGCGCTGTCCGCCTCTGGTCTGGGCAAGCGTTTCGGTGACCGGATCGCGTTCCGCGACGTCTCGTTCGAGATCGGCTCCGGCGAGGTCTTCGGTTTCCTCGGGCCGAACGGTGCCGGCAAGACCACGACCGTACGGACGCTCGGCACGCTGGTCGCCCCGACGTCCGGCTCGGCCACGGTCGCCGGGCTGCCGCTGACGCCGGAGAACGGCGTGGAGATCCGCCGGCGAATCTCGGTCATGCCCGAGTCGCCGGGGCTCTACCTGCGGCTGAGCGTGGTCGAGAACCTCGAGTGCTTCGCCGAGCTGTACGACATGCCCGACCCGGCCGACCGCATTGACCGGGCGCTGCGGGCGGTGCATCTGGTCGACCGGGCCGGTGACGCCTGCGGCGCCCTGTCCAAGGGGCTGCGCCAGCGTGTCGCCCTTGCCAGGGCGCTGCTCAGCGACCCGGAGATCCTGTTCCTCGACGAGCCAACGGCCGGCCTGGACCCGGCCGCTGCCCGGGACGTCCACGAGCTGGTCGTCGCCCTCAGCCGGAGCGGGGTGACGATCTTCCTCACGACCCATCGCCTGGCGGAGGCTGAGCGCCTCTGCGACCGGGTGGCGATCCTGAACACGACGCTGCGCACCATCGGTAGGCCCGCCGAGCTGCGCGACCAGCTGTTCGCCAGGACGCTCATGGTCAAGACCCTCGCCCCCCTCGACGACCCGGGTCGGGTCTTCGGCGGCCTGCCGGCCGTCGACGGCTGGCGCCAGGACGGCCCGGGCGGCTACGCCCTGTCCACCTCCGACGCAGCGGTCGCCGCACCCGCCGTTACCCGGGCTCTGGTCAAGGCCGGCGCCGATGTGCTGTCGATCAGCCAGGCACACCACTCGCTCGAGGACGTCTACCTCGAGCTGATCGACGACAACGGAACGGCGCGCGGCGGATGAGCATCCACCGCAGGCGGGTACGGGCCATCGTCCGCAAGGAGCTTCGCGACCTCCGGCGCAACCGCTCCCTCGCCGTCGGGATGGCGATCGTCCCGGTGCTGTTCTGCGTCCAGCCGCTCGTCACCGTCTTCACGCTGGACCCGGCGGCGGCGACCGCGCTCAGGCACCAGCATGTCCTGCTGTACCTGCTCGGCATCCCAGCCCTCGTGCCGTCCTTTGTCGCCGCGTACTCAGTGGTCGGTGAGCGTCAGCAGGGCACCCTCGAGCCGGTGCTGACGACGCCGATCCGCCGCGAGGAGCTGCTGCTGGGCAAGGCCCTGGCCGCCCTGCTGCCCTCGCTCGCCGTCGCCTACATGGTCTACGGTCTCTTCCTGGCCTGTGTCGGGCTCTTCGCAGCGCCAGCCGTGGCATCCGCTCTCATCCGTGTTCCGGACCTGCTCGCCCAGCTCATCTTCACGCCGCTGCTCGCCGGGTGGTCGATCTGGGTCGCCATCCTGATCTCCACGCGGTCGAACGACATCCGTGTCGCACAGCAGTTCGCGGTGCTGGCGGGCCTGCCGTCGATCGCCGTGACGACGCTGGTCGGGCTCAACGTCATCAAGGGGTCGCTCGTTACCGGCCTGGTCGCCGCCGCGGCACTGCTGCTGCTCAACCGGGCCGGTTGGCGGTTCGCATCGGCGATGTTCGACCGCGAGCAGCTCATCGCCGGCACCAGGTGATGAGCCAGGAGCCGAACCTACAGATGTCTGGCGAGCGCCGCGGCGATCGTGTCCATCCGGTCGCTGTCCACCTGCGCGCCGTCGGCTACACCGAGCAGGCCAAAGACCTTGGGCCCGCGCAGCTCGGGCAGAAGATCCGCCATCCGGGGCACCAGGTGGAAATGGACGTGGCTGAAGCCCTCGGCCTCAGCGAACTGGGCCACGTAGGTCTTCACGCAGCCGGTCACCGCCCGCAGCGCACGCGAGAGCCTGACCTGCCATAGGCCCAAGCCTGCCGCCTCAGCATCGGTAAGGTCGGCAACCGACGTCACATGCCGCCGCGGGACCAGCACTAGCCAGCCCGGCAGCGCCGTGCCAACCGCGTGCGCCACCCGCCAGTAGTCGTCAGTGCCGATGCGCTGCCACACCGGCTGCGACTCGAGCTGGTCTTCCTGGACGCATGAGTAACAGCCCTCGACCCTGGTCATGCCCTCCGACGCTATCGAAACGGACTGGGGCGTCCGGCATGGGCTCAGGCTAGAGAGTGTTGTGTAACTGATTAATGACGTTCGGTCATGCTGCTGTCGGGCGAATGCCGCGGTAGTGGGTCTGCCGCCCGGCCAGGCGTGCGGTCATCAGCCGGATCATCGCGATCTTGATGAAGTCCTCGGCATGTGCCGTGGTGCGTTCGTAGTCGTGGCACAGCCGGCGGCAGCGGGGTCAACCAGCCCAACGTGCGCTCGACTCGACCTGCGCCAAGGCCATCGGGGACGAACGGTGCCGATGCGGACCACGTGACCGGTAGGCATTGCCTCCTCGTAGGGTCTACCCCTGACGACCGGGTGGAGCAGTGTTCGCAGTCGTAGTTGCAGCCCAGGTTCAGCTCGTAGCTGGCCCGCCTGTACCCGTACGGCGAGTCGGGCACCTTGTGCTCGCCAAGGATGCTGCTTGGTTGGCCATAATTCGGACCGGTCGCTAAAATAGCTGCCATGGAGACCATCCCCATCACCGAAGCCAAGGCTCGGATCGCCGAGCTTGCCGACCGGGTCGCTCGGGAGCACGACCATTTCACGATCACACGCAACGGTCGGGCCGACGTGATGCTGATCTCAGTGGCTGAGTATGAGTCAATGCGGGAAACTCTCGACCTGCTGTCCGACGACGAAGCCCTCGCAGACCTGCGCCAGTCACGGGAGGACTTCGCAGCCGGCGATACGTTCTCGATGGACGAGGTTCGCGCTGAGCTGGAGCGGCGTCGCAGCAGGGCGGCCTGATGCCCCCGGGCGGCAAGCGGGCAGACGACCGCGCCGAAGAGGTGCCTGGCCCGTACACGGTGACGTTCTCCCGACAGGCTCGCCGCAACCTGCACGAGGACCTGCCGTTGGGGGTGGCGATCGCGGCGACGGAGACCATCCAACGTTCGATCGCGGTCAACCCCTATCGGGTTGGCAAGCCACTCGACGAACCGTTCGATGGCTTCCACTCAGCCCGTCGCGGCACTTACCGAATTATCTACCGGATCAACGAGCCCAAGCGCGTCGTGGAGATCCACTCGATCCGCCACCGGCGCGACGCCTACCGTTTGTAAGGCACGTCCCGAGCCGACTGACCCCGCAGTACGGCGACGACGGCCGGTTCCTGACCTTCGCCGTCGATGGCTGCGGCAGCTACCGCCGGCCGGCCCGGTCGGTGAAGGCGCAGTGTACGCCACGAACTGCGGGTCGAGGATGAGGTTGTTCTCCTGGGCCACCTGTGCCGTACCCCTTTGCTTGTCGTGGCTATGTGGTGCTGTGCGCGGCGGCCTGGGTGAGGACCTGCGCGACCTCAGCGGCGGCCCGCTCCCCTGAGGTGAGCGCGCCGTCGACGTAGCCGCACCAGCGGGTGGCGGTCTCGGTGCCGGCCCAGTGGATGCGCCCGACCGGCTCCCGCAGCGCCGGGCCGACCTGGGTCCATGCGCCCGGCGGCAGGTGCGCGCCGTAGCAGCCGCGGGTCCACTCCTCGGCGTTCCAGTCGCGCTCCAGGTACGCCACCGGGGACAGGGCCCGCGCCCCGACGAACCGGGTGAGCGAGCGCAGCACCTCCTCGCGCCGCTGCTCGGCCGGTGCCGCGCCCAGGCGCAGGGCGGTAGGCCCGTCGAGGAAGGCCAGCAGGATGCCCGGAGTGCCCTGCGGCGGTGACGCGTCGAAGATGACCTGCACCGGTCCCTCGTCGCTGACCGCCTCGCCGGAGAGCCCGTCGGCGCGCCAGAACGGCTCGTCGTAGACGGCGTGGCACTTGATGATGCCGCCGTGCGGCATGCGCTGGGTGAGCTGGTCACGCCGCGCCGGCATGGCCGGGCGGTACACGATCCGCCCGGCCAGGGTGGGCGGGACGGCCACGATGACCCGGCGCGCGGTGTGCTCGCCGGTGTCGGTGCGCACGACCACGACCTCGCCGGTCTGGTCGATCTCGCGTACCGGCTCGCGCAGGCGGACGACCTCGTCGCCGAGGTGGTCGGCGAGGCTGACCGAGAGCTGGCCCAGACCGGCCACGACACGGTCCTGCTGGGCCCCGCCGACCGTGCTGATCAGCGTCTCCAGGCTGGTACCGCTGGCCGCGTAGAAGAGCACGTGCAGCAGGGAGATGTTCGCCGGCATCGTGGCGTAGACGGCTTCGGTGGCGATGCGGAAGAAGTCCCGGCCGCCCTTGGTCCGGCAGACCCGGCGCAGCCAGCTCTCGAAGGTCTGCCCGTCCAGCTCGGCCGCCTTCGGGGTGCGCCACGGCTCGGCCAGGTCCACCGTGCGGGCCAGCCGGTCGAAGCGCAGCTGTGCCTGCCCGACGTCGGCGACGGTGAGCGGGTCCAGCTTGGGGATGCGCCCGGTGTAGCGGCGGGGCTTCCCCCGGAAGATGATCAGCGCCGAGCCGCCTACCGACTGCGGATGGGTCTCCAGGCCGAAGCGGGCGAGCTCCGCGTAGACCGCGTCCTGCGTCGGGCCCACCCACTGGCCGCCCTGGTCGACCCGCACCCCCTCGAAGCCGGGTACGTCGACCGTCACGGTCCGCCCACCGACCCGGTCCCGAGCCTCGAGCACGCGCACTGAGTGCTGCGCGGCGACGAGCCGGTCGGCCGCGATCAGGCCGGCAACACCGCCCCCGACAACCACGACGTCAACATCGACATGGGCCATGGTCGCAGATGGTACGGGAGAGACCCGCCCTTGATGTGCCGCTTGGCTGTTGCACAGCAGCGGCCGGGCACCCGGCACAGGTACACCCGTTCTACAGTTGCATGACATATGTTTAACAGCATGGTAGGTTGAGATCTATGGCGGCCACGATCGGCTCGGACTGGTGCTGAGCCCGACCTCAATGCCGTGGAGCATCGCCACGGTTGTTCCCACATCGGCAGCTGCACAACCGGCCGTTTTCCGCCCCTCGCTTGAGATCCACGGGCAGGAGACCAGGTTTCTGGTGGAGCAGATCCGCAGTATCGACACCGGCTACATCATCGGCGACCCGGTGCATTACCTCGAACGTGACGAGCTCGCCGAGATCGAGCACGCCGTCGCCCGCTACCTCGGCCTGTAGCAGGCGAGGCGCTCCGAAAGCAGCCGGTTGTGGAGCTCTGAGCACGCCGCAGCAAACACGTCTCATTTCCCCAGGCGCTCAGCTGCCCTTACGAACGATTGCAGGAGTAGTCGACTCACACCTATGGGGAACGGGACGGCAGCAACAGCTATGTCCACCATGTCCTGGAAGCGCTGCTCTCGCCGTGCCACATCCTCAAGGCGCTCCGGGATGGCCGCCACCACGCTGCTTTCCATCGTGAGTGCCGGTTCGCCATCGACCAGGACGGTAAGCAGTAACGTTTGTTGCCTGGCAAAGAACGACGGACCCACCATGAGTGCCGTCCCGTCGACTCTTACCGTGGGCGCACGAAGCCCTTCTGGCCTCGTCGCCGTCCCCAGAATCGCAATAATGTCCACGCCCAGATCGAGCTGGATCGGTTCCTGCTGGTCAAAGTCGCCACTTGCGATGTCAGTGTTTCCTTGGCAGGCGAGCAGGACAGAGGCCAAGAACGGCTCCTTAAGAACCTCACCCCGGTGCCGTAGCTCGAGATCCGCACGTACTCCGTCCGGCGCCGCAAGCATCGGTGTGACCTCGGGAAGGCCATATACCAAGCGTCGCTTCGGCTGCTTCTGGCCACGGAGCGCCGCTACTGCCCCAACGGCGCCGATCACTATACCTGCGACGCCAACCAAAACCGACACCCAGAACGAGCCGGCTGCATACCAATCTTCGGCACCGAGGAACCTCACGCGAGTACCATTACCACATACGAGGTGCCGTCTGACCCACCAGGTCGGCACGGGCTCCGTCCGGGTGTCTCTCCCCACCGCCTCAACTTCCGGCGTCGAACCTGTTCGGCCGCCCTTATCCGGCCAAAAGTACCAGTGACACGCAGCTGGCGACCCGACCCTGCCACGCCCGGACCGCCTTACCCAGCAGGGAGGTTGGCGGCTGCGGGGATCGGCGAGCTTGGCCGCGCTCCTGGCGCAGCATGGCCAGCCGGTCGAAGGGCTCGAAAGCCCGCCCAGGGCCGTGTTCAAGGATCATCCGGGCCCGCGGCAGCCAGTTGGTCGCCTCGCCGTGCAGCAGGTGCCCCACGATGTCGTACGCGCTCCAGGTCCCCGGGCCGTCGGTGCGGTCCAGCCGCTCGGGCGCCAGGCCGGCCAGCAGCGTGTCCAGGACCTTCGGGGTACGAGCCAGCATCGACGTCGCCGCAGCCAGGTCCATGGTACGGCCGCACCGGGCCCCGCCGTGCCGCTCGCAGGCTCGCGCGCGCCGCGACGGCTCAGCAGGAGCCCACCTGCCGCGCGACATCCTCCAGCCTGCCTCGGTACGGCTCCCACCACGCCTGCTCGACTGGTGGCAGGTTGTCGTTGCCCTGCCGCATCCCAACCGCGCCGTCGATGAGCTCCCGGACGATGTCCGCGTGGCCGGCGTGCCGGTGGGTCTCGGCGACCACGTGCACCAGGATGAGATGCATCGTGACCGGGTTGCGCTCGGGCGGCCACCACGGCACCCGGCCGGTCGCATCCAGTGAAAGCGTGTCGATCGTGGCATCCGAGTGTGCCCAGACCCGCTGGTACAGGCCGACGATGTACTCCCGCGACTCCGCGGCCGTGGCCCACATGTCGGCGTTCTGCTCGGCGCCCTCGTCCAGCCAGGGCAGCCGCTCGCCGAACGGCCGGCCGAACGTCTCACCGAAGTATCCAGCCTCGACACTGGCCACATGCTTCACCAGGCCCAGCAGGTTGGTGCCGGTACGCACCATCGGGCGGCGGATGTCGTACTCGGAAAGTCCCTCCAGCTTCCATAGCAGGGCCTCCCGGCCCGCCTTCAGGTAGCGATGGAGATTGTCCTTTAGGTCCGGTCCAGTCATGCGGGCAAGCATGACATCGACCGCCCGGCCTCAGCAGCCGCGCCCCGTCGCCCTCCTATGGCTCTTGCCTCAGCCAGCGCAGCTGGTGGGTACGGGCTCCTGCCGGACCTCACCTCCGGCGAAGACGAGGCGACCGAAGTCGGTGCAGCTGGTCGTCTCGCCGTCGACCGCCTGGAGCCGGTCTCCGTGAGGCTGTAGACGCCGGTCACCGACTGGCAGACCTGCTGGTCGCCCTCCACCTGACAAAGCGTGCTGTTGACCGTGTTGCCGCCCGGGTCGGCGCGGAGCAGCGCCGACGGCCACAGCGCGAACAGCACCGCGTTGACCGATGCCACCGCCTGGTGCGGCTGGAGGAGCGGCACCGCGGCTTGCCGGGTCGGGCGGTGCCCTTCGAATTGCATATATATTGATCTATATCTAAGCTATGGGCATCCCATTCGGACACACCCCAAGGGAGCGAGAGTATGTCATCCCGCAAGGTCACCCGGATCGTGGCTGCATTCGCGGCCACCGCCATGCTGGCGCTCGGCGCCGCCGTGGCGACCTCCGCCCCGGCCTCCGCCAGCCCCTCCACCCAGTACCGCGTCGTCTGCTACACCACCGCGTACGCCGGACCGTTCACCAACTACGCTCACCAGGCCGCCTCCATCTGGAACGCATCCACCAACAACGTGGACCTCGTGCACTGCGGCTCGAACCTGGTGATCTACTACACCTACGGCGGTGGCTCCTACGCCGTGCGGTACAGCCTCGGTAACGGCTACGTCGTCATCGACTACTACCAGGCGCAGCAGTACAGCCCACTGCGGATCATGACGCACGAGATCGGGCATATCCTCGGGCTGAACGACTACTACAACGGCGACTGCAGCCTGCTGATGTCCGGCGGCAGCGCCGGCCCGGCCTGCACCAACCCGTGGCCGCGGTGGGACGAGGCCGCAACGGTCGACTACTACTTCAGCTTCGGCTTCGCCAGCAACGGCACCCAGGTCTTCCGGGACAGCTGGCCCGCCACCAAGACCTCGGCCGTGGCCAGGTAGGACCGGCCCTGTCACACACCTGACATCTCCGTAGCGGGTACCCGGCCGGGGCTGGCGACATCGCCAGCCCCGGCCGTCATCTCTCCAGACGTCGAGAGAACGCCCGAGAGCCCGCTTGTTCACGCGCTGGTCCAGCGGTACCGCCGGGAGCCAGGCCAGCCCGCACCAGCAGCACCACGTCCGCCGGTGGCAGGGTCAGTAGTAGGAAGCCGTCCGCAGGGTGGCGCCGAAGTAGCCCAGTGCGAACTTCAGGCCCTTGTAGTGCACCCGGTGGTAGCCCGCCAGCTGCACCCCACCGGCCCAGCAGGTGCTGACCGCGTTCTGGCCGGCCGAGATGATGCCGTACCCGAACGCCGCACCGGTGCTCTGCGAGATCACCGGACCGCCGCTGTCGCCGTGCGCGGCCGCGCACGCTCCCGCCTTCGTACGCTCGGCGCGGACCGTGACGTCCGACGGGCTGACGTAGTAGACCTTGACCGCGCAGTGCTCGCCGCTGCTGGCGCCGTTGACGCAGACGTAGTTGCCGACGTAGTTCGTCGCCGCCGAGTTGATGGGCCGGCCGTAGCTGGAGCTCCACGGACCGGTGTAGACCCGACCCTCCACGTTGGAGTAGACCCAGACCAGCGCGATGTCCTGGTAGTCCCAGTCCCACCAGACCTGGCCGATCACGTCCGGTGCCCAGCTCGTGGTGACCACGTCGCCCGGCTCCCCGCAGTGGCCGGCGGTCAGCAGGCCGGCGTACCCCTCGTTGTCGGTCACGGCAAAGCCGGTGGTGCAGCCACCGCTGGGGCTGTAGAACTTCGACCCGCCCCAGAACGGGGACGCGTCGTACTGGCGGCTGTACGGGTACGGCGATGCCACCGCATCGTCCTCGACGGTCCTCGGCTCGCCGGTGACCGGCACAACCGCGGACTGGCCGTAGCGCACCGTGTAGGAGGTCTGCGCGCCGCCGGGCAGCTGCGGCGGGCCGGCGGACTCGCCGGCGGCGACCTCCACCATGACCCCGCTGCCATCGGCCTTGGCGTACGCATCGGACACCAGGCCCGACGCCAGCCACCGCTGCGCCTCCGCGCGCAGCTCCGCATCGGTGTACGCGGCTGGGTAGACCCGCACCGGCGCCACCGTCCGGCCGGCGTCAACGGCCTGCTGGACCGCTGCCGGGAGCGCGCCCTTCCAGTACAGGCGCACATCGTGGTTCTCGGGGTCCACGACCATGCCGCCGTAGCCGGCACCGCCGGCGGCCACGATCCGGTCGGCGACGCCGTTGAGGCGCCGCTGCTCGTCGAAGAGTGCCGGCCAGGACGCGAACCCGGTGGGAAGGTCCTCAGTGGATACGTCCCCGGTGGCCATGGGCTTCGGCGGCAGCGGTCCGGGGTCGGTGAGTGGTGGGCGGGCCGGCCGCGGCTGCGGGTCCTCCTCGGCGAGCGCCGGCTGGCCGCCGGCAGCGACCAGCGTGGCGACCAGCGCCGCCAGGGCCAGCCCCGCCCCACGCCGGCCAGCCGACCGCAGGGGTACTGCTCTGCGCATCTTTGATCTCCCTCTCCGGCCTCCCGCGCGGGCCGCGGCCTACCGCCGTCCCGCGCGCGTTGAGGCAGATATGACAGGAGCGCCCGCCTGCCGGACGCCCAGCTGCGCGCCGGCATGACCCGGCCGCACTGACACCATGCGGGCGCGCCGGCGCCGGGCACAGCTCGCCGGACGCGAACTGCCGGCGAACTGCCGGTCCGGGACG
>Ga0075420_100000429_pt1 | contig 33085 bp, 29 predicted proteins | sample SoiMetdeltSBSDD4_FD_75296 | JGI IMG/M metagenome (GOLD analysis project Ga0075420, IMG submission 75296) | Bulk soil microbial communities from a Populus tree surrounding site in Tennessee, USA - Soil MetaG P. deltoides SBSDD4 | ecosystem: Environmental > Terrestrial > Soil > Tree plantation...
GGGCCTGACGCCCAGGACGCGAAAGAAGTCCGCGCTCACGTATTGCCCGTCGAGGCGTTCCGGCTCAGCGACGCCCGTCAAGGTAGGCTGCATGGGCCGCATGACCGTCATCGTTTCGAACGAGCGATTGCGCGTGATGAGCTCGCGATAGGTGCCAAACGTGACGTCGAGACGGGAGCCGCCCTGACCATCCCAGATCAGCATGAGACGCTGCGGATCGGGATACGGCAGCGGCTGAAACAGGACCGGGTTGACGGCGCTGAAGATCGCGGTGCTGGCACCGATGCCGAGAGCCAGCGTCACTGCCGCCACCAACGCGTGAACCGGGTAACGGCGTATTCGCCCGATCGCGTACCGGACGTCGGCAAGGGTCGTCTCCACGATATTTTCCCAGCCGTATGCCCGCACCTGCTCACGGACGACTGTGAGGCTGCCGAGCTCCCTGCGCGCCGCTCGACGCGCGTCTTCCGGAGACAGCCCGCGGGCCTCGAACGTTGCCGCCGCCTCTTCGAGGTAATGCTCGACTTCGTCAGCGATGTCCCGATCGGCGGCCGATCGATTGACCAGACCGCGCAGGCCGCGAGCGAGTTCACGCCACAACGACATCTTAGCGGACCCTCTCCGCTGAAGGGGTTCTAGTCACAACCAGCCTCCGACTGCGATCTCTCCGGCCGCGGCCGGTAATGGTTTGCGAAGGACATACCGCTAAGTCTCAGCTTTCAGGATGCGAGCGACGGCAGACGCTCGACGTGACCAGTTGGATGTCTCCTCCTCGAGCTGCTTTCGTCCGGCACGGGTAAGGCTGTAATACTTGGCGCGTCGAGAGTTGGCCGTCTGTCGCCACTCGGCATCGAGCCAGCCGGCGCGCTCGAGCCTGGTCAGCGCCGTGAGCAGAGAGCCTGGATTGACCTTGAAGACGCCGCGCGAGATCTGTTCGACGCGGCGGGTGATGCCGAACCCGTGCATCGGCTCGAGGCTCACCGTCTTGAGGATGAGCATGTCGAGCGTGCCCTGGATGACGTCGGTATTGGGTGTGTCCATTGAGCTTCCGACCTGATCGACGATACTGACCTCTCATCTTGATTGTCAAGATGTGACGATCAATACGTGAGGTTGGTTCCATGCACTCGGGACTCGGGATCCGGGACTCGGGACTCGGGCGGGGCTCGAGGGTCCATTCCCGCCAGTAATTCGCGTACAATCACGCCGCCAGCATCTGTCTCCCGGAGGGGCCTTATGAGTCGGCTCACCATCATGGCGTTGTGCCTCGGACTCATGAGCGCGTCAGAGTTCGTATCGGCGCAGCGAGTCAAGCAGTGGGGGAACGCCATCGTCGAGTTCAGAAGCCCCGACGTCAAAGCTGTCGCGGCCTATGAATATTCGCGACGCAACCACAGTGGCGAGTGGCTGCTCGTTGAACTGGCGGTCCAGGCCCAGGATCGGATCGTCATCGAGCGTGAGCAGATCAGTCTGCTCACCTCAGACGAGCGGACAATCCCGCTCGCGACGCAGCAGGATTTTCTTGACGGTCATCTCATGCTCAATGGCCTGCTGCAGAACGCGAAGATATGGCGCAGACCGCTGGATTCGTACTTCAACGTCCGCCCGCAGGCGACGATTCGCTTCTTCTCGTACCCCGGCCGGAGCGTGCAGAACTCCTTCGTGACGAATCCGGACGAAACGGCCTCGGGCGACTTGTTCTTCAAGTCGACGGGCGGCGCATGGCCTTCAGGCTCCTATCGCCTTGTTGTGAACCACTCCGACGCGAAAGCGGAGTTGCCGATCGAATTGGATTGATCGGCTCGGGACTCGGGATCCGGGGCTCGGGATTCGAGCTGGTTGGAGGTTTGGCGTTGGGAATTGGGAGTTGGGAGTTGGGAGTTAAGTAGAGGCGAGTCTGACTCGCCTATTCGTCTCTGAGCGCCACGAGCGGATCCACACGCCCTGATGTCGAGGAAGTGGCCGGGCGACGGCCAGTCCTGGAAGATGCTGATCTCTGGAGACTGAATCCAGATCAGTCCGAGTCGACTGGGATCCGGTCACATGCCTTTTCCGACGCTGCCGGTTATGACGCCCCGAAAAGCACGCGGGTTTGCCGTCATGTCTGCGAACGCACCGCTGCGGCGACAGCGGCGCGGCGGCGACGAGAGACCTCGATTGTGACGCCGCTACCCAGCACCAGGACCATATCGCCGGCGCTCGTCCACTTCAACTCTCGCACGCCCGTAATCGGCACGAGCGCCCGGCGATGCGCGCGGACGAAGCCATGATCGCGCAACCGATCCTCGAGCTGGTTCATCGATTCGCGGACCAGATGGCTGCGCCCGCCGCTCCAGATGCGCCCGTAGTTGTCGGCAGCCTCGATCCACTCGATCTCACGAACCGGGAGCACCGTGGCGCCTCGTGATGTCGAGATGACGATGCGCGGGTCGGATGAGGAAGGTGTCGCGGCGCGCAACTGCCGGGTCAGGCGCGTGATGGTCTTGGCGAAACGCGCCTCGCTTACCGGCTTGACCAGGTAGTCGAGCGCTTGTGCCTCGAAGGCGGCAATTGCGAACTCGTCGTAGGCGGTGAGAAAAACGACCGCCGGCATCCGCTCGGGAGTTCGGCGGCGGATGACCTCGAAGCCGTTGACGCCTGGCATCTGCACATCAAGGAATACGACGTCAGGCTTGAGGGCCTCGAGCGCCGTGAGGACCTCGGCGCCGTTGCGGCACTCGCCCACAACCGAGAAGTCGGGGAACGCCGCCAGCAGCTGCCGCACGCCACGGCGTGCAGCGGGCTCATCGTCAGCCACGAGTGCGCTCCAGCTAGCCGGCTTAACCGGCTTGATTGGTGACAACTGAGTCAAGTCTTCCCCGGTCAAGACGGCGAGCCAGGTGCTCGTTTGCCCGGAGGCGCAGCCTCGCTAGTCTTCGAGGTCGGCGCCGTCCTCCGACTCCGGCATCTCTCGATATGGTATGCGCAGCGTCGCGATCGTACCGCGCGGCGTCCGTCGCGCGACTTCGAGCGAGGCACGATCGCTGTACAGGGCCCGTAGACGTGAGCGCGTGTTCTCGATCCCGTGTCCGGCAGGGAATGGTGCCTCCCGATCGGCGCCCACACCATCGTCGAGGACGGATATCTCGAGCGTGTGGCCGTCGCGGCGCGCCGCGACGCTGACGTGCCCGGCGTCCGGGCTCCCAGCGATGCCGTGGCGAACGGCGTTTTCGACGAGATGCTGGAGTGCGAATCCAGGAAGGACCGCTGGCCGGACCAACGGATCGACCTCGAACGTGACGCGCAGCCGATCCGGGAACCGGGCCTGTTCGATCGCGAGGTACTGTTCGACGAGCTCGAGCTCCTCGTCGAGTGTCACCTCATTGGCGCGATGTCGGCTCAACGTCCGACGGAGCACATCACTGAGCTGCTCGACGATCCGGGCCGCCGCCGTCCGTTCACCGTCGCGCACGAGCACGGCGACCGTGTTCAGCGTGTTGAACAGGAAGTGAGGGTTGAGTTGCGCGGACAACGCGGCGAACCTTGCGCTCGAGAGCTGCGCTGAAAGCCGCGCGTTCTGGATCTCCTGTTCGCGTGCCTCGACGAAGAACCGGATGCCATGCTCGATTCCGACAACAGCCAGATACACCGACACACCAAATGGCAGCGTGATGAAGAGCCAGCTGACGAAATACATGAACGGCCCGCCATAGAGCGCCTCGGGCATCAGCATCGCCCTCAGCACAGCGCCGACCGCTGCCCACGCGACGCAGAAGAACAGCGAGATCGTCAGATGAAAGAACGCGTGGCTCGCCAGGTGTGGTCGGGCGAGCGGCCATCGCCGCGACAAGGCGAACACGGCCGGCGTGAGGAACGCATAGATCAGCCAGTCGCCGATGCCGAACAGGACGGCTCCAATCGGCGCCGGCGATCCATCACCAAGACGACGCTGCGCGACCTCATTGATGCCGCCGAGAATCGCAGGCCCTATCCATGCGGCGGAGACGAACATCCAGGGCTCCACACGGGTGAACAGTCGCACGCGGGCACACTATCGCGCGAACTCAATCGAGTGCAACAGAGCAGGTCAGCGACCGCCGCTCCCGTCATCGGGGGCGCCGCTCGCGTATTTGCTGTTGCTCGCAGAAGCCGCGGCGAACAATATCGTCAGGTCAGGGAGGCCATCATGCGTGTCGCGACACTCCTACTCCTGGCGGTGATGTTCTTCGTGAGCACCCCGGCTCTTGCCCAGAGGCCGGTCAGGACACCGGAGCAGCTGAAGGCCAATTACGACGCGCATTCCGGCGACTTCGACTATCTGCTTGGCGACTGGGAGTTCACGGCGACGAGCAAGGAGTTTGGCAAGTTGCAAGGTTACTGGAGCGCGGTTCGCCTGGCAGAGGGTCAGGTCCTCGACGAGTACCGCATCGTCGGCGACAAGGGGGAGACGTTCTATGTCACGACGACGCTGCGTTCATACAACGCGACGCTGGACAAGTGGGAGCTCGTCGGCATGGACAGGGGCAATGGCTTGCAGGATGTCGGCACGGCCGAGCGGGTCGGCGGTGAAGTTCGCATCGTGCAGAAGTTCGGAGTCATGAGCGACAGCCCGGTCGTGCGGCGCATCCGCTACTACAACATCGCGCCGGATCGTTTCTCCTGGGTCAGTGACCTTTCGAAAGACGATGGTCGCACGTGGGAGATTGACAATCTACAGATCGAGGCGCGTCGTATCGGCCCGTCACGTTCGCTCGGGTCGCTTGCGCCCGCGCGAACAAAACCGTAACGGGGTCGGGAGGCATTTGATCCGGACACTGACGCCGGACTGTCCTCAACAAATGACTCCCGACCCCATTGAAAAATGGGATTTGCTCGATGGAAGTGACCAGCCATACGCAAGGTGCATTCTGCTTTGCCGAACTCGTGACTCCGGACACGGAACGGGCGAGACGTTTCTACGGCGAGCTGTTTGGGTGGAAGTCGGTCGACGTACCAGAGAGCGCCGGGTCGTATTCACTCTTTCAGCTTCGCGACAAGACCGTGGCCGGCTTGCGGCGGATCGAACACGGGCCAAGTCGTTGGGTACCGTACATGAAAGTCGAGGACCTCGATACGTTCATGGCTCGCGTGCCGCAGGTGGGAGGAGCGACACTGACCGCGTCCAGCGAGGGATTCGGCCTGGCGCGCACGGCAACGTTTCGCGATCCCGGCGGTGGCGAAGCGGGGCTCAGAGAGGCGACGTCTCATCCTGGTGCAGAGTTGGTCGAGGAACCTGGCTCCATGTGGTGGATCGAGCTGCTGACGCGTGACATCGCCGCGGTTCGAACGTTCTACTCGAACCTCGTGGGATGGAACGCTGGCGACGTGCGCTTTCCGCACCTCGAGAATCCTTATACGGTGTTCAAGATCGGGCAGGAATCGATCGCAGGCGCAATTGAGATCGAGCGCAACTGGGGAACGCTTCCGCCTCGCTGGCAGGTGCTGTTCGCCGTTGACGATTGCGACGCACGTCTGGCGCGCGCGTGTGCACTCGGCGGTGTGAATGACTTCGAACCGATCGACGTCGCCAGGGCCGGCCGCCTCGTCGGCATCCGCGACCCCGCTAACGCCCATTTTGTGATTGTCCAGGCAGCCACCGCGCCTGTCGAAGCCGGGGTTCCCGAATCCTGAATCGCGAACCCCTAACCCCGAATCCCGAGTCCCGGATCCCGAGTCCCGGATCCCGGGTCCCGAGCGATTTACTTCTGCGCGGGCTTCGAGAGATACGCTTTCGACGCCGCCTCGTCCTTGATCGGCGTGACTTTGTCCGGATCGATCCGCACCATCAGATAGTCGATGTGGTCGTCGATCTTGGTGAACCAGTGGCCCGTTCCGGCGGGAATCACGACGACGTCGCCGGGTTTGAGGTTGTAGCTGACGCCATTGCGAATGTCGGAGCCATTGTTGCCCGGGCCGTTGAACTCGCGCACCGTCAGTTGCGTGGCGGGCCGCCGCTGCCGGTTGGTGATGTCCGGGCCGAGCATCAGCGTGGCCGTGCCGTCGATGATGTGGTAGACCTCGCTCACGAGATCGTGTTCGGCGACCGAATCCGGCGCGGGTTTATCGAGCTTGCCGCGATGCACCATGCCGATGCCGATGTGCGCCTTGCCGATCTCGATATCCCTCACCTGTTGATCGACCAGCTTCTCGGCGATCGCCTTCTTCGTGTAGGCCTGAAGCTCGCTGAGCGGGATGTAATAGCCCGGGCACATGTTGCATTGGGGCTGTGGATCGGTCGGGTTGATCTTGGCCTGCGCCACGAGTCCGGCCACGCAGCACGCCACGCCAGCCAGTCCGAGAAGAATCTGTTTCATGATCGACTCTCTCTGCCCTTCACTACTGACGTGGCCACGCCACGCCCTGGTCCATTTTGGTGACTGGGCCGACGCCCTTGAAGATGAAGCGCTGCACCCGCGCGCCGGTATAGGTTTCCGCCGTGTAGAGGTTGCCTTTCGAATCGGTGTCCAGGTTGTGCACGCCGAAGAACTGCCCCGGTTGTCGGCCGCCGTCACCGAACGACGTGAGCACCTCGAGCGAGCTGCGCAGCAGCACGTTGATTTTCTGGTCCACGCCATTGGCGGCATAGATGTACGTCTGCTGCGGATCGCGTGAGAACGTCATGTCCCACACCGAGCCGGAACGATACGTCTTGCGGTCGATGAAGGCTTCCTTGACGAAGGTCCCGTCCTTGCGGAACACCTGGATGCGATCGTTGACGCGATCGCAGATGTAGACCATACCGTCGTTCGACACGATCACGCAGTGCACGGTGCTGAACTGCTTCGAAGGCGGCGCCGACGGGTTGTACGGCGGCATCTTCGCGTCGTCCGGTTTGTTTCCGTACGCGCCCCAGTGGCGCTTGTAGGTGCCGGTGTTCGCGTCGAAGACGATGACGCGGCGATTGCCGTAGCCATCGGAGATGTAGACCTCGTTGGCCGTGGGCTCGTGAAAGATCTTCGTGGGCTGCCAGAAGTTGGCGATGTCGTTGCTGCCGTTGTGCACGCCGTGCTTGCCGAGTTGCAGCAGGAACTTTCCGGCGTCCGAGAACTTCAGGACCTGCGTGTCCTTCTGGCCGTTGCCGGCGAGCCAGACATTGCCGTTCTTGTCGACCGTGATGCCGTGGTTGCTGTCCGGCCACTCGTATCCCGCACCGGGCCCGCCCCAGGACTTCACGAGGCTGCCGGCCTGGTCATAGACAAGCACCGGCGGTGCGACCTTGCAGCACATGCCGATGGGATCCTTGGCGGGCGCACTGCTTTTCGCTCCGGGCTGCACTTCGTCGTCAACGGCCTCGGCAACGGTGAGATCCGCGGCCTTGAAATTCGCTTCGACGGTCCCCGGGCGATGGATCGTCCACACGCGATCCTGGGCGTCGACAGAGAGGCCGATCGTCGAGCCCGTGACCCAGTGATTCGGCAGCGGCTTCGGCCAGAACGGATCGACTTCGAAGATCGGCGCCTGCGCGGCAGGTTTACCCGATTGGGCGTGCAGCGCACCCGCGGCCAGGATCAGCGCGACAAACACTGCTCGTTTCATGGCGTCCTCCAAGTCGGGAATGACGCCGCGCACTGTACCACGAAGGCCGGGCCACCAAGGGCACGAAGATCACGCTGGATCGTAGAGCGCGGGCTTCAGCGCGCGCGGGACGAACGCGAGGAGGAGCATGCCCAGGACCAGCGTGGCCGACAGGGTGAGATGCAGCGCCCGGTCAACGTCGAACGAGGGTCCGACGACCTCACCGTAGAGTCGCAGCGCGAACATGAGCTGCGCGTAGATCAGGGACCCGAACACGAAATACACACCGAGACGTCGGTCGGGGACCCCGAGCGTGTCGCTCGCACGGAGGTGGACCATCGCATGCGCGATGACCAGGAAGATGCCAGTGAAGGTGACCGGCCCGGCAGATCGCACCCAGAAGTCCGGAGCCGAGTACAGCCCGAGTGTGCCGACGACGACCCATGCGGCCAGGTGAACTCCGATGAGCGCGTAAGTCGCCATCCGGAACCACCGAGGGACGAAACCGCTGACCGTGCGTGGCGTGAGCGTGGCCCGCCGGCGCTCCGGAAGCGGAACGTCCTTCGCCAGGCGTCTCGAGGAGACCACGATGACGGCGAAGTAGTAGAGCAGGCCGACGATGAGCAGTGTCGAGTGAGCGTCCTTGAGGACTTCCCACCGCGAGCCTGCGTGTGTCGCCGTGGACAGGACCTGCCGCCATACGCCGATCTGAATCGCCAGCAGGATGGAGAGACTGACCGCCCCCCACGCGTAGCAGGACCATCGGAACCAGCGGCTTCCAACCAGCCATCGACTGAAGAGGAGCGTGCGCGCGTGCTCCCGGTTGGCGGTGAGCCAGTCTTGATTGCGGTCGCCGGCCATCTGCAGCGCCATCGCTGCCGCCCAGTGCGCGGAAACGAACCAGTAGATCGCGGTCATGGCCGCGTAAACGGAGAAGTCGATCCATTCGGTCATAGCGCTATCCCTTACGAGTTTCGAGGCTCAACGCGCTGTTGAAGATGTCGGTGATCTCGCGGCGGCTCATGCCTTCCACGACGAGTGTCTTGATCAGTCGTCGCATGAGGCGCTCGGCGCGACCGGTTTTCACCTTGGCCACCTCGCGTGCCGCCTCGAAGCGAACGAAGGTGCCTTTGCGTCCGGCAGTCAGGATCACGCCCTGGTCCTCGAGCAGCTTGTAGGCGCGGGCGACGGTGTTGCGATTGAGCCGCAGGTCGCCGGCAAGCTGGCGGACCGTCGGCAGCGGCGCATCAGGCTGGAGTTTTCCCGACTTCACCGCATCGTGAATCTGCCGGACGATCTGCTCGTAGACCGGTTCCGGTGCGTTGGTGTGAACGACGATGTCCATGCGTTCGGCCTGTTTGTCCTATCATAACATATGACAAACATGCAAATCAACACGCATGCACGCGCCGGCTGAAAACGGAATCAACTCCCAACCTCCAAATCCCAATTCCCAATACGGCCGTTGGAAGTTGGTTCTTGGGAGTTGACACGACGCTCTTGGGCGTTTCTCGTGACGCCGCCGCAGGCGCTACGGCAACCGAAGCGCGACGAGCGAGCCGGGATAGGTCTGGCTCATGATCTGCACGACCACGTACTGCTTGCCCTCGTGCAGGTAGCCCATCATTCCGTACTGACCGGGTGCTGGCAGCTTCACCGTGCCCAGGCGCTTCCCAGTTTTCTTGTCCACGGCATAGAGCACCGCATCCGTGCCGCCAGGCGCCGTTATCAGCAACGTCGGCGTCGCCATCATCACCGCGTGACTCTGTTGTCCCGTGTTCGGCAGCGTCACCCCTTTGAGGGCGGGATGATTCTTGATGAAAGCTGGAGTGTCGCCGTTGGGAATGCGCCATAGGTGCTCACCGGTGTTCATGTCGATCGCCGTAATCGAGCCGTATGGTGGTTTCCATATCGGCAGACCCTGCGGCCCGCGCAGATCACCGCGATTGGAGACCACCCATCGAGACAACGTCTTGCCAGTCGTCTTGGGATCGTTCGGTTTGTCCATTTGCGATCCCGGGACGATGTTCTCCGCCCGGCACGAACGCTCACTCGTGACATACACGATACCGGTATCGGGGTCGGCAACGGTCGGTCCGTAGATATTGCTCGCTCCGGAAGGACAACTGACAAACGAGCGCAGGCCCGAGGGATGGCCCACCTGGATCGGCGGATTGAACAAAGGGCCGACCTTGTAGTTCTTGATGATCTCGAGCGCTTCTTGTTTCAGTGCCGGCGTGAAGTCAATCAGCGCGTCCTCGGTGAGTTCCTGGATTTCGAACGCCGCCGGCTTCGTCGGAAACGGCTGCGTGGGCGACAGCTTCTCTCCTGGCAGATCCGATTGCGCGACCGGACGTTCCACGATCGGCCAGATCGGCTCTCCGGTCAGCCGGTTGAACGTGTATGCGAAACCTTGCTTCGTCGTCTGAACCAGGATTGGCGTCTGTCGTCCGCCGACGTTGGCGTTCAGCAGGACCGGGGCGGTCGGGTTGTCGAAATTCCAGATGTCGTGATGAACGGTCTGGAAATGCCACAGCCGTTTTCCGGTCTTGACGTCGAGCGCGAGGATGCTGGTTCCGAACAGGTTGTTGCCCGGACGGAACCCGCCAAAGAAATCGATCGTCGGCGGGTTGGTCGGGATGTAGACGATGCCGCGCTGCGGATCGGCAGACATCGGCGCCCACGACGACACGTCGCCCGTGCGCTTCCAGGCGTCGTTCTCCCACGTGTCGTGACCGAACTCACCTGGTCGCGGGATGACATGAAATTTCCACAGATGCTTTCCGCTCGCCGCGTCGTAGGCGAGGATGTCACCGGGGATGTTCTCGATGCGTGTCTGGTAGTAGCCCTGCTCGTGGACGTTACCAACGACCACGACGCCGTTGACGACGATTGGCGGCGACGAGGTCGACAGGTTGCCGAGCTCACGAGGGATCCCTTTCTCCGCGTCGTACTTGACGCCGGAAGTGGTCCACGGTTCCCAGTCGCTGACGAGATCCGGCAGCATGTCGATGACGCCGCTTCGCGGAAATCCGGCAATCGCGACGCGGGCGCCCCAGTTTTCCAGGTGCTCGCCCGTCTTGGCGTCGAAGGCGTGGAGGAAGAATGCAGGCGATGTGTAGTAGATCACGCCGCGTCCGTTCACTTCGCCGTAGGCCACGCCCTTCCCGTAGTTGTTGCGCATGCCGCGCTCGTAGCGCGTCGTGTTCGGCTCGCGATAGGTCCACAACGTTTCGCCCGTCTTGGGATCGATCGCGGCGAGGGTACGGCGGGCACCGGCAACGGTGTACAAGATGCCGTCGACATAGATCGGAGTGGAGCGGAAGACGAAGTCGACGGCGGGACCGAAGTTGTCTCCACGCCAGACCCACGCGACCTGGAGATTCTCGAAATTAGTGGAGTTGATTTGATCGAGCGGCAGGTAGCGCGTGTGGCCCGCATCGCCGCCGATGTAGCGCCATTCTCCCTTCGGCGCCGCGCCTTGCGCGTCAATCGGCGCGGTCGTGGCGAATACGCCGAGGATTACGGCGAGTCCAACTGCGAGGCCCGCCAGCCTCGGGCGCGCGCGCGCGCCGGCGCGGTGTGCTCGTACAGACATGGCCCGCCTCCTCGCGTGGTGCCGCCGTGGCGGCCTCGACGCGGCGAACTATATCACTCGGCGCTGTGCGCTTTCGGCTCTGGTTCTCTCTACTTTCCCTTCCTCTCTTCTTCTTCCGCGTGAACGTTCCGGAGCCCGTCCGGCATGTTGTTGGCCACGCGATACCAATACTGGAGCTCACCCAGGTTGATATTCCGATACGCCATCTGAAGCGGAACGCCTGCCGCGTACAGCCGCCGGCCCTCTGACACCAGGTTCTCGAGGGCGCGCCGAAAGCTGGCGAGTTGCTCTCTCAGGATTTCCGGACTGTCGACGAAGCCGTGATTCGGCACGTACATTCACGCGTTCATCGCCTCGGCCTTCTTGACGACGTCAATCCACTCCGCGGGGTGACCGCTGAAGTTGCCTCCCATCGACGGGTAGATCCGATTGTGGAACGTCTCGCTCATCCACATGATGCCCTCGCGCGGAAGATAGACTTCGAGGTCGCTGCCGGTATGCGCTCGCTCGAGAAAGAGGACGTGCAACTCGGTTCGCCGAACCGGACCAGTTGGCGTCGAGCGGTGCGACGTGTCGACCAATCTGGAGCGTTTGTACAAGTCGCTCGGGGGCCGTTGGTCGGCGGCATCGATGATGCCGGCGCCATCGACCGGCGGTGATTGACAACGAGCGTTCTGGAATGTCAGAGATGCGGCACAATAGTGGGCCGCGCCGCTCAGGAGGAGGTTCCATGGCACCGAACGTTTCCGCTGGTCTGGCCGCCGCTCTGGTGTTCCTGGCGGTACCGGCCTTTGCACAAACACCCACGCTCGCTCCCGGTTGCACCGCGACACCCGCGCAGCTCGAAGCCAACAAGAAAGTCGCGGTCGAGTTCTTCCGTCCCGGCGCCGATCGCGTGGCGCTCGCGGATCCGAGCTACAAACAGCACAACCCCGCCTTCGTCAAGGGCGGTCGTGAAGCGAAGCTGAGCGACTACGAGTACTTCAAGTCACGCTTCGGCGGGCCGCGCGCGGGTGGGCCAGGCGGCGGGGCGGCCGGTGGCGGACGCGGCGCGGCCGAAGGTCCTCAGCCTCCAGCCGGCAACCCGCTCGAGATCGTGATGGCCGAGTGCGACCTCGTCACGATCGTTCACAAGAACTTCCGCCAGGATCCCACGGCAGCCGCAGGCACGTTCTACGAGGTGTTCACGTTCGACACCTTCCGCGTGCGCAACGGGAAACTCGTCGAACACTGGGACGGGGCAGTGATCAATCCGCCGGCGGCACCAGGTGCGCCGGCGGGCCGCGGTAACTAAGGTCCGTCGTTCTAGCGAATGACCGCGTCGTCAACGCGGCGCGTCGGCCGAGTCAAGCTTCGCGACGAGCTCTGAGGGAGAAAACGGCTTGGGGACGAACTCGAACGCTCGCGCACCCAGGTCGCGCATCGACAATTCGTCATCGATGTAACCCGAACAGATGACGACGCGTCCATCGGGCCGGGATTTGAGGTAATCGTCAATCAAACGGCGTGTGCTGCCACCGGGCATGATGCCGTCGGTGATTAGGACGGCGAATTCTGCTCCCCGCTCTTTGACCACGACACGACCGGCTTCGACGTCGCCCACTTCGACGACGCGATGGCCGGCCTGTCTCAGGGCTCGCGCCAGAGTGGTACGAACGTCGCGATCGTCTTCGGCCAGCAGCACGGCGTGACCCACCGACGACCTCGAACCACGCGCCCCGGCGGACAATCCCGTGTCCACCGGATTCGCCATCGGGAAGAACAGTCTGGCCGACGTGCCCTTGCCTGGCTCGCTCGTAATATCGATCACCCCGTGAGCCTGCTGCACGACGCCATAGGCAGTCGAAAGTCCAAGCCCGGTCCCGCGCGTGCCTTTGGTCGTGAAAAACGGCTCGAACACCCGGCTCAGTGTCTCCTTGTCCATACCCGTTCCCGTGTCGGTCACTTCGATTTCGACGGCCCCGTTCTCGAATCCCGAAGCCGCAGGCGGCAGTTCTTCAGGTGCGGCGAACCTGGTGATCACCGCCACGGTGCCGCCGGTTGGCATGGCGTCTCGGGCGTTGAGGACGATGTTGAGGAGAACCTGACTGAGGTGCCCTTCATCCATGAAGATGGCGACGTTGGGAACGGTGTGCGCAACGATCGAGATGTCATCCGGAAGGAGCCGCCGATACGACTTCACCAACGATGGCAGAAAGTGGTGCAGCTCCACCCGCGTCGGCGTTTGCATCTCGGGCCGGCTGAACGCCAGCAGTTGACGCGTCAGTCCGCGGCTTCGTTCCGCGGCGGCGTGTATCTGTTCGATGCCGTCCCGTATGTGCTGCGGGTGATTATCGCTGCGCAGGAGCTCGGTCCAGCCAAGGACCACCTGCAGCGTGTTGTTGAAATCGTGCGCCACACCACCGGCAAGTCGGCCGACCGCGTCGAGTTTCTGTGTCTGCAGAAGAGTGGCCTGGGCACGTGTCAGCTCGTCCTGCGCTCGCTCGCGCAGTGCTTGTTCGGCGCGCACACGCTCTAACGCCTGCGAGCTGTGTTCGAGGGAACCCTCGAGGCGGCGGACGACGAAGTCGACGACGATGGTCATCACGCCGGCCACGCACACGACGTCGATGGCACTCGACCACGGGTTGAATGCGGCAACCGGTTCCGGGTGGCCGAGGATCGCCACGATCGCTCCAGCGAGGACAAGGCTGCCGATCATGCCGGCGCGCCCAAGGAAAAGAGCGGCAATCAAGACGCCGAACCCAAGGAGGAGAACCGGCGCGGCGGCTAATCCCCGCACGTCGATCGCGCCGCCTGCCGCGACGAAGCTTGCGGCCGACATCGTGAGCGCCCGCACACGGTAGGGGAGCCGCGGCAACAGTCGCATCGCCACGATGGCGCCGTAGCCGAGGAACATCGTGACAAACGATGGGTCGCGAACGTCGGCAAAGTCGAAGAAGAGTGCACGAACGATTACGCCGACCGCAATGACACCGCCAAAAAGGGCTGACCAGTGCGTCAGCGTGAACAGCAGCTGCTCACGCCATGCCGGAGCGTCAGCCCTCGAATGCTCATCCATAAACCATCGTGGCTTAGCCCTCACCCGAAGATCAAGGAAGACTGTCGAACGTTGGTTCAGAGCTCTGCCATTTGGATCACGACCCCTTCGGAATTTGAGGCGCGATCACACGTCCTCCCTGCCGCCGGCCATTTCCAGCCAGTCCAATTCCTCTTCCATCTGATGAAAGGCATCGTCGCCGATCTCGTCGTTGTCGCGCATGGCGAGAATGGCCTGGCGTGCGGCTTGGATGGCGCGGCGGTGAATGTCCGTGTGCGCAGACTGTGGCGACTTGCCCGTATCGGAATCACCGTCTGCCGGTCCCAGGTGCGCCGCGAACTCTTGCCGCACCGCTTCGGCCTCTGGCGAGCGATCACGCGAAAAGCTCTCGAGTCCGGCGCGTAAGGCGCGCTCGCGGGCGACGCTGACCTCGCGCCCTACCGGATCATCGTCTTGCAAATCGAGCGCGCGTAAGAGGGGCTTCAGTGTCAAGCCCTGGATCACCAGCGTGCCGAGCACCACCGAGAACGCCGTCAGCACAATCAAGTCGCGAAACGGAAACGCTTGCGGTAAGGCCAATGCGGCAGCCAGCGACACAATGCCCCGCATGCCGGCCCACGAGATGACCAGGCCGCTGCCCACCGAAGGCCGCAGCATCGGGCGTGGCGGGCGAAACCCCAGCCGGCGATCCCGCCATCTGATGACGGCGTTGAACGACATGTGCCAGGCGATGCGCACGACGATGACTGTGACGAGAACGGCGCCGGCGACGATGAAGTAACGGCCTCGAACGGCGGGCTCGAGGCTTTCCAGGATGGGTCGGATCTGCAAGCCAATGAAGATGAAGGCGAGGATGTTCAAAACGAAGACGGCCGTCTCCCACACGGCGTACGACGGAATACGGATCCGCGCGGGCGTACTCTCGGGCGCCGTTCGTGCTACGGTGATCGCGTAGCACACCATTGTGAGCACTCCAGAAAGACCAACCCGGTCGGCGAAAATCCACACCCCAAACGTGGAGGCGAACTGAAGAATGATCGCCGTCGGCACGTGCTGCACGTGGTCGATCAATTTCAGAAAGACCCACGCCAGCGCCGGACCAACGATGACGCTGCCCGCCACCGCGAGCAGGAACGCCGGCGCGACGGCAGTGATCGAGAAGCCGCCAGCTGCCACGGCTCCGAGCGCAAGTCGATAAATCAGGAGGGCGCCCGCATCGTTGAGGAGGCTTTCGCCTTCAAGGATGGTCAGGAGGCGATGGGGAGGCCGTAATTGACGGAGGACGGCGGTGGCAGCGGCAGCGTCCGGCGGCGCGACGACGGCGCCGAGTGCAATCGCCGGTGCCCATGACATCGCGGGTATGAGTGTCTTCGCCACGACGGCGACCGCTGCCGTCGTGAGCCCGACGGCAAAGACGACGAGGCTGGTGACGGGCGCCCAATTGTCTTTGAGATCTCGCGGCGATGCGTCGTATGCGGCATCGAGCAGCACCGGCGCGACGAAGAGGGCCAGCGCGAGCTCGGGAGGTACCGTCAACGAGGGCGCGCCCGGGAGAAAAGCGAGAAGGGCGCCGCCGAGCGCGAGGAACACCGGATAGGGTGCTCCGACGCGGCGCGCCGCGGCGGCAAGGATAACGGCTGCGAGGAGCAGACCAATGATGCCTTCGAGTTCCGTCATGTCACCGGCGCGAGGGGCATATGCTCGATCGTCTCATAGCGTGGCGCGCGGTCGTTGGACCTTGGGAGTTGGGAATTGACAACGTCGCGCGCGCTCTATAAAGCGCTTCAGGTCGCGCGGATCATGCGGCAGCTCGTCGTTTTGCTGTCCGCCCTCGCGGCCTATATCCTGATCCCGCATATGACGTCATCCCGTTCACCGACGATCGGCCTGGGCGAATTTGTCGGCCTGATGGCGACACTCACGGCGCTTGTCGCGTTGTCGATTGACATGATCCTCCCGGCGCTGCCGGCGATCGGCGCCACGCTCGGTGTCGAGCGCGCGAACGACAATCAACTGATCGTGTCGCTCCTGTTCCTCGGCTTCGGTATCGGTCAATTGTTCTACGGTCCGCTTTCGGACGCGACCGGCCGTAAGCCCGCGGCGTACGTCGGGCTCGCGCTCTTCACGATTGGATGCGTGCTGGCGCTGCTCTCGAAAAGCTTCGCGCTGCTGCTGGCTGGACGGTTTCTCCAGGGTGTGGGCGTGGCGGGACCACGCACGATCACACTTGCGCTGGTGAGAGACAGGTTCGAAGGACGTGCGATGGCGCGCGTCATGTCGCTCATCATGGCCGTGTTCATCCTGGTTCCCGTCGTAGCGCCCGCGCTTGGGCAAGCGGTCCTTGGCGTGTCCGGGTGGAGGACGATCTTTGCCATCTACCTGGCGATGGGGCTGATCGCGCTAGTGTGGTTTGCGATCCGGCAGGAGGAAACGCTGCCGAGCAATCGCCGGATTCCGTTCTCGGTCGGAAGAATGGGAGCGGCGGCGCGCGAAGTCGTGACCACGCGCCGGTCCGTTGGCTATACGCTCGCTGCGGGGTACATGTTTGGAGCGTTTCTTGGATATTTGATCTCTGCCCAGCAGATCCTGCAGCAGCAGTACGCGCTAGGGATACAGTTCCCGCTGTACTTCGCGATACTCGCAATTGCCATCGGCGGCGCGTCGCTCGTCAACGCCAGCCTCGTCATGCGCTACGGAATGGGCGCGCTCACGCGCTGGTCTCTGAGAGGCATCAGTGCCGTATCGATCGCGTTCGCCGCGGTCGCGGGCGCCGTCGCAGGGCATCCGCCGTTGTGGATGTTGATGACGTATCTGATGGTGTCGTTCTTCGGCATCGGCCTGCTGTTCGGCAATCTCAATGCGCTCGCGATGCAGCCACTCGGTCATATCGCCGGCACCGGCGCCGCGATTGTCGGTGCCACGTCCATGCTCATCTCGCTGGCGCTGGGAACATGGATCGGTCAGAGCTACAACGGCACCGTGTTGCCGTTGGTGGTGGGGTTCGCCGTTCTGAGCGCCTGTTCGCTAATCGCGGCCTGGTGGGCCGAGAGTGGAGAGCCCAGGCACGAGATCGTCTCGGAGAGTGCATAATCACGCGCAGCGGCACCGCGGCTGCGCCTGCAGCCGCACCGCCGCCTGACTCTGCCCATGCGCGTCAACCGACCGGTCATGTTCCTGCTCGCGCTCGCGACTGCAGGCTTCCTCGTGGTCTTGAGGCTCGAGGCGCAGACGGAACCTGCGCTGCGACCGCACACATCGTGGATCGCCGCGGGGAGCCGGCAGACGCTGCCGCGCGAGATCGTGTTCGAGAACGCACTCGGTCGGCTGGGCGTGTTGAACGACTCGGGCCCGATCGACACGGCCGGGCATCCGTTCTTCGAGCCGATCGGATCCAATCAGCGCGCGTGCGTGACGTGTCACCAGCCCGCGAATGCGATGAGCGTCTCGGTCGAGTCGATTCGCGAGCGTTGGCGTGCGACCCAGGGACGCGATCCGATCTTTGCCGCAATCGACGGGTCGAACAACCCGAGCCTGCCGCAGGATGAAGCGAGCTCCCATTCGCTGCTTCTCAATCGCGGTTTGTTCCGCGTCGGCATGCCGTGGCCTCCACCTGGTGTTTCACCGGAGTTCACGATCGAAGTCGTGCGCGATCCCACTGGTGTCAATCGCGATTGGATCTATGGGCTGACCAGCCCCACGCCAACGATATCGGTGTTCCGGCGTCCTCGTGTCGTTGCCAACCTGAAATACGTGACGAGCCCGGACGGTCTGTTCAACGTGAAGCTCGGCGTGCTGATGGACAAGGATCCCGACACGGGTCTTCCCTCGAGCATGAACATCATGGCCGATGCGCGTGCGCCGTCGTTGTCGGTGCAGGCCCAGGGTGCGTATCGCGATCACCAGGGCGGCAAAGGTCCACTGACGCGCGCACAGCTCGAACGCATCCTGGCGTTCGAAAACCAGATCTACATCGCGCAGGTCTGGGACGCGCGCGGTGGCAGCCTCATCGAGCCGAACGGCCCCGCGGCACTTGGCCCGACCAACGTCGCGCGCCACTCGGTGCACGTGCTGAACGGCCCGAAGACACCGGCGTTTCATTTCTTCGACATGTGGCTCACGCGCAGCACGACCTCCGATCCACAAGCCGATTTCCGCGCGTCGGTGGCGCGCGGCAACGACATCTTCCTGAACCGTCGCTTCTGGGTGAAGGACGTCGCGCATATCAACTCGATCGGCCTGGCCAACCCGGCCAAGCGCACGTGCGCCGTGTGCCACAACGCCCAGACGTCCGGGATGGACCTCGCTCCTGGATGGGTCGATCTGGGAACGACGAACTTCCCGACGTGGACGGAATCGCCGGTGTGGAGCGAGTCGCCGGAGCTGCCGGTGTTCAAGCTGACATGCCGGCCGGATTCGCCGCCGCATCCCTTCCTGGGCCGCGAGATCTACACGTCGGATCCCGGACGAGCGCTGGTGACTGGCCACTGCGCAGACATCGGCGCAATCACCATGGGGCAGTTCCGGGGACTCGCGGCGCGCGCGCCGTATTTCTCGAACGGCTCCGCGAAGGACCTGCGCGAGCTCGTGGACTACTACGACCGGCGCTTCGACATGCGACTGAGCGGGCAGGAGAAACAGGATTTGATCAACTTCCTCGGAGTTCTGTAAGGTGCACCGCGCGCCGTGCACGCTGGTTGTCCTGCTGCTCGTTCTTGCAACCGACGCTCACCACACATCGGCTCAACAGTCATCGCGCGCACGCGCGTCATCCTCGGCGCGTCGCAACTTCGTTGCCTGTCCCATCGTCCGCGACACGAAGGCGCAACCCTGCTGGTTAGCCGAGTACGAAGGCGAGTTGTATTACCTGGGCCAGCAGGGGCGGCGTGGCCAACGATTTCTATCCGCCGCAACTGGGTCACCTGGCTCTCGTCGAGGGCGTCGTCGGACAGGGTCGCGTCTGCGGCGGTATCCCGCTCCAGCCGGTCAAGGTCAGCGTGCTGCGAGAGCTGACGCCGGCGTGTCGCACGATGTTGCCCGCGGAAGACGGCATCGAGGCTCCTCCGCCTATCCCGGCACCGCGCGGACCTGCACCGTCATGGGTGAAGATCGATGGTCCCGGCGACGTGACGCTGTACTTCGATTTCGATAACGACTTCTTCAGTCTGCACCTCACGGTCGCGCTCACCGATCTGGCGAAGCACGTCGCGCAGGTCAAGGCGTCGCGAGTCGAGGTAACCGGGTTCAGAGCGTCAACGCGTCTGTCCAACGGGCAGGTCATGACCGAACGAGACGGCATGGGATCAATTCGCGCACGCAAGGTCGCTGATACCCTCGCCGGCCTTGGAGTACCCGCAAGCCTGATTTCGGTCAGCGCGCCCGCACAGGCCCAGCCAGCCGACGGCGTAAACGATCCCTGGAATCGGCGGGTTCAGATCATGGTGCGTTAGTGTTGGTTGCCTGTGCCTCTGCGCCCCTCCGCCCCTCCGCGAACTCCGCGTTAAAGAGTTCAGCGAACATCGTTCCCGACCAGGCGAGTGTCCTCGGTGCCTCGGAGCCACGGTGTGTCGTGATCGCGAGTTGGTGCTTAACGCGCCGGGCGCGTCGTATCATACGGGCGTTCGTGAGGGGAGAACGCATGTCAGCTCAACGGCGTCCGGGACCTCGCGTTGTCGAAATCATCGCCGCCTGTCTGCTCATCGCATCGACATCGTCGTTGCGCGCCGATGATTGGCCGCAGTGGCGCGGCAACGGGCGCCTTGCTGTCTGGAACGAAACCGGCCTGGTCGATCGCTTCCCTGAAACAGGACTGAAGATCACGTGGCGCGTGCCCGTCAACGCCGGTTACAGCGGACCGGCGGTCGCGGGCGGCCGCGTCTTCGTGACCGACGCGCGCCGGACGTCCGGAAGTCGAGTCGTCGAACGCATCCTCGTGCTCGACGAACGCAGCGGCAAGACCGTCTGGTCCAAGGAATGGGACGCGAACTACTCGGGTCTCGAGATGACGTTCGCGCTCGGACCGCGCGCCACGCCCACGGTGGACGGCGACCTCGTCTACGTTCTTGGCGCGATGGGCAACCTGTTTGCCCTGAACGTGAAAGACGGGAGCGTCGCGTGGCAGAAGAACTTCGTCGATGATTTCGATGCCACGATCCCATCGTGGGGCGCGACCGCGGCGCCACTCGTCGATGGCGATCGGCTCATCACGCTGGTTGGCGGCGAGCCGGATGCCAAGGTGATCGCGTTCAACAAGCGCACCGGCGCGGAACTGTGGCGGGCGCTGTCGTCGGACTGGGAGCCAGGCTACGGCCAGCCGATCATCGTTGAGGCCGGTGGAACCAGGCAGTTGATGATCTGGCATCCCACTGCCATCAGTTCCCTCGATCCCTCGACCGGCCGCGTGTTCTGGGAAATACCGTTTCAGGTGGATCTCGGAATCACCGTTCCCACGCTCGTGCAGAGCGGGCCGCTTCTGCTGGCGACGACGTTCTACAACGGCGCGCGCATGCTGAAACTCGACGCGGACAAGCCCGCGGCAACGGTGCTGTGGCGAGGCGACAGCTTTTCACCGCATTCGATCATCAGCACACCGATTGTCCAGGGCGATTACATCTACGGCATGAGCCAGGGCCAGCTGCAATGCTGGGAAGTCGCGACCGGTAAACAAGTGTGGCGGACGCGTGATCTGATCCCCGGCCGGACAACGCCATTTGCGACGGCGTTCTTCGTGCGCAACGGCGATCGCTATTTCATCAACACGGAACGAGGAGATCTGGTCATCGCGCGCCTGAGCCCCGAGGGCTACAAGGAGATCAGTCGCACTCATCTCATCGAGCCAACACATCCCTACGCCCGCGAACCACAGGGCACGGTTCACTGGTCGCATCCGGCCTACGCCAACAGGCACGTGATCGTCCGCAACGACAAAGAGATCCTGCGAGCCTCGCTCGCGCAGGACTGACTGATGGCGGCTCCACGGCGCGGCCTGCTTCTGTCACTCGCCGTGGCCATCGTCTCAACGATCGCCGCCGTCGCAACGACGGCCGTCGTCGATTCGCAGACATCCACCTCGAGGTTCGTCGTCATTGCAAGCGACCTGCACTTTGGTGTGGGCAAGAACGCGAGCGGCGAGTGGCTGCCGGCGGAGGATTTCCGCTGGCAAGAGGATTTCGCGGCGTTTCTTCGCGCCATCGACGAGGCTGGCAAAGGCGCGACTGATCTGGTGCTCAACGGCGACACGTTCGAGTTGTTGCAGTCGACGACCGATGATTGCCGGGCGCGTGACGCGCGGCTCGGTTGCACGGAGCAGGAAGCGCGTGGACGGCTCGAACGCGTGATCGCTGCACATTCCCCCGAACTCGCGGCACTGGGAACGTTCGCACGCAACGGTACGAACCGGCTGATTCTCGTCCCCGGTGACCACGACGCCGCGCTGCTGTTTCCGGCGGTTGCGTCACGTGCGATCGAGTCGTTCAATGCGCCGCAACGTGTGGACGTCGCCACTCGCGGCTTCTGGCTGTCCTCCGATGGCGCGGTCTACGCCGAACATGGCCATCAGATGCCGGGCGACCCGTATGCGTTCGCCGAGTGGCCGCAGCCGTTCGTTCGCGCCGATGATGGCGTGCACGTGGAGCGGACGCCGGGTGAACGTCTCGCACAGGGGCTGTACAACGATCTCGAACCCCGCTTTCCGATTCTCGACAACTTCGCGCAGGAAGGCGGCGGATTGAAATACGTTGACGCGGCGGATCCGATGGCTCTGCCGGCCGACTCTATTCAGCCGCTGCTGATGTTCTTCCTCGCGCGTCCCACGTGGCAGCAGTTTCGGCTCGAGCTGGATGGGGGCGACGTGCAGCCGCCGGAATGGGACCTCGAGGCGCTGAAGCGGGGTGCGGCGGCTGTGCTGGCGGAATCACTGCTCCCTGACGATCGCTTTCGTCCTGTCGTCGAACGCGCGTTGCGCGACAGACGATTGTCGATCGACATCGCCTCGCTCACCGATAAAGAGCTCATCGCGATGTGTGACTATCGTGCTGCTCTCCGCCGCTCACGTCGTCGGCTCGAGCGTTCGATGACGCAGGCGTCGACCACCGGTCGAGCGCCGTCCGAATGTCCACGTACCATGGCGACACGCGGATCAGCGTTCGACTATTTCTGGCGTTCGCGCGATGAACTGGTCATGAGCCGCTTCGAGCAGGTGCGCACGGCCATTGCCGCCGAATCACGCTCTTCGCAGTCGATCAAGGTCGTCGCATTTGGTCACACTCATCTCCCAGCAGCGCCTGTGCCACTGATACGTGGCGGCGTCACGCCGGTGGTGCTGAACTCCGGCGCGTGGCAGCGCACCGCGACACCTTTTCAGATCGAAGAGGTGATGCAGGATCGCTCCTGGACCGAAGGCGACATGCTGCGACAACTGCGCCCCGAAGATCTCCCCGCCTGCTATGGCGTCGTCTGGATCGAACCCTATTCGGCTGACCCAAAGCCGCGAGTTCGATTCTGGCGGTCGGATGAAAGATGGGGCAACTTGCCGCGAGATGCCGCCGGCATGGCGACAGCCTGCAGTGGCGGGGGCCCTGCCGCCTGAGGACAACAGACGCCGGTTACCCATCACGACGCACCGAGGCACAGAAGAACGTTAACCACGTAGCAGCGGGTCTTCCGCCTTCGCCTAGGCTACGGCGGACCACCGTAGCTCGAAGAGCGAAGGTGGTTAGACCCGCCGTGAAAAGTGTTCGTCCGCGAGCGCGACTGCGTTATGGCAGGTGTATCAGGTTGAGGGCTGGCAGATGGACATCACGTGTCCCGGATTGCGAGATCGTCGGGTGGCGGCATCGGATTCACGTCGGCACGTACGCCGGCGCCAGCCGATCAAGGTGCTCATCCTGCATTCCACGTCCGGTCCCTTCTTCCTGCAACCCACGTCCGCGCCAGCGGCTTCGTCCGGTCATCGCGCCAGCCCGCAGCGTGGAACCCCGGTTCCCTATCCGGCAGACCCCGCGACCGATTCGAATGTTCGCTCGTACCACAACATTGACGGCATCGCCGCCAACTTCGTCGTGATTAATGACGGAACGATCTTCTACACGCACGACATCGAGTTTTTGAGTCGCAGCGCCGGCGGACAGTTCGGCGTGGATATCGAATTCGCGGGGCGTTTCTCTGCGGATCGCCGCCTCACCCCAACGGCCATACAGGCCGGACGCCGGCTTGTCGCTGCCCTCGTGCAGCAGGTGCCGACGATCACGCATATCCACCCCCACGGCCAGATTCAGCACAAGCTGATGAACGGCACCGCATGCGGTGCAGACACTGGAGTACGCTGCGGGAAGCTCGATTCCTGCCCGGGACCGGACATCTGGATCAACGTCGGCGAATGGGCTGCAACCCATCACCATCTGACCACCGACACCCCGCTCCCGAACTTCCAGAATAACGGCATCAGCGACGCGCAGCGAAATCCCAGCTTCGACCAGCGCCTTCCGTGACGGCCGATTCGAAGGGAGCTCTGGACGGGCATGGGGACGTGGATCGTAAAGGCGAGCGCTTCCTCAATTGAGTTGGCGTTGGTCATTGAGAGTTGGGCGTTGGGCGTTTGCCGTTGGTTGGTCGTTGAGAGTTGATAAGGTCACCCAGCCGAAATCCGGCCGTTGAGGCTCACCACCGACCCCGGCCATCGACCAGGCGAATCATTTGAGGTTCGGACCAATTCGGCGTAGCTCATCGACGAAGTTGAAGACGAACACGAGCCTATCGCGCTTCGCTTCAGCCTGCGCTTCCGGGGCCACCGCCAGCGCAAAGCGGTTGCCGTCCGGGTGCAGGTCGAAGCTGCGAGGGCTGGGCCCATACACACGTCGATAGCGCCGCTGGGACCAGAGCCGCGGTTTCTCGGGTCGGAACGCGTCATCTTCCGCCGAGTAAGGAACGACCATAATCTGAAAATCCGGGGTCGTATAGAACAGCTCGTGGCGCGTTCGTGACCACGTTGGGAAGCTGCCCCCCTCTGTCGAGATCATCCACGCGCCGCGCGATCCCGAAAACGGGCGCACGTACACTTCCGACCGCCCTGACTCGTTCGACACGTACGCGAGCCATCGTCCGTCGGGCGAGAACATCGGATCGCGTTCCCGGAACGGACCGTTTAAGAAGACTGTCGCCTTGCCGGCCTTCCACCCGGAGCGTTCGTCCCCCTCGAGCGGCAAAACCAAGATGTCCTCATTGCTCTGCAGGGTTTGCTCTGAGAAGGCTAGAAACTTGCCGCTTGGGTGCCACGAGCCGGGCCTCTGTGGGTTCGCACTGTCGGTCAGGCGCTGCACCTCACCAGTGCCGTCAGCTCTCTGCCAGTAAAGATTGAACACAGGCGACCTATCACGACTCGACGCGAATGCGATTCGCTGGCTATCCTCTGTCCAGACAGGCATCTCGTCCAGATTCGCATTCAGGGTGAGGCGGGACAGCCGATCGCCCTCCCATTCGTAGATCCAGACATCGGACTGCGTTCCATCGTTGATATCCATCGCGAGTCGACGACCGTCGGGGGCGAACCGGACGTTGCTCCAGTTGGTGGGCGTCGCTCGCAACGGTGTTGTTTTGCCGGAGACATCAAGCCACTCGAGAGGAATTTCGTCGACAGCACCCCGCCCAGACAAATACACAAGTGTACCGTTCGTCGAAGCAGCAAAATCGGCTCCGCCGGAGCGTGCGATTGCGTCCACACCTTCCACGACCGGCACAGGTTGGCCCGTGACCTCGAGTCGATCGAGGTCGAAAGGCGCGGCAAAGAGTGTCCCCTCGTAGACGTAGACAAGATGACCACCGAAGAACCGGCCGTAATAACCGCCCCGTTGGATGACTTTTTGGAGTGCCCGATGGCAGCGGTTGCACGATCAGGTTGGCCCCATCGAATCCGACAGTGCCATTGTGGCTGGTGTACAGCAACGCCCTGCCACCGGGCAGTACCTGCGGCCACCGATGCGTGACCTCGCCCTGCGCGAACGTCGTGTAGATTTCCGCCTTGCCTCCGGCCGACGACACACGCATCAGGCCCGTAACAGCAGCGACGTCGGGATGGAAGATGATGGTGCCGTCTTCGGCCCAAGTACCGCCGCGCGCACTCGGCGCGTCACAGAGAGTGACGGAAGCGCCGCCGGAGACAGAAATCTTCTTGAGCTTTCCGCCGGCGAAGAATGCGATCCACGCTCCGTCGGGTGAAAAGAAGGGGCTGACTGCGTCCTCGGTGCCCCCGAGGGCTGTTGCCTGTAGTTGATCGAGCCGCCGTAAGTAGAGCTGCGGTCGCGTCCTCTCATCTCGTTGCGCGACGAACGCGATGAGAGCGCCATCGGGTGACAAGGCGAGGGCGCCTCCGGGATCGTTGTCGATGGATGCATCGACACCCAGCTCGGCGACGAGACGAAGCGGCGCAGGGGCCGGCATCTGGCGCCACGGCGCCCACAGTATGAGCGCCAGCGCCAGCGCGGATCCCAATGCGCCCGCCAAAGCCCACGAGACCGATCGCTTCCAGCGTATTGGCTGGAGAGCCTGATCAACCGGCCGCATAGCGTCGTCGGCCTCTGTCGGCGTGGCGATCGCTTCGTCGATCTCGAGTCTTGCATCAGCGATATCGGACAGACGACGCTTGGGATCTCTTTGCAGGCAACGATGCAGTAACTTGCGTATCGCCGGTGGTGTTCTGGCTGGCAGTACACGCCAGTCCGGCTCCCGTGCGAGCACGAACGCCAATGTGTCGGACACATCGTCGCCACCGAATGCGCGCGCACCCGAGAGCATCTCGTAGAGCACACACCCGAACGCCCAGATGTCGCTGCGCTTGTCCGCGGCTCGTCCCTTCGCTTGTTCCGGACTCATGTATGCGGCTGTGCCCAGAAGCATCCCTACCTGGGTCATGGCCGGCGACGTGATGGTCGGGGAGATTGTGACGTTCGACGCAACGCCGTCAGTCGATGCCATCGCTTTGGCAAGGCCAAAGTCGAGGACCTTTACGGTCCCATCGGGACACACCTTGACGTTGGCCGGTTTCAGGTCGCGGTGGACGATGCCCTTCTCGTGTGCGGCCTCGAGCGCGTCGGCAATCTGCTTCGCGATGGCGAGGGTTTCAGCAATGGCAATCGGTCCCTCGCCAATCAGATCAGAGATGGTCGGTCCCTCGACCAGCTCCATCACCAGCGCCCTTGTCCCGTCGCTTTCTTCCAAGCCGTAGACGCGAGCAATGTTGGGATGATTGAGTGACGCGAGGACCTGCGCTTCACGTTGGAACCGCGCCAGGCGATCGGGGTCATTCGCAAACGCGTCCGGCAGCACCTTCAGCGCATCGTCGCGTTTGAGCGCCGTATGGTGAGCCCGCCAAACCTTGCCCATTCCCCCTTCGCCGATGAGGGCGGTCACCTCGTAGGGACCGATGCGACTACCCGGGCTGATCCCCATTCGGGGAGATTCTACGCGATAGATCCTGAGCAACGCCGCGATCGGTCATACGCTTGCGCGACGGGTTGCCTGGCCCTGACCCCGCAACCCAAGGAGAGTCTTGTGATAGTAAGGGCCGTCTCACCGCGGCTAGAATTGGTCTGCAATAGGCGTCAAGCGGCGTGGCTCTTTCACCCGGCACACGGCTCGGCCCCTACACGATCACTGGTCCTATCGGGGCCGGTGGCATGGGAGAGGTCTACAGAGCCACCGACACGCGGCTCGAGCGCACCCGTTGCGATTAAAGTTCTTCCGGAGCACGTCGCGTCCGATCCTGACTTGAGACAACGTTTCGAGCGCGAGGCGAAGACTCTCGCGGCGCTCCATCATCCGCATATAGTCACCCTTTGGGCACAATAGATTTGATATTGTAGAATTACCAACATGAAAGCTATACAGGTCACGCTGGACGATGCGCTGCTGGCAAGACTCGATGCCGACGAAGAAGTGCGTCGTGACGGCCGCTCCGCCGTTTTGCGCCGAGCGGCCGACCAGTACTTGCGCAACAGGCGGAAGCGAGTCGTCGCGGAACAGTACGCGAAAGCGTACGGAGCGGGTGCTGGCCTCGGACCCGAGTTCAGCGGCTGGGATGACGAGGGCGCATGGCCCGAGAAGTGAACCGGGGTGAGATCTGGCAGTACCGATTCAAGTCACCCGACAAGCGCCGACCTGTCTTGGTTCTCTCTCGGCAGGAAGTGATTCCTCTGCTGCATACCGTCATGGTGGCCCCGGTTACTTCCGCACGACGCGGTGCGCCGAGCGAAGTGGCCGTGGGCGTCGATGAGGGTCTCAAGCACGAGTCGGCGGTGAATCTCGATCACGTGCAGACCGTTGAACGTTCGCGTCTGGTATCGTTCGTCGGCGCGCTCAGCACAGCACAGATGCGTCACGTGTGCAGGGCCTTGGCGATCGCAACCGGTTGTGCCGACTGATCCCTATCCGCCAATGGGCTGCTTTAGTCCTCCCAAATAAACGAGCTCTTCGTTGGCTTCGTGGCTTCCATCCTTCGTGGTTAAGTTTGGATCCGCCAAGGACGTCGGGAGCGGACAGGCGTTCAACCTGCCGAAATCCCGCCGTTGACGCTGATCACCTGACCGGTCACTCGAGCCGCGCGATCGCTCGCGAGAAATGCGATCACTTCGGCAACGTCGCGCTCGGTGGCGACGCCGAGATGTGCCGCCGCGGACGCTTTCTCGAACAGCTTTCCGCCGAATCCTCCTGCAGCGATGCGTTGGCGCAGTCGCGCGCCATCGACGATCGACGGGGTGACGACGTTGACGCGAATGCCTTGGCGTTTGACCTCGAGCGCGAGCGTGCGCGAGAACATCGCGACGGCGGCCATCGCCGCGCCAATCGCCGTTTCACCTGGTGTCGGGACTTTCGCGGCGTCCGAGGCGACGTTGATGATCGTGCTGCCGCGACTCATGAGCGGCAGCGCGGCCCGGCAACAGTGCATGCGGCTCGAGAGCCAGTGGCGAATGATCTCGTCGAGGTGATCGGCCGGGATCTGCTGAAAGAGCTCGGGCGCGAAGTCACCGCCGCCGCAATTCACGAGCACGGCCAGGGGAGCGTCGATGAGCGAGGCGACGTTGCGAAAGAGCTCGTCCGCACCCTGCGCGCGCGAGACGTCGGCCGCGACGAAGTCGACCGACGCTGAGGGAATGCGACGAAGGATCTCGGCGCGGGCCCGTTCACCGCGCTCGTTGTCGCGGCCATTGATGACGAGTTTGCGGACACCCTGTTCGGCGAGGAGTGCCGCGGTCTCGACACCAATTCCGCCGCTGCCGCCGGTGACGACCGCGTTCGCGCCAATCATGCTTGCTTGTACCGCTCCAGCAGGCCCTTCGCGATGATCAGGCGCTGCAGTTCGTTCGTGCCGCCTCCAATGACGACAAGCGGCGCATCTCGGTAGAGGCGCTCGACGGTGAAGTCTTTCGAGTAGCCGTTGCCTCCCATGATCTTCATCGCCTCCAGCGTGACCTCGGCAGCCGCGTCGGTCGCGAACAGCTTGGCCATGCCCGCCTCGAGGTCGCAGCGCTCGCCGCGGTCCTTCTTGGCCGCGGCCGAGTAGATCAACAAGCGCGAAGCTTCGATCTTCGTCGCCATGTCGGCGAGCTTGATCTGAATGCTCTGGTGCTGCGCGATCGGTTTTCCGAACGTGACGCGTTGCTGGGCGTAGCGAATGGCCTCGTCGAAGGCCGCGCGCGACAGGCCGAGGCCGCGTGCCGCCACGTTGATGCGCTCGGCCTCGAGGCCCGTCATTACGTGCTTGAACCCGAGACCCTCAGCCCCGCCGATTAAGTTCTCCGCCGGGACCGGGAAGTGATCGAAGTGAAGCTCCGTCGTTTCGACCGTCTTGTATCCGAGTTTGTCGATGTCGCGTCCAACGGTCAGGCCGGCCGCGCCTTTTTCGATCACGAACGCGCTCATCCCGCGGTGCGCCGGCGATGCCTTGGGGTCGGTCTTGGCCAACAGCAGGAAGACCTGGCCGAAGCGGCCGTTGGTGACCCACATCTTCGAGCCGGTGACGCGATACGAGTCACCATCGCGGAGCGCGACCGTGCTGATCGACTGCAAATCGGTGCCGGCGTTTGGTTCAGACAAACAGATGCCGCCGCGAGGTTCACCCGTGGCAAGCCGCGGCAGGAATCGGCGCTTCTGATCCTCGGTGCCGTACCTCACGAGTACATCGGCGAGCACGAGATGCGACCCGATGATCCCGGCGAGTGCCATCCAGCCGCGCGACAGTTCTTCGAAGATGACGGCAAACGTCGTGTAATCGACCGGCGTCCCCCCGTACTCCTCAGGGATGTTCAACCCAAAGAGTCCCAGCTCCTTCATCGTCTCGACGAGGGCATGCGGATACTCGCCGCGATGCTCCATCGCGGAGGCAACCGGCCGGACGTCGCGCTCGACGAATTCCCGGATGGTCTGAATGACGAGCTGTCGATCGTGTCCTAAGTCCGCAGGCATTGGCGCTCCTCTGCCGTCCGTTAAATCACTCCGTCCCGTGCCCACCGCGAAATCGTGTCGTCGTCGAAATCCAGTTGTTTGAGAATCATCCGGCTGTGTTGCCCGAGCGCCGGAACAGCGCCCATCGCCGGTTCGATGTCCTGCAGCCTGGCTGGCGGTACAAGCGCTCGGATTGGACCCGACGGTGAATCGATATCGCGCCAGCAGTCGCGTGCGGCCAGCTGCGGGTGCTGCAGATACTCGTCGATTGAATTGACGCGTGCGTTCGCGATGTTCGCGGCCTCCAGACGACGGAGCACTTCAGAGGAAGGCAGCTGCGCGAGCACCGCTTCGATGGCGTCGGTCAGCGCTTCGCGATGCTGTACGCGCAAAACGTTGGTCTGGAAGCGCGCGTCCTCGGCCAGCGCGGGCTGTTGAAGCACAAGCGAGCAGAATTCCGTCCACTCGACCTTGTTGTGCACGGCGATGATGACCGCGCCGTCGCTGGTGCGATAGGAGCCGTAGGGCGCGATGGTCGCGTGACTGGCGCCGGTGCGCGGTGGCTGAGTGCCTCCGTATTGCGTGTAGTACGCGGCGTAACTCATCCACTCACCAAGCGTGTCGATCAGCGCGATGTCGACAATCGTTCCCTCTCCCGTGTCCTTGCGTGCGAGCAGCGCGGTCAGGATCCCTGAATAGGCATACATGCCAGCGGAGATGTCAGCGATGGAGACGCCGACCTTGCTGGGCGTATCCTCCGTTCCCGTGACCGCGAGCATCCCGACCTCGCTCTGGATGATCAGGTCGTACGCCTTTTTCTCGGCATATGGTCCTGACCTTCCGTAGCCAGACAGGTTGCAGACGATGAGGCGCGGGTAGCGCGTGCGCAACGCGTCAGCGGCGAGTCCGAGTCGGTCGGTTGCTCCGGGCGCCAGGTTCTGCAGGAACACGTCGGCGTTCTCGAGGAGCCGCTCGAGTACCTTCGTGGCCTCGGGCCGCTTCAAGTCGAGTGTGAGCGATTCCTTCGATCTATTCAGCCACACGAAGTGGCTGGCCATCCCCTTTACCGAGACGTCGTACGCGCGCGCGAAGTCACCGCTGCCCGGTCGCTCGATCTTGATCACGCGCGCGCCCAGATCTGCGAGTTGCCGCGTTGCAAAAGGGCCGGCAACGGCCTGTTCGATCGCGACGACGGTGACATCCTGGAGTGGCCGGGGTTTCATCGGATTAGAGCGTCGAGAGAAGTGCCGTTAGCTCTCGCACGTCATTGATCTTGTCCCCGCCTTCGGCGAGGCAGGCACTCAATGCAGCCCAGGCCGAGTTTGCAGCCGGGTCGCTCAATGTGCGAGTGGCACACCCGGCGAACTTGGTCGCGAGCTCCTCGTCTGTCAGTCGCCCCGGATACCCGCGTGCGCCGTCGACAGCCTGTGAGACGACTCGTCCGTCGCGCAAGTACACGCCGACACGCGCACGCGCGAGAGGTGCGCCCTGATCGAACTCTTCGTTCGCGCGGAGCGTGACGTGTTTCATCAATCCCTGAACGGTCGGATTCCGGATGTGATCGCTGTCGAAGCTGTCGATGCCGATTCGTTCGTAGACGATGGCGGCGGCGGCGCAGAATGGCATGCTGAACTTGGCTTCCAGGCCCGTTGCGGGATCGGGATGAATGAGCAGGCGAGGTGTCATCGAATCGACTTCGACGTCGATGGCTTGTACTTTGTCGGCCGTGATCCGCTCGCGATGCTTCAGTGCGAACAGTGCATCGAGTGGCGGATGAGTCGCGGCGCAGGAGGGATACAGCTTGACAGTGACGCCGGTGTCGAGGATTTCCCATCGGATCCCGAGATCGGCGACGGCAGCATCGAGTGAATCATGCTCGCTGTCCATGACCGCCAGATACCCTTGAGGTCCATCGATCGCGTGCGGACTGGCCGTGAATCCACGCTGCGCCAACCGTGCCGCCATTACACCGTTCCGCGCGGCCAACCCCGCGTGCAGTGGCTTGACCATGCTGCCGATGTTCTCCTTCAGGCCGCATGCGGACGAGGCGGCGATGCCCAAGGCGTGTTGCGTCGCGTGCGCATCAAGACCGAGCACGCGCGCGGCAGCCGCCGCGGCGCCGACGGTTCCGATGGACGACGTGCAGTGCCAGCCGCGCTTGTCGTAATGCCGCGGGTTCATCACGTTTCCCAGGCGGCATTCAAGCTCGAATCCGATGACGTAAGCGTCGAGGAGAGCAGCCGCCCGAGCGTGGACGAGCTCACCGACCGCCAATATCGAGGGAACCAGCGCGCAGCTCGGATGTGCCAGCGACACGAAGCACATGTCGTCGTAGTCGAGTGAATGCGCCGCCACACCGTTGGCCAGCGCCGCAAGTTCCGGGCTGGTGTGGAGCGATGTGCCGAGCACGCGGCATTGGCCGATGCCATCCTCGGCGGCCATCGCTTGCGCGATTCGTGCGGCCGGTTCGCTGGCGCCAGCGAGCATCACCCCAATCGTGTCTTTGAAGGCCGTTGCCGCACATGCGCGCGCATCGGCGGAGACGTTGGCGCGATGAATGAAATCGGCGATGTTCGCGACGCTGCCTTTGACGTCCAGGCTCATGATCGACTCCGGCGTTGACTGTGTGCGCAGGAATGATGCGCTCTGGTGAATTCTAAGGGCAACTTCGCGGGTCCGGCTAAAGCCGGACATTACGTTGCGAGACAGTCCGGCTAAAGGCGGACACTACGCTGACAGGGTGCGTCAGATTTGTGGTAGCGGCGCGTAGAATCTGCGGGTAACTGAAAAAGACCGGACCGCGCGGCGGGCGCGCCGTCGGCACTGCTGGAGGCAGTCGTGAAAGAGATGTCCGTGACGGCCACGAAGCCGCTTGACGTGCGAGCAACCTCTTCGTCGGGTGTGTTGGCGTGGCTCGGTGAAGGAACGCCTGCCGCCAGGCGAAGTCTGCTCGCCGCCTCGCTCGGATGGATGCTCGACGGGTTCGACATCATGCTGTATGCGCTCGTGGTGAGCGCGCTCCTGCGAGAGTTGTCCATAACGACCGGCGTCGCGGGGCTGCTCGGTTCGCTGACGTTAGTGGCCTCCGGCATCGGGGGCATCGTCTTTGGCATCATCGCCGACCGTTACGGCCGGCGCCGTGCGCTGATTGGTAGTGTCCTGGTGTATTCGATCTTCACCGCCGCGTGTGGGTTCGCGCAGTCGACGTGGCAGTTGGGCGTGTTCAGGTTTCTGCTCGGCCTCGGGATGGGTGGTGAGTGGACGAGTGGTGCCGCGATGGTCTCCGAAACGTGGCCTGATCGACACCGCGGCAAGGCAGTAGCCCTGATGCAGAGTGCGTGGGCGGTTGGATATGCGGCAGCGGCTCTTGTCGTAGCTGTCGTGCTTCCTCGATTCGGGTGGCGCGTGGTGTTCATGATCGGCATCCTGCCGGCGCTGCTCACGCTGTGGATCCGTCGCGGCGTCGAGGAGTCGGAGGTCTGGCT
>Ga0075420_100000430_pt1 | contig 33071 bp, 27 predicted proteins | sample SoiMetdeltSBSDD4_FD_75296 | JGI IMG/M metagenome (GOLD analysis project Ga0075420, IMG submission 75296) | Bulk soil microbial communities from a Populus tree surrounding site in Tennessee, USA - Soil MetaG P. deltoides SBSDD4 | ecosystem: Environmental > Terrestrial > Soil > Tree plantation...
GTGCTCTACGAGAAGAACCCCTACCCGCTGCCGGTCTCGCTCGCGATCGGCGACAAGGTGCTGATCGAGGCCGCCGGCGCCTATACCGCGAGCTACTCGTCGGTGGGCTTCAACGGTTTTCCGCCGCTGCGGCAATACGTGATCTGACGCGGACGTCGAACGACAATGCAAGCGGGCGGCGAAAGTCGCCCGCTTTTGTTTGAGATGATAGAGTGAAACGCGATGCCCCCACAGGATTCCCACCTCGAACAGCTGCGTAAAGCCGGAGAGCTCAGCCGGAACGGCGACATGGCCGCGGCGCGCGACTTACTGCGGCCGTTGCTGGCACAGGGCGAAAATCCCGAGGTGCAGCGGCTGGCCAGTTTTCATGCCATTCAGCTGTTCTTTATCGGCGACTTTCGCGAAGCCGTTGCAGCGCTTGAGCCGTATGTCCAGGCCGGCAGCAAGGACGCCGACGCGCTGGCGCACTACGCATTCGCGCGTTTTGCGCTGCAAGACATGGCGGAAAGCATTCGCGCAAGCCGCGAAGCGCTGATGCTACGACCCCAAGACGTCGGAACACTCAAGACACTCGGCATGGCCTCCATGGTCAACGCGCAGTTGCTCGACGCATTCATGGCGTTTTCGGCCGCCCAGCTTGTGCAACCGAACGGCGGATTCGACGTCTTTCGAACGCTGGCGATGCGGCTCATGCAGGGTCAAAGCGTTGTCGAGTTCAATTTCGATGGCGAGCGCTACCGGTTCAACCTGCGGGTCGATAACGGCCAGATGCTGGAAGCGGCAACCCATCATGCGCGCGGCGTGCTGACCGAGCAGGAAGAGTTACGTCTGATCCGCGAGAAGGTCGGCTCGTCCCGCGTGATGATCGAGGTGGGCACGCTGGTCGGAAATCACTTGGTCTACTTCCTGAAAACGCTGAAGCCACGCAAGGCGATCGTCTTCGACATCAGCCCCAGCAGCATCGATGCCAGTGCCGCGAATGCCCGGCTCAACGAACCCTACAGTACAACGCCGGAGCTCGATTTCCGGACGCGTGGCATTGGCATCGCGAGCGACACGATCGTGGGACCGGATGGCAACCCTGCCCAGATCACCTCCATCGATGAGGCCGTCGCCGACGAAGTCGATTTCATGAAGATCGACGTCGACGGACTGGAAATCGAGGCGCTGAATGGCGCTCGGCGCCTGATCGAGCGAGCGCGCCCGCGCATCATGATCGAGATCGCGCGCGAGCACGACCCGGCGTTTCAAGTCCTGCTGGATGAATTGCGCTACGTCGTTATCGGCCACATCGACCGGGGACTGCATCGGAACTACCTGATCGCGTCCCGCTAGGCGACCTGTGCCCGCGACCGGCTGAGAATTACGCCACCCACTCCACATGCGCCTTGCTCGCTTTGCGCACGTCGTCAATCCAGCCGTGCGGGCGGGCCTTCTCGATCATCGCGGCGAACGACTGCTGCCATGCGGTATCGGTGGCGACTTCGGGGCGCAGCCTCGTCCGTGGGCTTCAACGGCTTCCCGCCGCTGCGGCAATATGTGATCTGAAGCGGTCGCGCTGAACACTTGCTTCAGCCGCGCCGCTGCTTTTTTGCCTTCCCGAATGCATGCTTGGCATTTGAGGCGTTGCCGCGTTCCGGCTTTCCCGCGTGGGCAGGCTTTCCCCTGTGGTTCTGTCCTTTTTTGAAACGCGCGTCCTTGTCGAATCGCGACGCGTGCTGGCTGTGGGGCTTGCCAGATGGCTTCGGGCTTCGTTCCTCGCGCGATTGTTCGGCCTGATGTCCCTGAGCGTCGCTCTTCTGGCGCTCCCGCCAAGGTTTCTTTGAAGGCTTATAAGACCGCTTTTCCGAACGCACGGGGCGCTGCTGCGGTTCACCGTCCAGCTTCTCGATGCGGATGTTGTCATCCTTGTCAGAACCCTTGATCCTGGTGGCGAACGACTCTGCGACCCGCTGGGACACTTCGAATTCGGTCGTTGTATCCAGAATATTGATCGCCCCGATATCCGGTTTGCTGATGCCGCCACGACGGCAGATCATCGGCAGCAACCAGCGCACGTCGGCATTCTTCTTCCGTCCGATACCGGCGCAAAACCACACGCTGCCCTCGGCCATGTAATCGCGAATGCGAGACGTCCTCGATCCTGTCCCTGTTCCTGCGCCGACATCGTCACCACGCGACGGCCGGCCATCTTTTCCCGGGCTGCGATCGTCTCGCGGTCGGCCGTGTCCGGGATCGAGAAGGTCTTCGGGCGACGGAAGCCGTGCGCGATAAAGCCGTGCCAGTGCCACAGCAATATCCTCCGCCGACCGCTCGGCAAGCAAAGCCCGCGCCAGGACCAGATCGTCATCCGCCGCTTCCTCGGTGAAGAGGGTGTCCTGCAGCATGCGATGCTGATCGAGCTTGCGAATGTCGTCGGCTTGGGGGGCCGTTCCCCAGTCGGCATCGATGCCCGCCTGTTTCAGCAATATTTCCACGCGCCGCCTTCGCGCCGGTGGCACCAGAAGCACGCTCACGCCTTTCCGGCCCGCACGCCCGGTGCGGCCGGAGCGATGCTGAAGGACCTCCGGATCATGCGGCAGGTCCGCGTGAATGACGAGGCCGAGATTTGGCAGATCGATGCCCCGCGCCGCGACATCCGTGGCCACGCAGATGCGCGCGCGTCCGTCGCGCAACGCCTGCAGCGCTTGCGTGCGTTCGTTCTGAGTCAATTCACCCGAAAGCGCGACCACGGAGAAGCCGCGCTCCAGCAGCGATGCCTGCAGATGACGGACGGCATCCCTCGTGTTGCAGAAGACAATCGCGCTGGGCGATTCAACAAACCGCAGCACATTGACGACAGCATTTTCGACGTCGCTGGCCGCAATCCTGGCAGCACGGTATTCGATGTCGGCGTGGCCGCCTTCGGTGGCGGCGACCGCAACGCGAAAGGCGTCCTTCTGATATTGCTTTGCGAGTTTAACGATGCCGTGCGGCAATGTCGCGGAGAACAGCAACGTGCGGCGCGTGTCCGGAGTCGTCTTGAGGATGAATTCCATATCCTCGCGAAAGCCTAGATCTAACATTTCATCGGCTTCGTCGAGCACGACGGCTTTCAACGCAGAAACATCGAGATTGCCGCGCCGCAAGTGATCACATAGTCGCCCCGGCGTTCCGACCACGATATGCGCGCCGTGGAGAAGTTCACGCTGCTCGCGGCGCGGGTCCATGCCACCGACGCAGGAAACGACACGTGCGTCAGCATAGTGGTAGAGCCAGGCGAGTTCGCGATGCACCTGCAAGGCGAGTTCCCGGGTCGGGGCAACGATCAAGGCGAGAGGCGCGGCCGCCTTCTGAAATCGCTCGGCGTCGCCCAGAAGATCTTTTGCAATGGCGACGCCATATGCAACCGTTTTGCCCGATCCGGTTTGCGCCGAGACCAGCAGATCGTGGTCGGCGGCGGCGTCCGCAAGCACTGCCGCCTGGACCGGTGTCGGTTGAGTGTAGTTGCGCTCGGCCAACGCGCGGGCGAGTTGCGGACTGGTAGACAGGAATGACACGAGACAGCAACCTTGGTTGGCAGATATCGCCCGAACGAAGAATACGGCCTCGAATCGGACGGATCGGGATTGCAGGGATCACCGGCTAGTAGCCGGAAAGCGGCGCGATGCCCAGATGAAAGAACACCAGGACATCATGAAACGAAGGATTTCGAGCGTGGATCAACGCGCTGGTCCCGTTGGTCCGTTCGCCGCCGCGCGGCCGTGGGTGCGCGTGACCGCTACTCCACCCACTCCACGTGCGCCTTGATCGCCTTGCGCGCGTCGTCGATCCAGCCGTGCGGGCGCGCCTTCTCGATCATCGCGGAGAACGACTGCTGCCACGCGGTATCGGTGGCGACTTCGGGACGCAGCCGCAATGCATCCTGCGAAATCCAGGCGGTGTCGGCGTCAGGCATTTCGGCGGTACCTTTAAGCGCGCTGCGGATCGCATCGAGGTCCTCGCGGGAGGCCTCGACCACGAGTTTGAAGGCGCGGAAATTATCGCGGTCTTCCAGCACGACGCTGCGATCTGCAGTCACTTTGACGAACATCTCACCTCCTAAAATACCCCACATTGCTCTCACGCCAGATTGAGGATACCAGCCTCGCCGCTCTCGGTCCCGAACGCGAGCAGCTTGCCGCTCGCGCTCCATGCCAGCGCCGTCACCGGCGCGCCGCCGGGCCTGCGGCCCAGGACCTCGGCGCCGTCGTCGGTGCGCACCAGAAGCACGAGGCCGTCGGTAAATCCGACCGCCACCACGCCCTGCTTCGGGTGGCAGGCGACCACCTCGGCCTGCTGATCGGCCGGCGCGCGCAATTGCGGCTGCTTGCCCATGGGGCCGTCCTTACCGCCGAACGGCCAGATCACAACCTGGTTCGAGCCCGAGGTCGCGAGCCATTTGCCGTCGGCGGTCCAATCGATCGAGCGCACGCGCGTGGTATAGCCGGACATCCGCATGTCCTTGCGGTCGTCGAGCCGCCAGCCGTGCAGCATCGGCTCCTGCATCGACGTCACCAGGAAGCGGCCGTCCGGACTGAACTTTACGCCGAGATGCGACCCCTTCCATTCGAACGTGTCGGGATCGGCCTTGGCGTTGGGAAACCAAAGCGTCGCGCCATTGTAGTGCGCGATCGCGAGCCGCATGCCCTTTGGCGCGAACGCGAGCCCACCGACGGTCGAAGCGACCTCCAGCGATTTCTCCACGCCCTTGTCGGTGCGGGTGAAGGCCTGCTTGCCGGCCGACCAGCCCACCGCATTGGAAGGCCCGATCGCGACGTGGTCGATCCAACGACGCTTGGCATCGGTCGCGATCGTCTCGCTGCTGCCCTTGGCGTCGGTCGACACGACCTTGCCGTCATCGCCGCCGGTGACGACACGGGCGCCGTCGCTCGCCGATGACAGGATCGCGCCGCCGTGGACCGTGACGGGCTGCGGCTCGCCGTCGCCCGCCGCCAGCAGGAGCGCCTCCTCGCCGAGCACGAAGGCCGCCGTCTCCTTGAGGAAATGCACGCCGACCACCGGCGCGCCGGTCTCGACCGGCCGCACGCGCTCGACGACTGAAGGGATACTCTCGCGATCAACGCCCATGGTGTTCCGTTGTCATAAAACCGATGCCCGGGACAAGCCCGGGCATCAGTTACCCCAACACACGAATTCCTGAAAGCTATGGAATCTTCTTCACCGGCTTCGAATCGAGGTTGAACAGCCGCGCGGCGTTGGCGCCGAGGATGTTGCGCTTGGCCTGCTCCTTCAGGAATGGCAGGTCGTAGATGACGCTCGGCAGGTCGAAGTCCCAGTGCGGGTAGTCCGACGACCAGACCAGCTGGGTCTCGGCCTTGATCATCTTGAAGGTGGCCTCGAGGATCGAGAGATCATCCGGCACCTCCATCGGCTGTGACGAGTAGTACATGTCCTGCATGTACTCGCTGGGCTTGCGCTTGAGCTGCGGACAGTCCGAGGTGCGCATCATGTAGGAGTGGTCGAGCCGTTGCATCAGGCAATAGGCCCAGGTCAGCCCCGACTCGATCCACATCGTCTTGAGCTTGGGGAAGCGCTCCGGGATGCCGTTCACGACCCAGTTGGTCATGTGGATCATGTTGAACCACATGAAACCGAGCGAATGCACCGAGATGAAGCGATTGGTGGTGGCGAGCGCACGGTCGTCCCAGCTATAGGCGGCGTGGAAGGAGATCGGCTTACCCATCTCCTCGAGCAACGCGTAGGTCTTCATGTAGGCGTTGTCGTGCACCGGCTTATAGCGTGGTGACGTGACCATGAAGCCGACGACGCCCTTCTTGTCGCCGAAGTCGCGAACCGTGCGGTAGGCCCACTCCGGATCGTTGAACGGCAGGTACAGCATCGAAACGATGCGTGGCTCCTGGGCCAGGATGCGCTCGCACAGCCAGGCGTTATAGGCGCGGCAGAGCGCGACCTCGATCTCGGTCTGCGGATGCAGGCCGAGGAACAGCATCGGCGTCGGGAACATGCAGGAATAGTCGACGCCCATGGCGTCCATCCAGTCGAGCGTCCAGTCGATGTCGCGGTGCCGGTCGCCGCGTCCCTTGAAGTGCGCGCGGTTCTTGTGCCGGGTCATGCGGCCGCCGAGGCTCTGATAGCCGACCTGGTTATTGAGGAAGCCGGAACGTCCGGCGCGCGACATCGAGTCCATGGCCTCCATCTTGATGACGGGGTTCTCGATGTAGCTGAACACGTCCTTGTAGGACTCGCTCTCGTAATGATGCGCGTCCACGTCGACGATCAGGAAGTCCTGGTAGTTCCGCTGCCGCGCCTGCTGGCTCGCGTGCTCGAGAGCCTTGGTCTCCGTGTACTGTTCGGGATTGAGCTGGCGGACTTCGTTTCGCACCATGTCCATGAGCGTTGTCCTCGTTCTATTTTTTTAGATCACGACGAAGATTTCGTCGCCGCGCCTCACCACGTTGTACTTGCGGAGCTTGAGCTTGCGGTCGCCGATGCACTCGCCGGTCTTGAGGTCGTATTCGTAGCCGTGCCAGGGACACGCGAAATGCACGTTGTCGCCGAAGGTCTGGCCCTCGTAGGTCTTGTCGGAATTGAGGATGTCGACGACGTTGTTGACCAGGATGCCCTCGCAGGCCGGCCCGCCGGCATGCACGCAATAATTCGAGTAGGCGTAATAGGCGCCATCCTTGAAGAAAACGCCGACCTCATGCTGCCCGGAGACGACGATCCGGCGGTCCCCGTCCTTCAGGTCGGCGGCCTTGGCGACAAAACACTCGGGCATGCTTGGGCGCTCCTTGGCTTGTTTTGAATCACTTTATTCGGCGGAACGCCCGGCGGGAATGGAAATTTGCCGCAGGAATGACTGCCCTGCCGGAAGCTCGGGGCGCTGCCGACGCGCCCTTTGCGTCGATCCGGGCGCCGAGCACGTTCTAGGGACCGCAGGAACGCCCGGCGTGATGGGTGAAACCGCCCGATCGCGTCAGGCATTGGTGTGGTCGACCGGCGATTGTGGCATACTGCCGAGGCGTCTGCGGGGATCCCCTATCCGATGAGTTCTGCGTCAGTGAGCGCTGTCCGCCTGGGCGTCGTCTGTCCCATGGCGAACGAAGAGGCAAATGCCGTCGGCTTCGTCGAGGACGTGCTCGCCCAATGCGGGACCCGGGACTTCAAGTCTGTCAATTTTTTCGTCGTGCTCGATCGGGTCTCGAAGGACCGCACGCGCGAACTGCTCGACAAGCATGCCGCTCAGCAGCCCCTCCTGAAGGTGATCTGGGCGCCGGAGAACACCGGCATCGTCGATGCCTATGTCCGGGGATATCAGGCGGCGCTCGATTGCGGCTGCGACTGGATTCTCGAGATCGATGCCGGCTACAGTCATCGCCCGGCGGATATTCCGCAATTCTTCGACATGATGGCCGAGGGCCACGAATGCGTCTTCGGCAGCCGGTTCTGTCCAGGCGGGAGCATGTCGGAAAGCCCGCTCAAGCGCCGGGTTATCAGCAAGGGTGGGACGTGGCTGACAAACGCGCTATTGGGCACGCGGCTGTTCGACATGACGAGCGGGATGGAGATGTTTTCGCGCGACGCATTGCAGTACGTGCTGGCGCGCGGGCTCATGTCGCGTGGCCCGTTCTTCCAGACCGAGCTCAAGACCTATTGCCATCGCTTCCGCATCGCCGAGGTCCCGATCGCCTACAGCGCGCCGAGCCACAACATCCGGCAGGCGGCGCTAACCGATTCGTTCAAGACGCTGGCTCACCTGTGGCGGTTGCGATGGCAAGGCAAGCTATAGGGCCGACATCATGACCGGCCAGACCGCCGTCGTCGTCACATCGATATCGGCCCCCAACGCTGCGCTGGCCACGCTGGCGACCGGCTGCCGCGAACGCGGATTTCGTTTCCTCGTGATCGGCGACGCGGCGAGCCCGCCGCAGTTCGAGCTGCCCGGCTGTGAGTTTTTCGGCCTGGCCCGGCAGCAGGCGCTTGAATTCGAGTTCGCCCGGGCCTGTCCGACGCGCCACTATGCGCGCAAGAACATCGGCTACCTGCTCGCCCTGCAATCCGGCGCGGAGGTCATCGTCGAAACCGACGACGACAACCACCCGCAGCCAGGCTTCTGGGGGGCGCGGCAGCGGCGACAGCGCGTCGCCGTCGCGGCGACATCTGGCTGGCTGAACGTCTATCGCTATTTCAGCGACGCGACGATCTGGCCACGCGGCTTGCCGCTCTCCGCGATCCAAGCCGCCGCTCCCGATTTCGACGCCATGCCGGTGGCCGATATCGACTGCCCGATCCAGCAGGGCCTCGCCGACATCGATCCGGACGTCGATGCGATCTATCGGCTCGTGCTTCCGCTTCCGCAGCGCTTCCGCACCGATCGCACGCTGGCGCTGGCCGCGAACACGTGGTGTCCGTTCAACAGCCAGAACACCACGTGGTGGCGAGATGCCGCGCCGTTGCTCTATCTGCCGGCCTATTGCTCTTTCCGTATGACCGACATCTGGCGCAGCTTCGTCACCCAGCGGATCGCCTGGGAGAATGGCTGGCACCTGCTGTTTCATGGGCCGACCATGGAGCAGGAGCGCAACGTCCACGACTTGATGAGGGATTTCCGCGACGAAGTCCCGGGCTACCTCAACAATCACACCATCGGGGACCTGCTGGGCTCGCTCGCGCTGCAACCGGGCGCTGCTCACCTCGCCGACAACATGCGCGCCTGCTACCGATGCCTGGCGAGTGCCGGCATCCTGGACGAACGCGAGCTGCCCTTGCTCGACACCTGGCTGGCGGATCTCGGCCGGCTCGGCCTCGGCCACTGAGGAGACGCCATGACCCGTGCGCGCGGCATCGTGCTCTCGTTCCTCCTGTTCGCAGGCTTCCTTGCGATTTACGCGGCGAGCCCAATACGAACGTCGGCCGATTCGCGCTGGTCGATCCCCACGGCGATGAGCCTCGCCGACGGAAAGGGCGGCGAACTCAGCGAATACCTAGCGTCTCGTGACGACAGGCACTACGCGATCCTGAAAGTCGATGATCGCTATTACAGCCTGTTTCCCGTCGGCGTATCGCTTCTCGCGGTACCTGCCGTCATGATCGCTGCGTGGCTCGATCCCGCCTTTCGAGAACGCCTTCGCCAAAGCCCCCAAGACAGATTCGAGAAGCAAGTTGCGTCTTTCTATGGCGCTATCGCTGCGCTGCTGTTCTTCTGGTTGATCTACAGCCGCTTTCCATCAGTCTCGATCGCGCTCACCACCACCGTCATTTTTGCGCTCGGCACGTCGATGTGGTCGACGGGGACCCGCGCGCTCTGGCAGCATGGCCCGCTGGTTCTGATGCTGATCGCAGCCATGTTGCTGCTCGTGCGGGGCCGACGACACCCGTCGCTCGTTCAATATGCGAGCATCCCGCTGGCGTTTGCATTCATCATTCGGCCGACGGCCGCGATTCCGATCGCGGTCTTCAGCATTTATGTGCTGATCCGCCACCGCGAATGGTTCATCCGCTACGCCTCGTACGGAATCGCGGTGGCCATTCCCTGGGTCGCCTACAACTTGCATGAATTCAGTTCGGTCTTGCCCACCTACTATCGGCCTACGCGCGTCGCGACAAGTTCGACCATCGGCGAGGCGATGCTGGGCAATCTTATGAGCCCGGCACGCGGACTGTTCGTATACTCGCCGGTGCTGCTGCTCGCCTTCAGCGGATTTGCGCTGGCGTGGCGCCATCGAGATGAAAGATTCTTCAACGCCTGCCTCGGCGCCATCATCATCCTGCACTGGCTGGTTGTCTCGCGTTTCCCGCACTGGTGGGCCGGCCATTCCTACGGTCCGCGATTCATGACCGACGTCGTCCCGTTCCTCGCTTTTTTCGTGGCCTTCAATTTCGAGGCGCTCGGCAAGCTGTCTGGCTGGAGGCTGTGGGCGTCGCGCAGCTGCATCGTCTTGCTGGCCACCGCCAGCATGATCCTGCACGGCATTGGAGCGATCTCAAGCAGGCCTTACCAATGGAACATCGTTCCAACTGACGTCGATAAAGCCCCCGCCCGATTGTGGGATTGGCGCGATCCCTCGTTCGCTCGCGTCTGGACAATGTCCCGCCGACCCGTTGCGCCATAGGCACAGATCATCCGCCGCACGTTCGGCAGGAAGCTTGGACAGCCGCACCTCGATCTAGTATGCGCATCATCAAAGCCGGCTGACCGGCGAAAGCGGCCCAAGCAAAGATCGAGGGGCGCTCAAGGGAGAGCATTTGCATGACCACAGTCGTCACCGGCGCGGGGCTGATCGGCACCGCCTTCGCCCAGAACGCCATCGCGCGCGGCGAGAAGGTCGTGTTCATCGATCCCGAGCCGCGCGCCGACTTCCTCAAGCTCAAGCTCGGCGACGAGGGCTATGTGCTGGCGCGCTACGATGTGCGCGACCTGCCGAACCTGATCGCGACCATCAAGGAGCACGGCGCCGACACCGTCGTGCACACCGCCGGGCTGATCGGCAACCGGGTGCAGCAATCGCTCAACGCCGGTTTCGACATCAACCTCGGCGGCACCCGCAATGTCGCGGAAGCAGTGCGGCTTACCGGCGTGCGGCGCCTGGTCCACATCTCAACCTTCGGCGTCTACGACCGCCGCCGCGAGGAGGGCAACGCCCCGGTCACCGAGGATTGCGTGCGCGGCGGCTCGCGCGCCTACGGCGCGTTCAAGGCGGCCAAGGAGCTGATCCTGGAAGCCTATGCCGCCGCCTACAAATTCGAGGTGATCATGCTGCGGCCGGCGAACGTGTTCGGTCTCGGCCATTTTGCGGCGGGATCGAGCGGCGGCATGAAGATGCAGCGGCTGGTCGAGGCCGGGCTCGACGGCGGCACTGCGCAGATCCCCTCCAGCGAGACCATGACCAACGAATACATCTACGCCAAGGACGTCGGTACGGCGGTCGACGCCGCCGCAACGGCGAAGCGGCCGCCGCAAATCCACTTCAACATCGGCAACGGCTACGTCACGCCGTTCGAGGAGCTGCTGACGACATTGAAGTCGCTGTGCCCGAACCTGCGCTACGAGGTCGAGGCCGGCGATCCGCCGCACGGAAAGATCGCGCCGCTCGACATCTCCGCGGCAAAGCAGCATCTCGGCTGGGAGCCGCGCTTCACGCTCAAGTCCGCGCTCGAGGACTACCTGAAGGACCTCAAGGCGGCGCGCACTAGCGCCAAGACTTGATCCTCTTGATGCTCTTGGCCCCGCCATCGTCAGGATGACGGGGCCAAATTGTCGCCCGCGCTCAGACCGAGCGGCCCCGGGATATTACTTCCGTCCGTCGGTCGGCCGCAGCCACTGCACCGACTGGACCTTCTTCATCAGTTCCACGTCGATGTGCGGATAGATGGTCTTCGCGAACGCGCGGCGCACCAGCGCGTATTCGCGCGGACACTGCTCGGCCCGTGCCTTCGGCAGCACGCCGCGGTCGACATATTCGCGGAACGCATCCGGCTCGCCGCCATAGGCAAGGCAGATGTAGTTGAAGAACCGCTGCGCCGGCGCACCGTGCTCGTCGGCGAATTCGGTACGGGTGCGCGGATTCTTCGACGCCAGATAGGTGAACGCCGCGCCGCGGATGGTGGTGCGCGCCACGTCCTTGCCGAACTGGAGCATCAGGAAGGCCGACAACTGGTCGGCGGCATCCTCCTCACGTCCGAACACCGGGATGTTCAGGATGTCGAACAGCGCGTGACCCAGTTCGTGGAAGATCGCGTCGATAAAACCGCCGACGACCACCTCGTCGCGGGTATAGCCTTGCGGCGAGGTGCCCTGCGGCGCGATCGCTTCCAGGTTCTCATAATACTCGTAGCAAAGGTTGATCGCCCACTCCCCGGGAACGTAAAACGCGTTCACCGCGCCGCAGGACTTGGTCCGTACCCGCAGCACGCGCGGCAGGCGCAGCGGCGACAGGAACAGGCTCAGATCTTCGAGCACCTGCCGCTTGCGCAAGCGATCCAGCGTCGCCTCCGACCGCTGCATGCGCGGATCGATATAGTCGATGATCACGCGGGTGTTGGCGGCAAGCTCCTGCGGCCGCGACTGCGCCACGCTGTCCGCCGGCTGGGCAACCATGCCCGCGGCGGTGACGGCTGCCATTGCGGCAATCTTCAAGCAACGCATCTGCAACCTCGATGTCATTCGGCTGAACGGATTTGACGGAGTCGTTGTCATCGTTGCGGCTCCGGTCATTTGGGCTCGTCCAGCATCAGCCAGGTTGCCGACTGCACCCGCTTGAGCAGTTGCTGGTCGACGTGCGGCATCAGCGTCCTCAAGAAGGCGGCGCGCAGGGCGTAGAACTCGCCGGTACAGCGCTGCGCGCGGCGGATCGGCAGCAGGTTCTGGTCGATCAAAAACTTGAACGATGCCGGATCGGAACCGAACGCGATGCAGAGATAGTTGAAGAAGCGCTGCGCCTCCGGCGACTGCTCGCTGGCGAAATCGGATTCGTTCCAGGTGCGCTCGGACGCGTCGAAGTACCAGGCGGCGCCGATCATGATCTTGAGCGCGACGTCCTTGCCGAACTGCACCATGATGAAACCGGCGAGCTTGTCGGCGGCGTCGGTTTCACGACCCCACACCGGGATATCGAGGATGTCGAAGGTCGCGACCGCGACCTCGTGCAGCACCGCCTGGACGAACGCGCCGACGATCATCGTTTCGCGCGGCAGTCCACCTGCCGGCTGATTACGCGGCGCAATTTGCTCGATCTTGGCGATGTATTCGTAGCAGATCGTCACCGGGCCACCGGGCTGATACGGCCGGCGCTCCGCGTTGCACTGGTCGAGCTGCACCAGGAGCTTGCGCGGCAGCCGCAGCGGCGACAGGAACAGCCGCAGTTGCTCGAGCACCTGCCGGCGCATGAGCCGCTCACGGATCGGGAGGAACTGCGGATCCTTCGGTTCGGCGTAGACCACGTCGACCTGGGAATTGCCCCAGTCCAAGCCCGGGGCCGCGGCCGGCGCTGTCGTCGTGGTCGTGGGCGGCGGCGCCGGTGGCGGCGTGACCTCGGTGCCGGACGGGCGGAACACGCCCCCGCCGCCGGGCGAACCGGTTTCGGGCGCGGGAGCGGGAGCCGTGCCGCCTTTGTTGGGGCTGAACGTCGGCTGCGCATGCAGCGACGCTGCCCAGAGCGGCGCGATCAATGTGAGCGCGAGGGCAAGACGAGCGATGAACGACATCAAATGGTTCCCTGTTCGAGCGAAGACAGGGACCAACCCGCCCTTCCCTCACCCATAAAAAATCCGGCCGCGCCCCCGAACGTCCGCCGGATTCCCGATCCGATACTACCGTGGCCCAGCACCAACTCACAATATGCGCGCGCGCTTGGCTGGCAGATTGAGGCCGGCGACTGCGACACTGTGTTAACGCCGCCGTGTTTCCGCAGCAGTCCTGCCGGATGGCCGGGCGGACGGTTTACGCTATAGTCCACTTCGCTAGGGAGAAGCCGTTCGTGAACATCGTCGACAAGAGCAATACGGCCGGTGCCGTAGCGGCCGGCGACCTCGATCGCTTCCGGCTGCGGACGTTCGTCGAAGGACTTCCCGCCGAGGAATTGGAAGTCCGCAGCGGCGCGACCGACCTTGCCGATGTCGCCCAGGCGCTGGAAGGAAACACGCGTGCGGTGCTGTTCGAGGCCGCCGGCCCCGAGCGCCAGCAACTGGTCGGCAGCGTCACCGGCAGCCGCTCGCGCATCGCCCGCGCCTTCGGCGTCGCGCCGAACGATCTGCTCCGCGAAATCCAGCGACGCATGTGCAACAAGCCGGAGATCGTCGAGGTTTCGCGCGCCGAGGCCCCGGCGCAGCAGGTCGTCCTGACCGGCGCCGACGCCGACCTCACTGCACTGCCCGTGCATCTGCAGCACGGCGCCGATGGCGCGCCCTACATTTCATCGTCGACGGATTTCGTCGTCGATCCGAACACCGGCTTTACCAATGTCGGCATCCGCCGCCTGATGCTGCGCGGCCGCGCCGAGGCTGGCATCGACCTGAATTCGCCAAGTGATCTCCGCGCGCTCTATGAAGCGAGCGCCGCAGCGGGCAAGCCGGTGCCGGTGGCGTTCGTGGTCGGCTCGCATCCGATCGACCATCTCGCCGCCGTGATGCGGCTGCCGAGCGACGATCTGGCGCTGATCTCGATGCTGCGCGGTGCGCCGCTGCCGGTCGTAAAATGCGTGACCAACGACGTGCGCGTGCCGGCCGACGCCGAATGGGTACTGGAAGGCTACATCGACCAGCGCGGCCATGTGGAGCCGGAAGGACCCTATGGCGAATTCCTCGGCTACTACGGCGCGGTCAAACGCAATCCGGTGTTCCACCTGACGGCGATCACGCGCCGCCGCGACGCGCTGTTCCAGACCTCGACCATCGGCGGCAAGTCACTGTCGCGCACCGATACGGCGCAGCTCAACGGCGTGCGCACCGAGGCGATGGTCTGGCGCGCGCTCGAGACCGCCGTACGCGAGCCGGTCGGCGTCTATGCGACGACGTCGAGCGGCGGCATGTACACGCTGCGGGTCGCGATCCGGGCGCGCGTGCCGGGCGAGGCGCGCAACGCGATCGCCGCCTGCTTCGGCGCACTCACCAATGTGAAGCACGTGTTCGTGGTCGATCCCGACATCGACATCTTCTCCGACGAGGAGATGGACTGGGCGTTCGCGACGCGCTTCCAGGCCGACCGCGACCTCGTGGTGATGACTAACATGCGCGCGGTCCCGATCGATCCCTCGCTCATGGGCAGCCGCACCGGCGCCAAGGCCGGCTTCGATCTCACCTGGCCGCCCGGCGCGGCGGCCAAGCTCGAATTCCAGGTGCCGGCGCCGCCAACCTTCAAGGGCAAGCGCTTCCCGTCGGTCGAAGCCGCGCTCGCCGACGGGCCGAAATTCTTCGAGGAACTGATGAGCGCCGTCGGCAGCCGCGACGGGCGCGAGGTCGTGCGTGCGCTGGAAGACCTGAAGGCGAAGAGCACGACCGAGCGCGACAGCGAAGGGCGCTATTTCATCAAAGCTAAATGAAATAGCGCCGCGGCCTTAACGGCCCTCCGGCGGCGGCATGTCGGAGGACGGCGGCCCGGACGGCTGTGGACGCTCGCCAAGCCCGATCGTTCCCTTCGTATCGGTCCGCGTCATGCATTGTTCGAAATAGGTAGTCTTTCCCTTGGCGGCCTCACACTCGGCCATGGTGCTGAACATGCACCGGGTCCCCATCGCGGTCTGCAGGCAGTACGGCGCGGTGCCGGACTGGGCGGCGGCGGGCTGTGGCAATGCCGAGACCACGACAATCACGACGGCAGCAGCGAACGGTTTCATCGGATTGGCCTCGCGGGTGAAGTGCAATCCTCAAGAACGAAAGGTGCAGCGGGCGGTTCCGCCGCACCCTCGGCGAGATCGAAATCGTGGTTAGCGAATAGCAAGGAAGGCGCGGCCTTAGCGGGCGCCCATTCCTGACGCCGCACCAAGCAGCGTCCCGCGAACGTCACCACCACCCATGGCCAGTGGGCGGCAGACGTTCAATGCTGCCGCAGCCCCGACCACTTTCCTTCCGTCAAATCGGGCTGCGCTTCAATGAACTCGGCCGAATAGCCCGCCTGCCAAGGGAAGAACCCGTTCGGGTCCGTCCAGAACAGTTGCACGCATCGGAAAGCGTCTCCCCCATAAAACCACCGGCTCCACCCGAGATGATCCTTGAACCGACTCTCGGACACCGGAAGAAGAGCTGCTCCGCCGCTTTCAAATATGCTTTCGATCGGCGTTCCGATGGCAAGTCCGTCGCCACCCTTTAGCGTTCGGTAGATGTGCCAGAACGTGTCGTGGGCGATCTCGCGCCTCAGGGAAAACGTGATGACTTCGGGAAATTTGAGATTGAGCCAAAATCCGGTCGTGTAACTGAATCCGGGACCTGCCTCATCCCCAAATACGGAAGTTCCAAGCCACCCATGTTCTCGAATCTGCGAAACAAAGTTCTGCTCTTGCTCATCCAGCTTTGAAGGGTCCGCGTCGAGGGCCGTAAACATCGCTTGCTCGCCGCCCCGATGAAATCCGCATGAGCACAAACGTTGCGATCACCGCCCCGCGGCGTAGCCCTGCATGCCGCGGGGATTGGCGGCGGCCTTGCGCCGCTTGCCATCGCGCGACGCCGCAGTGAGACGGCCTTCCGACCAGCCGGGCCCGACCTCGACCTTGTGGCCGCGGCGGTCGAGTTCCTTGATCGTCTCCGTCGGCAGGCGATCTTCCACCACCAGCACGCCGGGCCGCGCCTCACGCGGCCAGAACGATGACGGGAAGTGCTCGGTGTGCCAGGCCGGCGCGTCGATCGCCTCCTGCAGGTTCATGCCGCAATGGACATGGCGCAGGAACATCTGCAGCACCCACTGGTCCTGCTGGTCGCCACCGGGCGAGCCCCAGGCGAGATATGGCTCGCCGTCGCGCAGCGCCATCGACGGCGACAGCGTGATGCGCGGACGCTTGCCGGGTCCGATCGCGTTCGGATGCCCTTCCTCGAGCCAGAACTGCTGGGCGCGGCTGCCGAGACAGAAGCCGAGCTCCGGGATCGTCGGCGACGATTGCAGCCAGCCACCTGACGGCGTCGACGAGATCATGTTGCCGTCGCGGTCGATGATGTCGAAATGCACGGTATCGCCGCGCATGATGCCGGTGCGTTCGAGCTTGCCGCCGTCGCCGACAGGACGGCTCGGATCGACGGTGTCGTCATGCGTCCACGCTGGTTTGCCGGCGTCCAAATTTCCTGAACCCATGCGTCCGACCGTCGGCTCGCCGACGCCGGGCGCTGCGAGGCGCTTGCCGCCGGGTACACGGATGTCGAGCCGCATGCCGAAGCCCGGAATGTTACCCGGGCGCTGGTCCATCGACGCGTCCTTGCCGATCAGCTTGCGCCGCGCCTCGGCATAGGCATCCGACAACAGCACGTCGCCGGGCACCTTCACGAAATCCGGATCGCCGTAGAACGTCTCACGGTCGGCATAGGCGAGCTTCGCGCATTCGACGATGGTGTGGATGAAATCGGCGCTCAACGGATCGGCGCCGTCGAGATCGAAGCCCCTCAACATCGCAAGCTGCTGCAGCACCGCCGGCCCCTGACTCCAGAACCCGCCCTTGCACACGGTGTAACGGCCATACTGAAGGGTCGCCGGCGCTTCGACGCGCGGCGTGAAGCGCGCCATGTCGTCGGCGGTCAGCACGCCACGATGGCGCTCGCCGCTCGAATCCATCAGTTCCTGGGTGCGGCAGAAGCGGTCGATCGCCTCGGCGACGAAACCGTTCGACCACATCTTGCGCGCGTGCTCGATCTGTTTGTCGCGATTGCCGCCGACGCTCTCGGCCTCGCGCAGGAGGCGCGAGTAGGTTTCGGCGAGCTGCTTGTTGGCGAACAGCGTGCCGGGCGCCGGCACCTTGCCGCCCGGCAGATAGACCGCCGCCGAAGTCGGCCAGTGGTCGCGAAACAATTGCTCGACCGTGCCGATGGTGAAGCTCGCGCGCTCGACCAGCGGCTGGCCTTCAGCGGCGTAGTAGATCGCCGGCTTGAGCACGTCGGCGAGCGGCATCGTGCCGTAGTCGCGCAGCAGCAGCATCCAGGTCTCGAACGTGCCGGGCACGCAGCAGGCGAGCAGCCCGGTGCCGGGCACGAGATCGAGGCCGAGGCTCTTGTAGTGCGCGATGGTGGCGCCCATCGGCGCTGGCCCTTGCCCGCAGATCACCTCGATCTTGTCTTTTCCCTTGCGCGTGTCGTGCACGATGACCGGCACGTCGCCGCCCGGACCGTTGAGGTGCGGTTCCACCACCTGCAATGTGAACGCCGTCGCCACCGCGGCGTCGAAGGCGTTGCCGCCGCGCTCCAGGATGCCCATGCCGACCGCGGTCGCGATCCAGTGCGTGGAGGTGCAGACGGCGAAGGTGCCGTCGATCTCCGGCCGCGTGGTGAACGGATTGGGATTGATGTTGCTCATAGGGCGTTTCTTGGGGCGCTTTGTTTTGGGGGCTATGCGGGCTTTCCAGGCCACCTAACCACATAGCGTGGCATGGGCAAAGCCGGTGCCCAGGCTGTAGCTATTCCCTGCAAGCAACGGAGTTCCGCGCTGCGGTCGGTCTACTCCGCCTTCACGCCCGCCCCCTTGATCACCGGCGTCCAGCGCGCGATCTCGTTCCTGACCAGAGTCTGCAATGCCTGCTGGCCGCGCCGCGGCTTCGCTGGAATCTCGCTGGCGAGCGCCAGCATCCGCTTGCCGGTATTGTCGTCGTCGAGCGCCTTGTCGAGCGCGTCCGACAACCGGTCGAGGATGGCTTGCGGCGTCGCCTTAGGCGCGAACAACGCGAACCACGCCGACGTCTGGAACTCGGGCAGACCGGCCTCGACCGTGGTCGGCACGTTCGGCAGGATCGGATTGCGCTGCGGCGACGCGATCGCATAGGCCTTGATCTTGCCGCCCTCGAGCTGCGGCGCGGCGGTGGTCGCATCGGCGCACAGATAGTCGACCTGACCGGAGAGCAGCGCGTTCATCGCCGGTAATCCGCCGTTGAACGGCACCATGGTCGGTCTCACCTTCAAAATCGAATCCAGCAGCAGGTTGGTGATGTAGAACACCGAGCCGACACCCGCGTGCCCCACGTTCAGCTTGGCGTGGTTCTCCTTCACATACGGCACGAACTCCTTGAGGTCCTTCGGCGGGAAATCCTTGCGCGCGACGATCAGCATCGGGAACTCGCTGACCAGGCCGATCGGCTCGAAATCGACGTCGGGCTTGTAGGCGAGGTTCGGATAAAGCGAGGGCGCCACCGCATGCGTGCCGACGTGACCCATCAGGATGGTGTAGCCGTCAGGCTCGGAACGCATCGCACGGGTGGAGCCGGTGGTACCGCCGGCGCCGGCGAGATTCTGGATCACGACCTGCTGGCCGAGCGTGCGGGTCATATGCTCCGCGACCAGCCGCGCCGACACGTCGGTGGCGCCGCCCGGCGCGAACGGCACGATCAACGTGATCGTGCGCGCCGGCCAGCCTTGCGCTTGTGTCTGTGCGCCGGCGACACGCGACACCACCGGCAGGGCGGCGACGCCCGCCGCCAGTCGCAGAAACATTCGGCGCGGAAACGTCATGAGGTTCTTCTCCTTCGTTACTGCGCCTTGATACCCGCCGCTTTCAGGATCGGCCACCACTTCTCGATCTCGGCCTTATGGAAGGCAGCGAGCGCTTCGGGCGTGCGCTGGTCCGCGGGCGGCAGATCGAGCCCCTGGCCGGTCAACTTGTCGGCGACGGCCTTGTCCGCGAGCGCTTCGCCGACCGCGCGGTTGATGCGGGCGATCACATCCTTCGGCGTGCCTTTCGGCGCCCACAGGCCGTACCAGTTCGCGCTGTAGAATCCCGGCAGGCCACCTTCGTCGACGGTCGGCACGTCAGGCGCCGACACCGTCCGCGCCTTCGACGTCACCGCATAGGCCTTGATCGATCCGGCGCGCAGCGCGGGCAGCGAGTTCGACGCCTGATCGAACAGGATATCGAGCTCGCCGGCCGCCAGCGACTTGATCGCGGTCTGCACGCTCTTTTCCACCACGAACTGCAGCTTGGTGCCGGTCGTGTTCTGGAAATAGATAGCATTGACGTTAGTGCCGCTGGCGGGGCCGACATTGCCGGTGCGCGCTTTCTCGGGATTGGCCCTCAGCCAGGCGAGCAGCTCCTGCAAGTTGGCGGCCGGGAAATCCTTGCGCGCGGAGATCATCAGCGGATTGCTCGGCAACAGCGCGATCGGCTCGAGATCGCTGCGCAGGTCGTAGGACAGCGAATAGACCGCGCCATTCACCACATGCGATCCGTTGTGGCCGAAGCTGAGCGTGTAACCGTCGGGTGCCGACTTCAGCGCTTTCTCGACGCCTGGCGCGCCGGCTTGCCCGGAGATGTTCTCGATCACGACCTCCTGGCCCAAGGCCTTGCTCATGCGTTCGGCGAGCGGGCGCGCCAGGCCGTCCGCCGGACCGCCGGCAAAGTAAGGCACGACCATCGTGACCGGCTTCGACGGATAGGCCTGCGCCCGGGCGACGTGCGGCATGGCCGGCAGCGTGGCGGCGCCGGCCGCGAGCTGCAGGAAGGCTCGACGTGCGATGATCATGACGATGTCCTTTCAGATTCTATGGCTCGAAATTCGGCCCGTCTGAGGGGTGGAGAAGGTCGCTCATTCCGGTTTCAGATTGCCGTCCCTGATGATGCGCGCGAACTTGGTGCTCTCCGCCTTCACGAAGGCCGCAAATTCATCGCTCGAGATCGTCGTCACCTCGGCGCCGGCTTCCAGCAGCTTCGCTTGCACGTCGGGCAGCAGCAGCGTCTTGTTGATCTCGGCATGCAGCCGCGTGACGATCGCGCGCGGCGTGCCGCGTGGCGCGAAAAATCCCTGCCACAGCGCAATGTCGAAATCCTTGATCCCGCTCGCCTCCGCAACCGTGGGCACGTTCTTCGCGACGCCGGAGCGCTTGGCGGTGGACACCGCGAGCAGCTTCATCGTCCCGGCCTTCACGTGCGGCACCGTGGGCGGAAAGCCGGAGAAGAACATGTCGACATGCCCACCGAGGATGTCGTTCAGCGCGGGCGCCGCACCGTTGTAGGGCACGTGGGTCATGTTGCTCTTGGTGCGCAGCTTGAGCAATTCGCCCGAGAGATGTCCTGGTGTCGCCGCACCGGCGGAGGCAAATGACAGCCCGCGCGTCTTCGACGCAGCGAGCATCTCGCCGACGGAGGCATAAGACGCCTTGCCGGGCGCGACCAGCGCGAGCGGCACAATGGTCGCCAACGCGACCGGCTCGAAGTCGGCGACCGGATCGTAGCCGAGCGCCTTGCTCCAGTGCTGGTTGATCGCCATCTCGCCGGTCTGTCCGACCAGCAGCGTGTGCCCGTCCGGCGCCGCCGACGCGACCACCTTTGAGCCGATCGCGCCAGTCGCGCCGGGACGGTTTTCGACCACGACCGATTGCCCGAGCGAGGCGGCGAGCCGGTCGGCAAGCACACGCGCGACGATGTCGCCGGTACCGCCCGCGGCGAACGGCACGACCAGCCGCACGGTGCGCGTTGGAAATTGCTGCGCGGATGCCGGCAGCGCCAGCGCCACGGACGCAACGACAAAGACAGCGGCAGAGCGCAGAAGCGCCGGCATTGTATCCTCCCTGGTGGTCGCAGCGGTTCGCCGCTGTCGTGGTTCAGGACACCATAGCGGCTTCACATGCAGTGAGGCAGGGATTCTCGTCGCACGGCACGATCTCTCCGTTCCCCTCCCCCCCGCCTTAAGCGTGTTCACGCGCGTCTTCGACGCGCTATGGCGGCGGGGAGGGGTCAGGGGTGGGGGGACTTCTGTTTAACCTCGCAGCACCCCCCACCCCCAACCCCTCCCCGCCATTCGCTTGCGCGAATGGGAGGGAGGGGAGCGGAGAGGCCGCGCCGTGTCGACGAAGAAAACAGAGACAGCCTGCTGATGAATCAGAATTCATACAGCCGTGCGGCGTTGTCACGCATGATCGCGTCGGCGCGGGCTGGCGAGCCCAACGCGGCGACGAAATCGTCGACCACGCGTTCATAGGACAGCGCCCGATAGTGCCCCAGCACATCGGGCCCCTTGCAGTCGGCGTGCAGCGGCGTGTGCGGCCAGTCGCTGCCCCAGACACAGCGCTCGGCCGCGGACGACAGGATGGCATCGAGCCACGGCCGGTCCGGGCGCGTCGCCAGCGGATCGGGCGAGACCCGATAGGGCGCCGACAATTTCATCCAGACATGCGGCAGCCGCAACAGCTCCAGCAGGCGTTGCGCTTCGGCGTGCTCAGGCGCCGCGTCGCCGTAGACGCCGTAGTGATCGATCACCACCGGCACCGACGAACCAGCAAGCACATCGGCATAGCGGGCCAGAACGTCCAGCGGCGCGATCACCTCGACATGCCAGCGCATGCGCTGCGCAACTGCGGCAAGAGCCGCGAAGGTCTCGTGCATCGGCCTTGCGTCGGCGCGGCCGACCGGACTGTAGAGATTGAGACGCACGCCGCGCACGCCACGGCGCGCCAGATCATCCAGCCACGCCTGCGGCGCCGCCGGATCGACGACCGCAACGCCGCGCCCATCGCCGCTCAACGTATCGAGGCTCTCCAGCAGCAGCGAATTGTCGATGCCGTAGAAGCTCGGCTGCACGATCACGAAGCGGGTGACGCCACGGGCCGCGCCGAGGCGGCGGAGCGTGTCGAGGGTCGCGACATCGGCGAGATAGGCCCGCGACGGAAGCTGCCGGTAGCGGTCACCGGGACCGACGACATGGACGTGGCAATCGCAGCGCATGGTTGAAGGACCCCGGTACCGATCCGCGATCTTGACACCTCTTAAGGCGGCGTAGAACAACTTATGCCGGGAGTGAACGTCCAATGCCGGCGTTGACGCAAGACCAGAAGCTCGAAGGCGTACGCGCGCTGCTCAATCCCCGCAGCGTCGCCATCGTGGGCGCGAGCGACCGACCCGGCAACTGGTCGCTGCGGGTGTTCGAGACGCTGCGCCGCTTCAACTTCCCCGGCCCGATCTATCCGGTCAATCCGCGCAACGCGACGGTGTGGAGCGGCGAGACCTGCTATCCCTCGCTCGCCGCCCTGCCGGAAGCGCCCGACCACGTCGTGGTGATCGTGCCGGGTGCCGCCGCGATCGACACCATCGCGGAAGCCGGCAAGGTCAAAGCGCGCAGCGCCACCATCTTTTCCGGCGGCTTCGGCGAAGGCGGTGACCCGAAGGGCCGCGAACTTGCCGCACGGTTGCGCCACGCGATCGACGAAGCCGGCATGGCGGTGTCGGGCCCCAATTGCCTGGGCAATCTCGCCGCGCCGCATCGCTTCATGACCATCCCGGACGATCGCATCGCGGAGCTGGAGCTCGGTCCGGTCGCGCTCGTCGGCCAGAGCGGCGGCATCGTGATGGCGATCCAGCGCGCGCTGCACGCGCGCGGCGTCAAGACCAGCTATGCGATTACGAGTGGCAACGAGATCGGCCTCTATACCTCGGACTACATCCGCTATCTCGCCGACGACCCGCATGTGCGGGTGATCGTTTGCTACATCGAGTCGATCCGGAACGCGGCTGAATTCCGCCGTGCCTGCGAGCACGCACGCGGCGTCGGCAAGCCTGTGGTCGCGATCAAGATGGGCGGCTCGGAAGAAAGCCGCCGCGCGGCGCTGGCGCACACCGGCGCGCTCGCCGGCGCGCTGCAATGCTTCGACGCCGTCGCCGAGACCGTCGGCGTGATCCGCGTCGATACGCTCGACGAAGCGGTCGAGGCCGCCGAATATTTCTCGCACGCACCGGTCCCGAAGGGCGCGCGGCTCGGCGCGATGACGTTCTCCGGCGGCCTGAAAGGGCTGATGCTGGAAGCGGCCGAGCGCCACGGCCTGTCGTTTCCGCAGTTCCTGCCGGAGACGCTTGCCAAGCTTGGTGAGGTGCTCGGCGTCGGCACGTCGCTGGGCAATCCGATCGATGCGGGGTTCACCGCGTTGAGCAGCGCCGAGGCCTATTTCAAGTGCATCGAGATCCTGCGCGCCGACCCCAACATCGACCTGCTGCTGTTGCAGGAAGAGCTGCCGCCGGTGCCGCGCACCAATAACAAGATCAACAACCTGCTGCAGGTCGACCGCATGGTCGCCGAAACGCCGGGGCCGCCGATCGCGATCGTGTCCATGATCTCCTACATGTTCACCGAGCACACGCGCGAATTCCGCGCCAAGCTTCCGCATCTCCCGGTGCTGCAGGAGGTCGACAAGGCGCTGAAGGCGGCCGGCGCCGCCGGACGCTACGGCGCGATGCGCGCGCAGGCCGCGCCGCCGGCGCCCGAGAGCCCGCGGATCGCCAAGCCCAACATCGCGCCAGTGTTGCGCCGGCGCACCAAGGCGGCCGATGGATTCGCCGTGCTCAACGAGGCGGATTCAAAGGAGCTCCTGCGCGCCTACGGCATCCGCACGCCGCGCGAAGTGATCGCCGGCAGCGCCGATACCGCGGTCATGGCCGCCAAGGACATTGGCTACCCGGTGGTGCTGAAGCTGCTCGCCGCCGAGGTGCAGCACAAGTCCGACATCGGCGGTGTCATGCTCGGTATCCGCAGCGACAACGAGATGCGGGCGGCCTACACGCGTCTGGCGCAAAACCTCGCCAAGGCCCGGCCCGGCGCCAAGCTCGAGCAGGTGATCGTCGCCGAACAGGTGTCGGGCGGGGTCGAGCTGGTGCTCGGCGTGCAGCGCGATCCGGAAGTCGGCCCGGTGGTGATGTTCGGCTCCGGCGGCATCAATCTCGAGCTGCACCGCGACGTCGCGTTCGGCTCGGTGCCGCTGCCGCTGTGGCAAGCCAAGGCGATGATCGCACGCACCACCGCAGGCACGCTGCTCAAGGGCTATCGCGGCACGCCCGCCGGTGACGAAGGCAGCGTGCTGGCGGCGCTGATCGCGCTCGGACGGCTGGCGCACGATCTCGGCGACCAGGTCGAGAGCATCGACATCAATCCGGTGGTCGCATTGCCGGACGGCCAGGGCGCGGTGGCGCTCGATGCGCTGGTGGTGCTGCGCGGCTAACGCCGAGCGGCCGGCGGATTCGCTCGGGTTCCTATCGCCGGCCTATAATTTCCACGCCGCCTGTTTGCTGAAACGCGCGCGCAGAAACGTCGCCAGCGCGGCGATCTCCGCGTCCGACAATTGCGCGGCAAACGCTGGCATGGATCGACCGAGCGCGCCCGTCGGCGGTCTGATCCCGCTCCGGATAACCTCCAGGACAGTGTCAGGCACCGGCGCGTGGATCGACGTTTGGAGCGCCAGCGGCACCGTGCCGCCATTGCTGCGATGGCATTGTGCGCAACGCGCTCCGAACACTTTGGCGCCCGTGGCAAATTCCGCCGGCACCGGCGGCGCATCGGGATGGCCCCATTCGAGCTTCAACGCCGCGGCCCTAGCGGCATCCGCATCGATCGGCTTCTCTCCGGCGCGCAGCGAACCGACATAGGCGGCGATCGCGAAGACGTCGATTTCGTTCTGTTTGTGGAGAGCGTCGACGACCGGGGTCATCGGCCCGGCCGCCATGCCGTGCCGCGGATGCCAGCCGTCCATCAAGTAGACGACGAGCTCAGTCTTGGTCCAAGGTTGTTGTGAGAGATTGTCCTTGTTGAGCGGCGGCGCGTACCAACCTTCGGCGCTGCCGCCACCATAGGCTGGCGTCGTCCGCGCACCCATCAAATTGCGTGGGCTATGGCAGGCGGCGCAATGGCCGAGACCTTCAACGAGATAGGCGCCTTCGTTCCATTCCGCGTCCTTCGAGGGATCGGGCTTGAACGGAGTCTTGTCGAGGAACAGCGCCTTCCAGACCGCAAGCGTCGCGCGGATGTTGAAGGGAAAACGGAAATCGTTTTCGCGCGCCGTCTCCCGCACCGGCTCGACCGAAGCCATCAGGTAGGCATAGATCGCGTCTATATCCGCATCCTTGACCTTGGTGAAATGGTCGTAGGGAAATGCCGGGTAGAGATGATTGCCCTTGCGATCGACGCCATCCTTCATCGAACGCCGGAAGGCTTCCTTGGACCACGTACCGATCCCGGCCTCGATGTCTGGCGTGATGTTGGTGGTGTAGATCGTCCCGAACGGCGTCTTGAGCGGCAGGTTGCCTGCAAAAGGCCGTCCATCAGGACGCGTATGGCAGGCCGAGCAATCGCCGTAGTTGGCCAGGACGCGGCCGCGCTCGACCAGGGCCTTGTCGAAGGAGCCGGGGTCCGGCCGCGAGACTGCGACAATCTCACGCTCATAGGCAAGGAAGGCAAATCCGATGATGCCGGCCAACACCAAGGCCGCAGCCACCCCCAAAACAATTCGGCGGACTCGCAATCAACCCTCTCAACAATTCTCGCGCCGAAAATTCCTTCGGCGTGCGTTCCAATTGGCAACAACCGTGTTATTAGCATCGTGTTATTAGCATCTTGGGTCGAAGCCTAGAACTACTAACAACAAACAAGGCGCCGAGACGAGCGCTGCATGAAGCACCGGCATCGAATGGCCCGGCGGGAGATAGCGTCATCATGCAACTGACATTGCAGATCAACGGCAAGCGCGAGACGGTCGATATCGAACCGGAGACGCCGCTGCTTTGGGTGCTGCGCGACAGCATCGGCCTGACCGGCACCAAATACGGCTGCGGCATTGCCCGATGCGGCGTGTGCACGGTTCATGTGGATGGGCAGCCGATGAAGGCGTGCCAGTTGCCGGTGTCCGCGGCGGTGGGGAAACAGATCACGACCATCGAAGGGCTGTCGACGACCAGTTCGCATCCGGTCCAGCAGGCATGGGTGGAGGTCGGCGTTCCGCAGTGCGGCTATTGCCAGAGCGGTCAGATCATGGCGGCGGCTGCGCTGCTCGCCAAACGCACGAACCCGACCGATGCGGAGATCGAGGCCGCGATGGCCGACAACCTCTGCCGCTGCGGCACCTACCAGCGGATCCGTCAGGCGATCCGTCGCGCATCCGAACTGTTGCGGGCGTAAGGGAGGCCGACATGACAAAGCACATCCTTTCGCGCCGTTCCTTCATCCGCGCTTCGGTCGCCGCCGGCGGCGGCCTGATGCTCGGCTTCCACATGCCGATCGCATTGGCCGCGAGCATCAGTCCCCGTACCCAGGCGACGACGACGGCCATCGGCACCGAGATCAACGCCTGGATTGTGATCGACAAGGACGGCACGGTCACGCTGCGCATCTCGCATTCCGAACAGGGGCAAGGCGGCATCACGTCGGTGGCGATGTTGATCGCCGAGGAGCTGAACGTCGACTGGTCGAAGATCAAGACCGAGTGGGCCGACGCCAACCGGCATCTGCGCAACAACAAAGAATACAAGGTGATGAACACGGGCGGTTCGCGGCTCGTGCGCATGCAGCATCCCCACCTCATGGGCGCCGGCGCGTCGGCGCGCGAGCGGCTGAAGCAGGCTGCCGCCGAAGCATGGGATGTCGACCGCTCGGAGGTCCAAGCGAAGCTCGGCGTGCTCACGGCGGGAAACCGCCGCGGCACCTATGGCGAGTTTGCAGAAGCCGCGGCAAAGGTGACGCTCGATAAAGAGCCTGACATCGTCACCGATCCGGCCAAGTGGTGGCTGCTCGGCAAGTCGAAGCAGCGCGTCGACATTCCGCACAAGGTCAACGGCAGCGCGCAATACGCGATCGATACGCATGTGCCTGGCATGGTCTACGCCGCGGTGAAGGCGAGCCCGGTGCCTTGGGGCACGCTGAAGTCCTACAATTTCGATGCGATCAAAAGCCGTCCCGGCGTCATCGCCGTGGTGCCGCTGCGGGCGGTGCCCAAGAAGCGCGGACAGGCCGACATCCAGGATGCGGTCGCGGTGGTGGCGGACACCTGGTACCGCGCCAAGACGGCGCTCGATCTGCTGCCGGTCGAGTGGGAGTTCGGCGACAGCGTCAACGCCAGCACGGCGAGCTACTACGCGGAGGGCCACCGGCTCGTGGAGCAGCCGGGCGTCGTCAGCACCAAGGCCGACCCGAAGGCGGCTGAGATCATCGCCGCTTCCAGCAAGGTCGTGACCGCGTCATACGAGCGGCCGTTCGAGACTCATGCCCGCATGGAGCCGATCAACGCGACGGTGCATGTTCAGCCCGATCGCGTCGATGTCTGGTCGCCGAACCAGGATCAGTCGCAGGCCGTCCTGCTGGTCGCCGATCAGCTCAAGGTCGATCCGAAGATCGTCTTCGCCCACACCATGTTCCTGGGCGGCAGCTTCGGCGGCGGTGGCGCTGGCGGAACCGGCGTCACGCGGCAGGCGGCGGAAATCTCCAAGCAGATCGGCAAGCCGGTGAAGGTGATCTGGTCGCGCGAAGAAGACATGGCGCAGGACAAGCAGCGGCCCCTCGCGGTCGCCAAGCTGACTGCATCCATCGGCGACGACGGCCTGCCCACCGCGCTGTTCACGCGCGCGGCGTGGTTCATCATGGACGGCACGGCGCGGGTCGGAAGCGCGGCCGCCGATACCGTCATCTACAACATGCCGTACAAGTTTCCGCATCGCCACCACGAGCGGCATGACGTGAAGACCCACATCCCGAGCGCGACGCATCGCGCGCCCGGCGCCAACCAGATGGGGTTCATGTCCGAGAGCTTCGTCGACGAGATGGCGATTGCGGGCGGATGGGACCCGCTCGAATGGCGCATCAAGATGACGGAAGGCTCGCCCGACTGGCAACGCGTGCTCAAGACGCTCAAGGAGAAGTCCGGTTTTCGGACCGACCTGCCGAAGGGCGAAGGCATGGGCGTGGCGGTCGTCGCCTCGCACGGCACCATTGCGGCCGCTTGCGCAACGGTCACGGTCAGCCGCCGCGGCAGGCTCAACATCGAGAAGATCCTCGTGGTGCTGGACGCGGGTCGCGTCATCAATCCGAACGCCGCTACCGAACAGTGCGAGGGTTCGGTCTGCTGGGAGCTCTCCCATGCCTGGACCGGCGGGCTGGAGCTGGAGGGCGGGCGCTTCATCAATACGAACTTCGACACGTATAACCTGCTCCGAATCGACCAGAACCCGCATGTCGAGACGATCTTCGCATCGTCCGGCGGCAAGCGGTGGGGCGGCCTCGGCGAGCCTGCCGGCCCGCCTGCGCCTCCGGCTGTTGCCAACGCTATCTACTACGCGACCGGCAAGCGGATCCGCTCGACGCCGTTCCGCAGCCACGATCTGTCCTGGGTGGAAACGAAGGCTTAGCCGCGCTGCTGCCATAGTCGCGTCGAGACTATCGCGCCAAACCGGCCCGCTGCGGCCTACGGCCACGATCGTGCTTTCGATCGGGGCCCGGTTGCTCGATTTGTGCGATAAGATCGTCGTCAGATTATTGCGGTAGCAATTGCGCATGCCACCACGCTGGACTTCCCCCCGTCTGACGCTCCGGGCCGCCCTAACAGGCATCGCCACGGCGTTGCCGGCGATCGCGCTGGCGCAGTCGCCGCTGCCGGTGACGCGCAGCACGCTGGTCCCGTTCGACGTATCCCCGTTCCCCTTCCACGGCATCTCACCGCGGACCGGGCAGCCGTTTCTCGATGTCATCGAGGGCGAGCGACGCGGGCGTAAGGCGCGCAGTGGTGTGCTCTGGGAGGAAACCGCCTACAGCGACCGCCGCGTGCTGCTGTCGATCCCGCGCGGTTTCGATATCCGCAAGCCGTCGGTGATCGTCGTGTTCTTCCATGGCAACGGCGCGACGCTCGCCCGCGACGTGCGCAATCGGCAGCAGGTGCCGCGGCAGATCGTCGAGTCGGGGCTCAATGCGGTTCTTGTTGCACCGCAATTTGCTGTCGACGCCGCGGATTCGAGCGCCGGCCGGTTCTGGGAGCCGGGCGTGTTCGCACAGTTCATGAGCGAGGCGGCCGGGCAACTCGCGCGTCTGCATGGCGACGCTCGATCGCGCGCGGTGTTCGAGCGCGCCTCAATCATCATCGCCGCCTATAGCGGCGGCTATCTTCCCCTGGCCTACGTGCTCGCGGTTGGTGGCGCGACAGAACGCATCCGCGGCACGCTGCTGCTCGACGCGCTCTACGGCGATCACGACAAATATCTCGACTGGCTCGCCCGCAAGCCGGAGGCGTTTTTCGTCAGCACTTATGGACCGCTGGTGAAGCCGCAGAACGAAGAGTTCCGCAAGCAGCTCACCGACCGCGGCATCGGCTTCACCACCAGCTTCCCGCCGCACCTGGTGCCCGGAATCAATGCCTTCCTCGACGTCGGCGAGGAGGTGAAACACAACGATTTCGTGACGCAGGCGTGGTCCGCCGACCCGCTCAAGGTGATGCTGTCGCGCGTGCCGGGCTATATGCGGCGGTGAGACGAACGTAAACATGCATACAGATTACGATGACATCCGATCTCGGATTGGTGAGCCACCCCAGTGGTTCGATGAGAACGCGGTGCCGCGCTATTGCACGTTTCATCCGTCGCGCTTGGCAAGCATCTACGCCAAGGAAGGCGTATTGGCCGAGATTACGTGTCAGGGCTGCGGGGAAGGGTTCCTTGTCGCGTTCTCCGAATTGAATATATGGCAATTGCTAATAGCGTCGAAAGATCGACCCGAGCGGACCTTGGCCGAGCTGATCCGCAGCAAAGAGCTCCACTATGGCGATCCCCCAAACATTGGGTGCTGTCGCGGCGGCGAATCCATGAACAGTGAACCGCGGCGGGTCATCGAGTACTGGCGTCGCGAAGTTCCGAGGACTTGGCAACGCGATTCATCGCTTGAAATCGACATCCAGCCGCCATGGGTTCTTACCTTAGACAGGCAAAGAGGACTCGCTCCCTAACCGATGGCACCAACCGACCCGCCATTGCACCGGTTGACTGGATTCGCTAAGCGAACGTCACATTCAAGAGGAGACCGCCTTGCCCTGGACGAGCGCCAACGGAATCAGCATCCACTACGAACTCGAAGGCAAGGACGGCCCCGTGGTCGTACTGCTGCACGAGATGGGCGGCACGCTCGAAAGCTGGGACGCGGTCGCGCCGGAGCTCGCCAAGGACTACCGCGTCGTGCGCTACGACCAGCGCGGCCAGGGCCTCACCGAGAAGGTGCGCAAGCAGTTCAGCAACGACGACGCCGTCGGCGATCTCGAAGCGGTGCTCGAGAACTTCAACCTGAAGCCGCCGTATAATTTCGTGTGCGTCGCGGCCGCCAGCACGATCGTGCTGCGTTTCCTCGAGAAGTATCCCGAGAAGGTGAAGTCTATCGTGCTGTGCAACCCGGCGCCCGGCGTCGATCCGAGCCGCGCCGGCGCGCTCAACGATCGCGCCGACCTTGCCGAGAAGGAAGGCATGGCGGGCGTCATGGGCATCACGCTCGACAAATCCTATCCGCCGACGCTCGGCGAGCCCGCGGCCTACGAGGCCTATCGCGGGCGTTACCTTGCCAACGATCCGGTCGGCTTCGGGCTCGCGCACCGCATGCTGGCGATGACCAACATGCTGCACATGCTGCCGAAGATTTCGGTGCCGACCATGGTGGTCGCCGGCAAGCACGACACCGTGCGGCCGCCGGCGGGCACCGAGGAACTGTCGAAGAAGATTCCCGGCGCAAAATTCGCGCTGATCGAGGAGGCTGGCCACTTCCTGCCGACCACCGGACCGAAGACGCTGGTGAAGCTGTTGAAGGATTTTCTGCCGAAGTAGCGCGCTTCCTGTGTCCCGGGCGCCGCGCAGCATGAGCGAAGCGAAATGATGCGCTGCAGACCCGGGACCGTTACAAACTCCGATACCGGCAAGGTCCCGGATCTGCGGTGCACCGCTACGCGCTGCACCGCGTCCGGGGCACACGAAACTGCTAACAACTTCTCACGGAAAAGGTGATCGGCTATGAAAGTCAACGCCAACGGCATCAACTTCAACTGCCAGATCGACGGGCCCGAGGGCGCGCCGTGGATCATCTTCTCGAATTCGCTGATGACCAACCTGTCGATGTGGGACGATCAGGCCGCGGCGCTGAAGAATGAATTCCGCATCCTGCGTTACGACCAGCGCGGCCATGGCGGCACCGACGTGCCGTCGGGCAAGTACTCGTTCGATACGCTCACCCAGGACGTGATCGCATTGATGGACGCGCTGTCGATCAAGCGCGCGCATTTCTGCGGCATCTCGATGGGCGGCATGACCGCGCTGTTCCTGGGACAACGCCACGGCGACCGCTTCGACCGCATCCTGCCGTGCGACTGCGGACCGGCATCGACACCGGCGTCCGCGGAGCAATGGAAGGAGCGCATCGATCTCGGCGCCGACAAGGGCATGGAAGCGTTGGTCGAGCCGACGGTCGGCCGCTGGTTTCCGCCGGAGTTTCTCGCCACCAAGGCTCCGGCTATCGACAAGATCCGCGGCATGATCCGCACCACGCCGTACAACGGCTTCGCCGGTTGCGCCTGGGCGCTGTCCGACTTCGACACCAAGGCCGGGCTCGGCAGCATCAAGAATCCGATGATGCTGATCTGCGGCACCAAAGATGCGACCTACCCCGGCGTCAAGGCGATCAACGCCGCCGTGCCCGGCTCCAAGGTCACGGACATCGACGGCGCCGGGCACATTGCCAATGTCGAGCAGCCCGAGAAATTCACCAACGCGATCCGGAATTTCATCAAAGGTTAAGACGGCTAACCAATCCGTCATCCCGAGACACGATCTCAGGCAGGTAGCGGATACGCTGCCTGCCTGAACTTTTCCGCGCGCAACGCGCCCGACGTCCATATGCCGGGGTTATGGACCGCGGACAGTTGGTTCTGGCCGCATTGAAATGACAAGGGATTGATCCTCTAAACGCGCAGTTCAGCGCTGCTTCCACGCCGTTGCAAAGAAACCGGCGGCGATATACGTCATTGCCCGACGGCCCGGCCCGTATTGGGGCAAAATGGCCAGTATTCGGCGGCCTCAAACCGGCCGATCAGGAGGACAAAATCATGACCCAAACCCACGTGCAGCCGGGGCTGACCAACAAGGCGCTGGCGTTGATGGAATCGATCAACACCGACGCCGGCAAGGACAACATCTGGGTCCGCACCCAGATGAATGCGCCGGCGCAGCGCCCGTGGTTCACCGACACCGGCGGCGCCACCGGCACCGGCGGCATGGCCACCGGCCGCGTGGCCGCGAACCAGTTGAAGAGCGCCGCCTATCGCTGGCGCTGGAAGGAATACAAGGCCTACCTCGACCGCCTCTCCCGCATTGCGGCAGAAGCCGACGTGCCGCCGATCGAGTTCGCCGACCGTCAGTCGATCCTGCTGACCAACCCCGGCCTCAACGGCCGCCTGCAGGTGACCAACACCATCCGCTGCGCGATCTCGATCTACAATCCGGGCGACATCGCCCCGGCGCACGTCCACTCGCCGAACGCCAGCCGCACCATCCTGTCGGACAAGGGCGGCTACACCAACGTGGAAGGCGAGCGCTGCGAAGCCCGCCGCGGCGACATCATCCTGACCCCGAACGGCACGTGGCACGACCACGGCAACGAGGACAAGGAGCCGGTGATCTGGATCGACATGCTGGA
>Ga0075420_100000435_pt1 | contig 33011 bp, 28 predicted proteins | sample SoiMetdeltSBSDD4_FD_75296 | JGI IMG/M metagenome (GOLD analysis project Ga0075420, IMG submission 75296) | Bulk soil microbial communities from a Populus tree surrounding site in Tennessee, USA - Soil MetaG P. deltoides SBSDD4 | ecosystem: Environmental > Terrestrial > Soil > Tree plantation...
TCGCCGAGCGCCTCGACCACGTGCTTGACCTGCGCGGCGGCGGCGGCTCTCGCCGCCTCGTTGCGCTTGCGCTCCACCTCGGACGCCGCCTGCTGGTCGGCCGAAGCGGCCTCCAGACGGATTTTCTCGACTGCCGCGTCGCGGAAGACGAGCACCGCCCGCGCCATGTGCCCGATCTCGTCGCCGCGCTCGGCGCCCGGCACCTCGATGTCGTTCTGGCCCTTCGCCAGGTTCGCCATCGTGTCGACCAGTTGCCCCACCGGCTTCGTGATCGAGCGCATGACAAACCAAGCCACGGCGCAAGTGACAGCCAGGAGCCCGAGCACAAGCGCCAGCATATTCCAGAAGCCGCGCTGCGCTTCCGCACCAACCTCTTGCACAGTGTTTGCGAAGTCGGCCTGAAGGCGATCTTCCGCGCGCTTGAGATCGTCGTTATATTTGCCGGTGACGTCCAGCCAGTCCGCGACCTGCACGTTGCCCGCGTTGCCTTTGTATGGCGAGAGAGCGGCGGCCTGCCGCATTTTGGCGATCGTGTCTCTGGTCTGCGCGCTGATCGAACCGTTCACGAAATCGATCTGAGCTTGCGACGCGCTTCTGTTGAAGATCTGAGTGTAGGCGTCTGCGAGATTCTGAGTGCGCATGAACGCCTGGTACATTTGCGGTACGAACTGACCGGAGCCGAAGCCAATCACGCCCCAGCCGCGGCCCTGCGCAGCGTATTCCTTGCGCCGCATCACCGCGACCATCGCAGTAGCCTGATGGATGATCCGTCCGTCCTCCGTCATATCGTCGATGGCTTCGACGACATTGAGGAGGCCCGCGACCGCGGAGACCATGGTCTCCATGACTTTCTGATTGTCAGTGGTGCTTGCGTCGACTTCCGAGCGAAGCTTGGGAAGTTCGACTAGCCGCTTCTGAGCAATCTCGAGATTTTTGGCAAACTTTGTCCCGGCATAGGTCTTCGAATATTCGGCTACACGCTGATTCCAGGCCTCCAGCGCCTTATCGACCAACGGACGCTGACTGAGCATCCTGTCCTGCAACGATTTTTCTCTTGAATCGATATACCCGACGGAAGCACCGCGTTCCTTCTGCAATTCGTGCACGGCTTCGGCGATGATCGGCGCCGCCTTGGCGACCACCGCGATCGCGGCCATGTCGGCGGCGACGCTGCGACGATCGATCAGTTCCTTGCCAGCGAGGAATGTGAACGCCAGGAGTGGCAGCAGGCAGGCAACGGCGATGCGGACGGGGATCTTGATATTGGACAATTTCAACATAAACGGGCCCTCCTGGCCTCGGTCGTTCAGTTCAGCAAAAGCCTTGGAACGAAGTGCACGCGACCTACTGTCTCACGACGTCGAAGACTTGAAGCGCTGTCAGCTCCGCTTACGATCACCGTTCGACGCGTCCTCGCTCTCGGCGAGCGCGACCGCCAACAGGTTGTTGAGATCGATCAGCGCGATCATTGCGCCGTCGACCGTCACCAGCCCGGACAGGAAGTCCACGCGCGATGCCTGCGCGATGCGCGGAACCGGCTGAACCTGCGTCGGCTCGAACGAGACGATGTCGAGGACCCGGTCGGCGAGCAGGCCGACCGGCCGCGAACCGACTTGCACGATGATGACGATGTGAAGGGGCGTCGCCTCGGTAACGCCCTGGCCGAAGCGGCACCGCAGGTCGATGATGGGGACGATCACGCCGCGCAGATTGAGCACACCACGTACATATTCGGGCTGCTTGGGAAGGTGGGTAATCTCCGACCAACCCTTGATTTCGCGCACAGCCATGATGTCGACGCCATACTGGTCGTCACCAATGGCAAAACTGATGAACTGCGTGGGTGTCGCCGCGCTGCGCGCTGCATCGGCGGCTCCCCAATTTGCGGGCGTTGACGGAGTAGCGACCGGGCTTGGAGACGCAACTGATGGATTCATGGGTTCAAGACTCGGGTTCAAGACTCGCTGCGGCAGTCTCCCGCGTGGCCGGCTGCTTTCTGCTTGGTCAGCGTGCAGGAAGTTGACCGACCGCGTAGGGACAGGACACGATGGTGCAGTACTGAGAACTCGTTCTAAGTTAATGTTATTGGTAAAGGCTTTAAGGGTGCGTAGATGTGAAGCGTTATGATGGATCGATAAAATAGATTGTTATTTTAGAATGCGATCACGGGCGGTGCTTTTTGAGCGTCCAACCTGGTCGAAACGCGCGACGCAGGCGGCGTTTTCGCGCCCCGTTAAGCCAATATTGCTTATTTGCACGTAGCGTTCGGGTGGATTTGTGTCTCAGACTTGGATCAACATCCCGGTCATGACGGGCCGACTACGATGTCGCAGTCACAAGTATTGATCGCGGAGCTTGATGCGACGCTGCAGCGAGTCTCAAGCTCGCAGCAGGTGACGATGCTGCGGCGCGTGACCGATTTGTTCGTCAACGGTGCCGATAGCTTTGCCAGCGAGCACGTCGCGGTTTTCGATGACGTCATCGGCCGGCTGATCGAGCGGGCCGAGCGCACGGCGCTGGCCGAACTGAGCGGCAGGCTGGCGCAGATCGATAACGCACCGGCGAACGTCATTGGCCGCCTGGCACGCCACGAAGACATCACGATCGCCGGGCCGATCCTTCAGAAGTCCAACCTCGACCAGCACACGCTCGTCGAGGTCGCCGAAGCAAAGGGCGAAAAGCATCTTGCCGCGATTGCCAACCGTCCGCTGATCAGCGAGTCCGTAACCGACGTCCTGGTGGGCCGCGGTAGCCCAGAGACGGCCCGCAAGATCGCCGACAACAAGGACGCCAGCTTTTCCGAAGTCGGCTTTGTTAAGCTGATCAATCGGGCTAAAAGCGACAAAGCGCTTGCGACGGCCATCCAAAGCAGGACCGATTTGCCGCCCGAGTTGGAGCCCTTTCTCCAATTGACGCTGGCCTGACCGGCGCAGGCTTGACAGGCGCCCTGGTGCGCAGCGCACCCGCGATCTGGCCGAGCATGCGGTGGAGTTCGTCGGAATCGACGGCATCGGCACGCATGATGGTTTTCACAATAGAATCGGACATCAATTCCGCGAGTGTCGGCTCGCGGTAGGAGCCTTGTTGCTCACGGATCGGGATGCGTCTGGTCACGGTCGTGTGCTTCATTCCGCGGCAATCCTCATCGGTGTCAGTTCGAAAGCGTCTTCCAGATCGTCGCTGGCGAATATCTCGGGCGCAGGTTCATCCTCCCGCACCCGGAACCACAGCGCGTACAGCGCCGGCACCACCAGAAGAGTCAAAATTGTAGCGACGAACAGGCCGCCCATGATGGTGATCGCCATCGGTCCCCAGAACAGGCTGCGCCCCAGCGGTATCATGCCGAGGATCGCGGCGAGCGCGGTGAGCACGACCGGCCGGGCACGCCGCACGGTGGCGTCGATGATGGCGCGATGCCGTCCGTGCCCGGCGGCGATATCGTGATCGATCTGATCGACCAGGATGACGGTGTTGCGCATGATCATGCCGGCCAGCGCGATCATGCCCAGCAGCGCGACGAAGCCGAACGGGCGGTTGAAGATGAGCAGCGCGGCTGTCGCTCCGATGACGCCGAGCGGCGCGGTGACGAAGACCAGGGCGAGCCGCGAGAAGCTCTGCAGCTGGATCATCAGGATGGCGAGCATGACCACCGCCATCACCGGGAAAACCACGGCCAGTGACGCATTGGCCTTTTCGCTTTCCTCGATCGCGCCGCCGGTCTCGATGCGGTAGCCGTAGGGCAAGGCGTCCTCGATCGGCTTGAGACGGGGCGCGACCTCGTTGCTGACGTCGGGCGCCTGCACGCCATCTACGATGTCGCCGCGCACGGTAAGCACGAGGTCGCGGTTGCGCCGCCACAGGATCGGTTCCTCGTAGGCATAATTGAGACGCGCGATCTGCGACAACGGCACCGCGACGCCGTTGCGTGTCGAGATCGTCAGATCCGGGAGCCGCGCGAGATCGAGCCGCTCGGACGACACCGCGCGCGCAACCACGTCGACAGTCTCGATGCCTTCGCGGTATTGCGTCAGGGTCAATCCGCTGAGCAGGGTCTGCAGCGTCTGCGCCACGTCCTGCGGCGTCAGGCCGAGCGCGCGCGCGCGATCCTGATCGACCTCGAGACGGATGGCTCTGGCCTGCTCACCCCAATCGAGATGCGGGTCGATGAGCTTGCGGTTCTCCGCCATCACCTTGCGCACCTGCTCGGCAATGTCGCGCACTTTCAACGGATCGGGACCGATGACCCGGAACTGCACCGGATAGCCGACCGGGGGACCGAAGTTGAAGCGGTCGACGCGCGTGCGCGCCTCGGAAATCGCGCCATCGGCGAGCGCCTTTTCGAGCCGCGCCTTGACGCGCTCGCGCGCCTGCAGGTCTTTGGTGACGACGACGATCTGCGCGAAGTTCGCGTTCGGCAGCACCGGATTGAGACCGATCCAGAAGCGCGGCGCGCCCTGGCCGACGTAACTGGTATAGGTCACGACATCCGGATCGCCGGTCAGCAGGCGCTCGGCCTTCCGGGCCGACGCATCGGTGACGCCGATCGCGCTGCCTTCCGGCAGCCGCATCTCGACGAACAGCTCGGTGCGGGACGACGTCGGGAAGAACTGCTGCTGCACGAGGCCAAAGGAAGCAATCGATACCGCGAACATGAACACGGTGGCGGCGACGACGCTTTTGCGCCAGCGCAGGCAGAATTCGATGACGTTCCGCAGCGTGCGGTAGATGCGGGTCTCGTAGATCGCTTCCGGATCGTGATGCTTGCGCCGCGCGGCGGCGCGCTTGGCGAAATCCGGCAACAGCTTCATGCCGAGATAGGGCGTGAACAGCACCGCCACGAACCAGGACGCGATCAACGCCAGGCCGACCACCCAGAAGATGCCGCCGGCGTATTCGCCGGTGCTCGAATTGGCGAAGCCGACCGGAAGGAATCCCGCCGCCGTCACCAGCGTGCCGGTCAGCATCGGGAACGCGGTCGAGGTCCAGGCGAAGGTGGCCGCGCTGGCGCGGTCGAAGCCCTGCTCCATCTTCACCACCATCATCTCGATCGCGATGATGGCGTCGTCGACCAGGAGCCCGAGCGCGATGATGAGCGCGCCGAGCGTGATGCGGTGCAGGTCGAGACCGGTCGCGTACATGACGATGAAGACGATCGCGAGCACCAGCGGCACCGAGAGCGCCACCACGACGCCGGTGCGCAGGCCGAGCGTGAGGAAGCTCACCAGAAGCACAATGGCGAGCGCTTCGAGGAACACCGTGAGGAATTCCGACACCGAGCCGTCGACGATGTGCGGCTGGTCGGCGACCTGGGTGATGTCGATGCCGACCGGAAGCTCGGCGGTGATCCCTTTCATCGCCTGCTTGAGGTTCTGGCCGAGCGTCAGGATGTTGGCGCCGTCCTGCATCGAGACGCCGAGACCGAGCGCGGGGCGGCCGCCCTCGCGCAGAATGAAGCTCGGGGGATCCTCGTAGCCGCGCCGGACGGTCGCGATGTCGCCCAGCCGGAAGATCCGGCCGTCGGCCTGCACCGGCACCGCGGCGATCGCCTCGGCGCCGGAGAACGCGCCGGTCACCCGCAGATGAATGCGGTCGGAGGATGTGTCGACCGAACCGCCGGAGACGACGGCATTCTGCCGTGCGACGCTGTCGAAGATCTGCTGCGGCGCGATGCCCAGCGTCGCGAGCCGCGCGTGGCTGAACTCGACGAAGATCCGCTCCGGCTGGACGCCGACGAGGTCGACCTTGTTGACGTCACGCACGCGCAGCAGGCGCTGGCGGATGTCCTCGGCCAGCCGCTTGAGCTCCGCGTTGGTCTTACCGTCGGCGGAGATCATATAGAGAGCGGAATAGACGTCGCCGAACTCGTCGTTGAAATTCGGCCCGGTGATGTTCGCAGGTAGATCGCCGCGGATGTCGCCGACCTTCTTGCGCACTTGGTACCACAACTCCTTCACCCGCCGCGGTGGCGTGGTGTCGGAGAGCGTGACCTGGATGAAGGCCTCGCCGGCCTGGGCATAGCTGGTGACACGGTCGAGGAACGGCAGCTCCTGCAGCTTCTTCTCGACCTTGTCGACGACCTGCGCTTGCAGCTCGGATGCGGTCGCGCCCGGCCAGCCGACATGGATGTTCATGACCTTGATGGTGAACGACGGATCTTCCGCGCGACCAAGCTTGGTGTACGAGAAGAACCCGGCGGCGCCGATCAGCAGGATCATGAACAGCACCAGCGCCTGGTGCGTGATCGCCCATTCCGACAGATTGAAACGTTTCATGGCGTCGCTCCCCGCAATTCCGTGAAACTAGGGCTGGGCTTCGATCGTGCGCACCCGCAGGCCGGCCTCGAGCGTCTGGACACCAAGCGTGACGATGCGATCGCCATTGCTGATGCCGCCGGTGACCAGCGCTGCATCGCCGGTGAACGACGCGACCGTCACCGGACGCGATACCAACGCGCCGTTATCGTCGACCAGATAGACGGTCGGCCCGGTGCCGCGATTGAGAACCGCCGCCAGCGGCAGGCGCGCGACCGGGGTTTCGCGCTGGCGTTCGAGCTTCACGGTCGCGGTCATGCCGAACGCGACGGTGTCGTCGGCGTCGAGGATGGTGAACCGCGCCGCGAAGGTACGCGTCGCTGGGTCGGCCTGCGGCGCGAGCTCGCGCAACCGGGCCTGGAAGGCTCGGTCGCGATCCGACCACAGACGGACGGTCGCCCTCGCTTGCTGTGCCTCGCCGAGCCGGGTCTCCGGCAGCGACACCACGGCTTCCTTCTCGCCCTGATGAGCGAGCCGCGCCACCGCCTGACCGATCGCGACCACCTGGCCGGGTTCGGCCAGCGTCGCCGTGATCACGCCGTCGGCGTCGCTCTTGAGTTCGCCATAAGCAAGCTGATTGCGGGCGAGGTCGAGCGCGCGCCGCGCACGGGTGAGCCGGCCCTCGGCCTCGTCGTTCGCCGCCTGCTTACGGTCGAAATCGGCGATCGCCGCGTAGCCGCGCGCCTTTAGTGTCGCATAGCGCTGAAGATCGGCCGCGGCTTGCGTGAGGCTCGAAGTAGCGGCGGTAAGCTCCGCCTCCGCGCTCTCGACCTGGAGCGCAAGATCGCGCGGATCGAGCCGGGCGATGACGTCGCCGATACGGACGCGGTCACCGACATTGACGATGCGGGCGACGATCTTCCCGGCGACGCGGAATCCGAGATCGCTCTCGTAACGTGCGCGCACGACGCCGACGAATTCGCGCGCCGAGACGCCGGTCTCGAACACAACGCGCTGCACCTGAACCGGACGTTCCGACTTCGGCGCCGGCGCGGTTTCCGCCTGGCAGGCCGACAGCATCAACGCGACGCCAAGCGCGGCAAGAGAACGCCACGCCGCCGGTACGCGAAACTTGATCCGGGGCGCGGCGCTCACATCGCCCATAGTGGGTACATAATGATGGCTGATGACTGACGAAAATAAGAAATCGTCAGACTTTAGTCGCAGTGCGGGCTTCGAGGGACTGGTCATGACGGGACTACTTTCGGGGGGTGATGGCGCGCAGCAGGAAACGGACGAGCGAACGCGCTCCGGTTTCCAGATCGTGACCTTCCTGCAGCTCTTGGGCGATCAGGACCGGATGGCAGAAAGCGACGAAGCCTTTCATGATCAACGCCGAGGTTTCGCGCGGCTCGACCTGCTCGAACGCGCCCGACTCGATGCCGTCCCGGAGGATCAGCTCGATGGCCCTGCGGATCATTTCTTTATGCGCCATGATGGCGTCCCAGTTCTCCTCCATCGCCACCATCACGATGTCATTAACCTTCTGTTCTTCCAGAAGATTATCCCGGTGATAGATGAGGATTTCGAGCAGGAGCCGCTCCAGCCGCTCACCCGCAGGAGCCTGCAATCGGGCGATGGCCCAGACCTTCTCGTCGAGCTCGTTCAGGCAAAGCTGGCAGATCGCCTGCACGATCGCTGTCTTGGACGGAAAGAAGCGGTAGACGTTGGCGGGCGACATGCGCAGTTCGGATGCGATGTCGGCGACCGTGGTCTTGGCGTAACCGAGGCGACGGAACAACGCCTCTGCGGTTTCCATGATCCGCGCGCGGGTGTCTTCGGGCTTGATCTTGACGAGCGGGCCGATCATGGCGGCGATCCTGACTACTGACGATTTTAATAATTCGTCAGTACCGTCTTGTCAACTCTCCGGACCGGGGCGGGTTCCGCCCTCCCGCGCAGTTCCACCGTTCGGAACGCTCACGATTTGACCGAAACCGACAGTTCCCGCAGGCCGAACAGGATTATCGCGATACAGAACGGGATCGCGAAATAGAGGCCGCGGAAGATCACCAGCGCCGCCAGCAATTGTTCCTTCTCCACCTGCGGCAGCGCCATCAGCATCGCCGAGTCGAAGACGCCGAGGCTGCCCGGCGCGTGGCTGATGAACCCGAGCAGCGCCGAGAACACGAAGGCAATGACCGCCTGCGCGACATCCACCGGCGTATGGACGGAAATCAGCACGACCATCGCGAATGCCGCTAGGCCGAGATCCGCGATGCCGATCCCGATCTGCAACAGCGTCGAGCGCACGCTCGGCAGCGTGAGTGTCCAGCCATCGCGCCCGATCACGCGCGGTTTCGGCAGCAGCCAGATCAGATAGACGCCGATGGCAGCGAGCGCCGTCAGCGCAATCGCGCGATTGGCCCACGACGGAAGCTGGTTGATCGAGCCCGCGACCTCGGGTGCGTAGGCGATACCGATACCGAGCACGAACGCATTGCCGAGCCAGAACGTGAGGCCGGTGACGAAGGCGATCTTGGCGACGTCGATCAGCGTCAAGCCCCACGACCGGTACACGCGGAACCGAACCACGCCGCCGGTGAAGACGGTCGCACCCAGGTTGTGACCGATCGTGTAGCTCATGAAGCCGGTGAGCGCGGCGATCCGGTAGGGAATGTGGTTTTGCCCGATCGTGCGCAGGGCGAAGAAATCATAGAAGGTGAGACAGACGTAGCTCGCGGCGATCAGCAGGGCCGCGAGCAAAACCGCTTCGATCGGTGTGGAGTAGATCGCGCCGGTGAACTTTCCGACGTCGACATCGCGCAACAGCTTGAAAAGCGTAAAGCATGCCGCGGCAAGGATCACGAGACTGAGCGCGACGCCGATCGTCTCCCAGCTCAGTCGCCTTCGTACGGCGCGAGCAACCGCTCCCGCAATCTGCATCAGGTCTCAGTTCCGCCGTCGCGGCTGATCCGCGTTGGCGAAGTGAGTGACATGTCGTTGCAACACAATTGTTACAAGCGCGCGACGGCCTGACGATACCGCGAACCGCGCCTGTCATACGAATGAGATACGAATTGGCAATTGTTGTCGCATGCGAATCATAAATTACATGCGCGAGCTCAAACACCTGACGACGGTGTGGCCGCGCCACTATGCGGGAGCTGTTTGATGCGGGTGCTGATCGCGACGGACGCGTGGCATCCCCAGGTCAACGGAGTCGTGCGCACATTGACCTCGCTCGCTGCGAGCGCAAGAGGCCTCGGCGTCGGGGTCGAGTTCCTGACCCCGGAAGGTTTCCCGTCGTTCGCGTTGCCCACCTACGCCAATCTGCGTCTCGCGCTGCCCAACCGGCGTGAGATCGCCCGCCGCATCCAGGCCGCGGCGCCCGACGCGATCCATATCGCGACCGAAGGAACGATCGGTGCGTGCGTCCGCGCCTACTGCCTGCGCCACAGCCTGCCGTTCACATCGAGCTACACGACACGGTTTCCGGAATACATCTCGGCCCGCATGCCAATCCCGGAGTCGTGGAGCTACGCGGTATTGCGACACTTCCATTCCGCGGCAACGGTGACCATGGTCTCGACCGTCTCGCTGATGTCGGAGCTGCGACGGCGCGGCTTCCGAAATCTCGGGATGTGGACGCGCGGCGTCGACACCGATCTCTTTGCGCCGCATCGCGCTATTCCGCAGGATCTGCCGCGCCCGATCTTCCTCACTGCCGGACGTGTCGCAGTCGAGAAGAACCTCGAGGCGTTCCTGTCGCTCGATCTGCCCGGCTCCAAGGTGGTGATCGGCGACGGGCCGCAGGAAGCCGAGCTCAAACGCCGCTTCCCGCAAACCGTCTTTCTCGGATTGCGCAGCGGCCCGGAACTCGCGGGCCTGATGGCCTCAGCGGACGTGTTCGTCTTCCCGAGCCTCACCGATACGTTCGGTGTCGTGCAGCTTGAAGCACTCGCCTGCGGCGTACCGGTCGCCGCCTTCCCGGTGACCGGCCCGAAAGACGTGATCGCGAACAACCCGATCGGCGCGCTGAACGAGGACCTGCGCATTGCCTGCCTCGAAGCGCTTCACATGTCGCGCGATGCATGCCGCGCCTTCGCCCTGACTCGCTCGTGGGAAACCAGCGCGCGGCAATTCATCGATCACGCCAATCAAGTGGTGGCCGTCAGATCGCACAAGCGCCCCACCACGCTGCCGGTGCAGGCGCCGGCGCAAGGATAGGAATACGCGGCGCTTCGGCGCTGCAGGTATCTGAAGCGAACCCAAAGGTAGGGGACTGGCAGTGACGATGACAACAACCGACATCCAAAGGACTGGCGTAGAGAAAGCGTATGATCGCTGGGCACCGGTATACGACTTGGTGTTCGGTCCGGTTTTTGAACGCGGAAGGCGCGCTTCGCTGGCCGCGGCCGAACGGGTCGGTGGCCGCATCCTGGAGGTCGGCGTCGGAACCGGGATCTCGCTGCCGGACTACTCGCCCGTCAACACGATCTTCGGCTGCGACATCTCCGACGGCATGCTCGACAAGGCGCGTGCCCGGGTCCGGGATCTCGGGTTGAAGCACGTCGAGGGCCTTGCCGTCATGGACGCCGAGCGTCTCGATTTTGCCGACAATTCTTTCGACGTAGTGGTGGCGCAATATGTCATCACCGCGGTTCCGGACCCGGAAGCCGCGCTCGACGAATTCGCCCGCGTGCTCAAACCGGGGGGTGAGATTGTCATATTGAGCCGCGTCGGCGCCGAAGCCGGACTGCGCAAGACGATCGAGCACTGGTTCCAGCCGGCCGCACGCAAGCTTGGCTTCCGCACCGAGTTTCCGTGGCAGCGCTATGCGAACTGGGCGTCACAAACGCCGAACGTCTATCTGATCGAGCGCCGCGCGATTCCGCCGCTTGGGCATTTCTCGCTGATTCGATTTGGCAAGACCGCTGCAACTGCTAAGACAAGCGTCAAAGTCGGCCGCGCGGCTAACGGGTAACGACGGACGATTGTTACGTCGTCGATTGTGACATCACGATTGTGACAAGCACGATTGTGACAATTGTGACAACGCTGCTGTGACAGAGGTGCCGCGTACCCGCGACTGAACCACTTTATACAAAGGATCAACCGATGACTTTCGCCGAAGAACTCAGGATGCAGCGCTGGGACGACCACCGCTACTATCACCACAGCAGGATCAATCAGACGCTGCACCTGATCAGTGCGATCTCGTTCCTGTGCGCCTACGCTCTGGCGTTCACCGACCCGGCGCTCGCGGCGCTGATCGGTTGGCTGGTGTCGATGACCTCGCGGCAGGCCGGCCACTTCTTCTTCGAACCGCGGGGCTACGACCACATCAACGACGCCACGCACGAGCACAAGGAAGAGATCAAGGTCGGCTACAATCTTCAGCGCAAGATCGTGCTGATGACGGTCTGGGCGCTGTCGCCGGTCGTGATCTACCTCAATCCCACGCTGTTCGGCCTGTTCGAGCCGCACAAGACCGCGATGGAATTCATCCGCCACGTTGCGCTGCTGTGGCTGTTCATCGGCATTGGCGGCCTCGTGTTCCGCACCGTGCACCTGTTCTTCATCCAGAGCGTCCAGAGCGGGCTGGTGTGGGCGACGAAAATCCTCACCGACCCGTTCCACGACATCAAGCTCTACTACAAGGCGCCGCTCGCCCTGCTGCGCGGCGAACTGATCGACCCGCGGCATGCGCAGCACCACGACGACGAAGAAGAAGAGCTGCACGAGCAACCGGGCCGGGCCTGAGAGTTACAAGCCGTTCTAGCCGGTCGCCCCTGATGGAGCGGCCGGCTTTTTCGTAACCTGATTTTCGTTAGGCGCTCAGGCGCCGGAGGATGAGAAGCGGTGGGCGAGCATCTCTCGCAACAGCGAGCGCCTGATCGACTTGTTCGTGGCGGCCGGATCGGCCCACCACCAGCCATCCCGCTGCATCGCCCGGGCTGCGGCGACGAAGCGATCCGCAACCGCATCGAAATCCGCCTGGGTATAGTTGAGGCTGAAGATCAGCCGCCCGGTGCCGACCCAGCTCAGCGCCAGACCTTCGGCCCGCAGATAGAACTGCAGCATCCAGTTGTAGCGCGACGGCTTCGTATAAAAGACCGTCCAGATCGAGGACAGGTTGGCAACCTGCACCGGCAGGCCTTCGGCGCGCAGCCGCTCGTTCAACTGCGCCGTCCGCGCGTTCCAGAGCGCGTCGAGACCGTCATACAGACGCCGGATCTCCGGGGTCTCGAGCCGATGCAGGAACTCATACATCGCGCCCATCACGTAGGGATGGGAATTAAACGTCCCGCGCGCGAAGCAGATGTCGACGGGACGGTCGTCGCGGAACCGCCGCATCAAATCCTTGCGGCCGCACAGGACGCCGACCGGCAATCCGCCGCCGAGCGTCTTGCCGTAGGTCACCATGTCGGCGCGCACGCCAAAATATTCCTGCGCACCACCCATGGCGATGCGGAAGCCGACGAACACCTCGTCGAAAATCAGGACGATGCCGCGCTTGGAGCAGACCGCCCGCAGCCGCTGCAGCCATTCGGCATAGGCGGCGCGGTCAAAGTGACCGCCGCGCGAACTGTCGACCAGCGCCGAGTCGCCGGGCGCATTGGCATTTGGATGCAGCGCCTGCAACGGATTGATCAGCACGCAGGCGATGTCGCGCCGCTTGCTGAGCACGCGCAGGGCGTCCTCCGACATGTCGTTCAGGGTGTAGGTCTCGCGCGCCGGCACCGGATTGCCGACGCCGGGCTGAACGTCGCCCCACCAGCCGTGGTAGGCGCCGCAGAAGCGGACCAAATGGGAGCGGCGCGTGTGGTAGCGCGCCAGCCGCACCGCCTGCATCACCGCTTCGGTGCCGGACATGTGGAACGAGACTTCGTCGAGCCCGGAGATCGCCCGCAGCCGTTCGACGTTGTCGACCATCACCGGATGGTAGGGTCCCAGTACCGGGCCGAGATCGCGGACACGCTCGGCGCCGCGCGCGATGCATTCCTTGTAGAAGTCGTTGCCGAAGACGTTGACGCCGTACGACCCGGTCAAGTCGTAGAAGCTGTTACCGTCGAGGTCGGTGACGGTGACACCGGACGACGACTGCACGAAGGTGCCGGCCTGCAGGCGCTCCCGCACGTAGCGGCTGAACTGGAACGGCACGCGATAGGCGTCGGTGAACTGCAGGTCGGAAATACCGTCCCTCACCTGCTCCGTCATCTGCACGGTTTTCGGGTATCGCTCGCGATACAACGCGGCGAGCCGCGCGAACGCCGCCGCGCGCTGCACGGCAACCTCCTCCGGCGGATCATCGGCGCGGAAAACCCGCCGCTCGTCGTATTCGTAGAACGGCACCAGGGCGGCAACCCGGCGCGACATCCGCGAATGCCCGGTCAACGAGCGATGCTTGGCCTTCGACAGCGCCAAGCGGCTCTTCAGCTTGACCAGGGACGTGGTAACCGCTCCAGCGCCAAGCGTGTAGAGCGCGAGTGTCGTGAATCGCGAATCCATCGCATCAACAATTATCTCACAGGCCTGACCGTTTCATGACAGCGATCCGCACGACGATCTCCAAGGTGTTCCAGCAGGAGGACATCAACTTCCTGCTCACCAACCGCATCCCCCGGCGCCTGCTCACGCAGTTCATGGGCTGGTTCAGCAAGATCGAGCAACCGCTGGTCCGCGATGCGTCGATCGCCCTGTGGAAGCTGTTCTCGGACCTCGACCTCAGCGAGGCCAAGAAAACCAAGTTTACCAGCCTGCACGATTGCTTCATCCGCGAGCTGAAGGACGGCGCGCGGCCGGTCGATACGGACCCGGCGATCGTCGTCAGCCCGAGCGACGCCATCGTCGGCGCCTGCGGGCGGATCGAAGGGACCGAACTGCTCCAGATCAAGGGCTTCCCGTACAGCCTTGAGGATCTGCTGGGCAGTTCCGAACTAGTGGAGCGGCACCGCAACGGCACCTATGTCACGCTGCGGCTGACCTCGAGCATGTATCACCGCTTCCACGCGCCGCACGACTGCCAGGTGGAACGCCTCACCTATCTGTCCGGCGACACCTGGAACGTGAACCCGATCGCGCTGAAGCGGGTCGAGAAGCTGTTCTGCAAGAACGAGCGCGCCGTGATCGAAACCCGGCTGACCGCGACCGGCGACCTGCTCACGCTGGTGCCGGTTGCCGCTATCCTTGTCGCCTGTATCCGGCTGCATTGTCTGGACCAGCCGATCCGGCAGCTCGGATCGAACGCGGTCCCCTGCACGGCCGCCTATCGGAAAGGCGACGAGATGGGATGGTTCGAGCACGGCTCGACCATCGTCGTGCTGGCGCCGCCGACTTTATCGCTGGCCGCTGGCGTGGAAACCGGAACGGTGATCCGGCAGGGCCAGCCGCTGCTGAGGCTGCAAGCGCGTTAGGCGCTACGCCCGGAGCTGACACGCACCGGCACCGGCCGTCGTGCCGGGCTCGGCAGCGCCGCCACGCGGCGGCGGTAGCGCGGCAGATGATGCTTCACGAGTTCGAAGCCGCAGAGCGCCAGGCTCGACCAGACGGCAAAGCTGAAATAGAGCGACATCCAGGCTATCTCCTCGTGCCAATGGGCGAAGTCGTGGGTCACCGCCCAGCGTGTGCCGAGATCGTAGAGCCCCGAGAAAATACCGAAGAGTTCCTTCCCGGCCGCGAGGTCGGCGCGCCAGCGGGCCAAGTACATCGGCACGTCGACGGAGACCAGGAAGGCCAGATAGCAGGTCACGCCCACGATCGTCGTGGCGATCACCAGCCGCGCGAGGCCGTGGAATTCATAGAGCAAGCGCGCCAGCGCCACCGCGATCAGCGTGAACGTCGCGGCCCACAACGAATTCTCGATGGCGTTGCCGAGATAGTTCGTGGTGATCACTGCGTACCACGAGCACACCTCCGCAATCAGGATCAGCGGTACGATCGTCAGCGAGACGTTGTTGACGGTATCCGACTTAACCCACTTGCCGAGCTGACGCAGCACGATCGCCCACTGGATCACGAAACAGACCTCCGCGATCGTCGCCACCGTGCGGCCGACCATCACGCTCGACAGCCAGGTGTCGAACAGCGCGATGCGCTGGACGTCCGCCCGTGGCAGGATCGAGCGGAAGGCGCAGCCGAAGACGTAAGCCGCGCATAGCAGCACCATCATCTCGATACGAAACAGGCCGGCGCGAACGCCGGGTCCCCGCTTCTTGAAGTGACGCTGCAGCAAAAGCCATAGCGCGATGTTGGCGCTGCTGACCGCAATCAGGAACGCCCACCACACCGCGACTGGATTCGACCACGTGAACCATTCGATGTTCATTATTCGCCCGTACCAGTCACTGAAAATCTACGCAACTGTAATAATTCTGTCATGAATCAGGGGCTTGACGATCTTTGCACTGCGATGTACTTTGCATTGTAAAGTTCGCTGTGAGTTAATCGGATCGAGGGGGAGCCGGGTGCAGGATTTGCACAAAGCGCTGGCGGATATCGACGCTATCAAGAAACAGGTGGCTCGGGGCACGCAGTTCCGCGGCTACGGCCCGGTGACGATCGCGTTCACCGGATTGCTTTCGTTGCTCGCGGCGTTCGCCCAGTCGCAGTGGCTCGACAATCCGCGCGAGCAGCTCACCGCATTCTTCATCATCTGGGTCGGCACCGCCGTACTCTCAGCCGCCCTGATCGGGACCGAGACCGTGACGCGCTCGCGGCGGCTGCACTCCGAGCTCGCCGACGAGATGATCTACGCGGCGATCGAGCAGCTGATCCCGGTCGGCGTTGCCGGCGCACTCCTCACCTTCGTGCTGCTGCGCTTTGCGCCCGACAGCCTGTGGCTGATGCCCGGGCTCTGGCAGATCCTGTTCAGCCTCGGCATCTTCGCGTCGTGCCGTTTCCTGCCGCGCGCGCTGTTCGTGGCCGGCGCCTGGTATCTCGCGTCGGGGCTCGTCTGCATCGCCCTCGCGGCGGCCGGCCATGCCTGGTCGCCGTGGCTCATGGGCATCCCGTTCGGCATCGGCCAGCTCATGATGGCCGGCATCCTGCACTATTCGCTCGGAGGCACCGATGGCGAAGACTAGCCGCAAGGACCCCGCCGCCGGACGCTTTGCTTATGAAGGACTCGACCGGGTCATTCACGAGAAGGCGCGGCTCGGCGTGCTCACCTCGCTGATGGCGCATCCCAAGGGATTGGTATTCGCCGACCTCAAGCGGCTGTGCGGCCTGACCGATGGCAATTTGAGCCGGCATTTGCAGGTGCTCGAGGAGGCCGGGCTGGTCGACATCGTGAAAGGCTACGACGACAAGCGGCCGCAGACGATCTGCAAGATCACGACGGTCGGACGCCGCCGCTTCCTCAGCTACCTGGCGGTGCTTGAGCAGGTCGTGCGCGATGCTGCCGAGACCGCGAAGGACTCACCTGCCCTCACTATCAAGCCGGCTTCCGCCTAGGACGCCGCGCACGAAACCAACCGTCTCTTTTTTTTGCCCCGGAGCTTTACGATGCAAAGTACTCTTGACTGCAACGAGGGCCTGCACGTGGCCATCGTCATGGATGGCAACGGCCGCTGGGCATCGGCGCAGGGATTTCCACGCTCGGCGGGGCATCGCGCCGGCGTCGAAACCATCCGGCGGATCTGCGAGGCCGCGCCGGCCCTGGGCATAGCAACCCTCACCGTGTTCGCGTTCTCCGCTGACAACTGGCGGCGGCCGCGCGCCGAGGTACACACGCTGATGGGCCTGCTGCGCCGTTACCTGCAAAACGAGATCGCGCGCCTGCAAGAGAGCGGCATCCGGTTGACGGTCATCGGCAGGCGCGACCGGTTGCCGGGCGGCCTCGCGACCGACATTGCGGCCGCGGAGGCGCGGACCGCCGACGGCCAAAAGCTGCATCTGCGTGTCGCCCTCGACTACTCGGCGCGCGACGCCATCCTCCACGCGGCGGCCTCGCTCGATCGCAGCGCCGAACTCACCCGCGAGAGCTTCGGCCGCCTCGTCGCCGGCGACCCGGCGTGCCATCGCCACGACGTCGACCTGCTGATCCGCACCGGCGGCGAGAAACGCCTCTCGGACTTCCTGCTGTGGGAGTGCGCCTATGCGGAGCTCTACTTCACCGACCGGATGTGGCCGGACTTCGATGCCGACGACCTCGCCGCCGCGGTCGGCGAATTCCATCGGCGTGAGCGCCGCTTCGGCTCCGTCCCGAGCATGCCGGAGCCTGATCAGGCAGTGCCCAGCGCTGCCTGATCCTTTTCATCCAGGGGGAGCAGCAGGCACGACTCGTGGTCGCGATCGATGCAGCGCGCCAGCTGGAGATGACCGATGACTAAGCGGCTTGCTTCTCGAACACGTTCTGCCGCTGGAGCAGATCGCGGTACAGTCCCTCCCGCCGCATCAATTGCTCGGGGACGCCGTCCTGCGCGATGCAGCCCGAATGCAGCACGATGATGCGGTCGAAGGCATTCACCGTCGACAAGCGATGCGCGATCGCGATAACGGTCCGGTCGCGCATCAGCGAGTCGAGCGCTGCGCGGATCGCTTCCTCGGATTCGCTGTCGAGCGCGGAGGTCGCCTCGTCCAGCAACAGCAGCGGCGCATCCTTCAGGAAGGCGCGCGCGATCGCGATGCGTTGGCGCTGGCCGCCTGAAAGTTTGATGCCCCGGTCGCCGACGATCGTCCGCATGCCCATGGGCAAGTGCTCGATGAAGTCGCAGCGCGCCGCCGCCGCCGCCGCCAGCACCTCCGCATCGGAGGCGCGCGGCCGTCCGTAGCGGATGTTCTCCATGATCGAGCGATGGAATAGCGACACGTCCTGCGGCACGACCGCGATCGCGGCGCGCAGGCTCTCCTGGGTTACGCGCGCAATGTCCTGCCGGTCAATGAGAATACGACCCTGCTGCACGTCGTAGAAACGCTGCAGAAGCGAGAACAGCGTCGACTTGCCGCCGCCCGAGGGACCGACCAGACCGACGCGCTGCCCCGCTTCAATGCGCAGCGTCAGATTGTCGAAGACCTGCCGGCCACCCGGATGCTGGAACGACACTGCGTCGAACTCGACACTGGCGCCGAAACGCACCAGCGGCGCGGCCTCAGGATGATCACGCAGGTCATGCGGCATCAAAAGAGTCGATAGCGCCTCCGACAGCCGAGCCAGGTGCTGGGTCACGTCGACCAGCGCCACCGCCAGGTCGCGCGTCGCATGCAAGACTGCCAGTCCGAGCGTGCATGCGAGGACGACGTCGCCGGTGGTGATCTCGCCGCGTTGCCAGAGCACAACCGCCCAGGCCAGCAGACCGACCGTCAGCGCCACCGTGACCACCGCGTGAATGATACGGAGCCGTTCGAGATAAAGCAGGCTACGGCTGCGCGCCATCAGTTCACGGTCGACCGCACGGTCGAAGCGCCGATGCTCGTGACCAAACCTGCCAAAGGCCCTGACCAGCGGCATATTGCTGACGACGTCGGTCATCTCGCCATCGACGCTGGCCGCCTTGGTCGCAAAGGCCTGGTGCAGCGGTTTGCCGGCCGCCGCCAGCCGGAACATGGCAAACACCACCACGCCGCCGACAACGGTCAGGACCGCCGCCATCCACGTGCTCACGGTGGTGACGAAGCCGATCGCCACCACCGTTGCGACGCAAGGCGGCAGCACGTTCCAGATGAACATGGTTTCGATCGTGTAAACCGCGTTCGACGTCGCGGTGACCCGGCTGGTCAGCATGCCGGGGAGGCGATCCGCGAAATAGCTCTGTGAATGTCCGGTGAGGTGGCGGAAGAGATCGCGGCGCAGGTCGCCGGTGACGCGCACGAACGTGAAGCCCGCGATCCAGCCGGCGAGCCGCCACAAAAGATTGTCGGCCGCAATGAGCAAGACGAGAAGCCCGAACGCCAACCAGATACCTTGCGCCGCGGAAGGGCCGGCCGCGAGCGTATCAACCAAATATTTCACGCCGTATTGAGTCGTGACTGAACAAAATACCGCCGCCAGAATCGCGGCCACGATCACGGCATGGCTTGCGGTCCGTAGCCGGACGTAACGAAAGATGAATGCGTACGGGCGGTCAACATAGCGGCAAGCGTCGTGCATCCATCCTCGTCTTTCTGTCGCCCGGACCTAATGATTGATCACCGCTGCGAAGCCTTGCGCCTGTCTCAAGTCTGATGTGACTCCGTCACGACGCAAATTGACTCGGACAGAATGCGCTGTGAGCCAAAACCCACGCGTTCAAATAGTTCCCGCACCTGCGAAAAATAGATTGCTTGTCGAATTGATAACTCGTGCCCCATGTTAGATCGGCTCGGCAGTTGGGGGTGAACGGGCTGATCACAAGCAGAAGGCGTCATTTCCATGCGTATTGCCCAAATTGCGCCGTTGACGGAAGCGATCCCGCCGAAGCTGTATGGTGGAACCGAGCGTGTCGTGTACTGGATTATCGAAGAGCTGGTCGCGCTCGGACATAACGTGACGTTATTCGGGAGTGGCGACTCGTGCACATCGGCAAAACTTCAACCGGGCTGGCCGCGAGCGCTGCGACTGGACGGTTCCGTCCGCGATCCGAACGCGTTGCACATGGCGATGCTGGAGCAAGTGCGGCGCCAGGCGAATGACTTCGATTTTCTGCATTTTCATCTCGATTACTATCCATTCTCGCTGTTCTCACGGCAGTCGACACCGTTCGTGACGACCTTGCATGGCAGACTTGATCTTCCCGAACACCAGCCGGTGTTCGACACGTTTTCTTCGGTGCCCGTCGTCTCGATCTCCAATTCGCAACGGCGGCCGTTGCCGCAGGCGCGCTGGGTGAAGACCGTCCACCACGGCCTGCCCGAGAAGCTGATCGTCCCGATGCCGGTAACGCCGAGCTACTTCGCTTTCCTCGGGCGCATCGCACCCGAGAAACGTGTCGATCGTGCGATCCGGATTGCAGAACATTGCGGCGTTCCGCTCAAAATAGCCGCAAAGATCGATCGCGCGGATCGCGACTATTACGAAGAAGAAATCCGGCCGATGTTCAACTCGCCATACGTCGAATACATCGGCGAGATCGGTGACGCGGACAAGTCGTCGTTCCTGAGCGGTGCAATTGCACTGCTGGTGCCGATCGACTGGCCGGAGCCGTTCGGGCTGGTGATGATCGAAGCGATGGCGTGCGGTACGCCGGTCATCGCCTATAATCGCGGGTCGGTGCCGGAGATCATCGAAGACGGCCTCACCGGCTTCATCGTCGAGGACGAAGCCGGCGCGATCGGCGCAGTCGATCGTCTCTCACATTTGTCGCGCGCCGCCATTCGCCAGCGCTTCGAGGAGCGGTTCACCGCACGCCGCATGGCGCTCGACTATCTCTCGGTCTATCGCAGCCTGATGGAGACCGGGGTACCGCGGCTCCGGGTCGTGGCCGACGAAGATGTTCCGCAGATCGCGGCATCGACCTGATTTCCTTGGCGCAACAGTGAAGCTGCCCTCGCCTCGCGCGCGGTCAGCTTTTTCTTTGGCCTATTTTGTGGCCGCGCGCGCCTCGGGTTCGCGGGTCTCCGGCATCAGTGCCCAGACGGCGGCGAAGGCCACAGCGGCAATCACAGCGAGCCCGAAGAACGCGACCGAGCTGCCGAAATGGTCGGTCAAATAGCCGGCCAGCGTCGGGCTGATCGACGCCCCGATCCCGACCGCCGTACCGACAATACCCTGCGCCAGATTGAATCGGCCGGTGCCGCGCGTGATATCGGCGATCATCAGCGGCACCATCACACCGAGCGACGCCGCCGTGATGCCGTCGAGGATTTGCACCGCGACCAATAGCGCGGGGTCGGTCACGACCGCGAACAGCAGCGCGCGGAATATCAGCGCCGCAAAAGCCATCCGCAGGAACGGAAGCCGGCCCCAGATCTGGGCGTGGTGCCCGATCCATGGCGACACCAGGGCGACGACCGCCTGCGGGACCACGATGCAGGCGGCGATCAGCACCGTCGCCCACTCGCTGGAGCGCATCGTCACCACGCTGCCCATGAGCGGCAGCATCGAGGCGTTGGCCATGTGAAACAGCAAGGCGCAGAACGCCAGGATCAGCAGCGGCGCCTTGCGAACGACGGTGCGCACGTCGGCCGGCGAATGATCGGTCCTCTGCGGCACCGGCCCGCCGTGGGCGCGATCCGGATCGACCTCGGCGGGGCGGATGTGGCTCAGCGCGATCAGCGTCGGCACCAGCAGGATCGCGGTCACAAAAAAAACGGCACGCGGCTCCCACAGGTATCCGACCGCACCCATCGCCGCCGCCGCCGTCCCATTGCCAATCGCGGCGAACCGCGCGTTGCGTCCAAGCCGCTCGCCAATCGCATTGTGACCGACCAGGCCGAGGCTCATGGCCACGATGCAGGGGCCGAGCACGCAGCTTGCAGCGGCATGCAGGCAGGCCGCGGCCAGCACGACCGGAAAGATCGGCGCGAACGCATACGCCAGCGCCGCGACAGCGATCGCGCTCAGCGCCAGCCCGGCGACAAACCGTTCCGAACGCGCGGCGTCGACCAGCGCACCACCCGGCATCTGGCCCATGAGCGCGATCACACCGCCCGCCGACAGGACCAAGCCGATGTCGATCTGCGTCCATTTCTGCGAGGTAAGATAGACCGCGAGGAACGGCCCGAAGCCGGTCTGGATGTCGGCGACGAAGAAGATGAACCAGTCGAGCCCGCGAAGGCTTCGCTGCGAAGGATGCGGAACCTCACCATTCGGCGCCGTCGGTGACGGCACCACAGCGAGCGCGCGCTGATCCGAGCGCCCACGATCCGGCTCGTCGCGCACGGGCTTGTCAATCAAACGTGGCGACACGTCCCAGGCCAGACGACCCCTCCGGCGTTAGTGACTAATCGGTTGGCAGTGATTGAAGACCGCCGGTCGCTCCCAGCACGACGACGGCCTGCTTGTCTTTGTATTCCGGCGCCGCCTTCACCTGGTCGCGCGTCAACTCCAACGTGATGACGTCGCGCTTGACGCTGTCCGGACGGAACCGCAACGCGTTCCAATCGACGGCGATCCTGCGGCTGCCGACGCCGAGGAATCCGCCGAAATCGATGATCGCCGCGCGCGCCTGCCCGGCGCGATCAACGATCACGTCGACAATCCGCCCCATGTTTTCGTCGGCGGTGCTGCGAACCTCGCGGCCGAGCACGCCTTGCGCCTGCCACGATCCGAGAACGGTCACCGACGTGTCGGCCGGCAGTTCCGGCCCGCGTGCGGGAGGGGTCGCCGACTGATCGGTCCGCACCGGCGTCTCCTTGACGCCGATTTCCTGAGCGGACGGTCCACCCGCCGCCCAAAGCGCCGTCACCGTGATCGCTAAAATCGTCCGAAACTTTGTCTGCCGAAGCTTGGCTTGCATTTGTCATCTCCCCCTTCCCCGAAGATCAAAGGGAGGAACGTGCACATGCCGCCTCCGGTTCCATCATCACGATGGAAGCCAGAGCATTAGCGCGATGCGCTATTATGCCGACAAGATGACGGATGCCTGAATCTTGCCGCGCGCCCGCAACACCTCGAGCGACACTTCGTCGGCGTGCCGGCGTACCTTCAGGTCGATGCTCGATCCGCCGACCTGAAGATTGCGCAGGATGACGTCATCGAGGAATGGGGGAAGCCACGGATTGCGCAGGTGGATCTCGTTGGTCCGCGGACGGAACTCCAATCCGAGTGCAGCCTCGATCAGCGAGAACGGTGTCGCGCTGGCCCAGGCTTGGGGTGCGCAGGCCACCGGATAGAGCGTCGGCCCTCGCCTGCGTTCGCGATGGAACCCGCAAAACAACTCAGGCAGCCGCCGCAGGTCCATATACGTCGCGGCCTCGAACAGCCCCTGCATCACCTGGCCTACCGCACGCTTGAATCCGTAGCGTGCAAAGCCGAGCGCGATCAGCGAATTGTCGTGCGGCCAGACCGAGCCGTTGTGATAGGACATCGGATTGTAGCGGGCTTCGCCGCGCGCCACCGTCCTGATCCCCCATCCCGAAAAGAAACGCGGCCGCAACAGTTCGTCCGCGACCAGCTTGGCATGATCGGGACGCGCGATCCCCGTGAACAGCACCTGCCCGGCATTGGACGTGCGGACGCGGCAGGGCTCTTTCGCGCCATCGAGCGCAAGCGCGTAGGATTGCATCTCGGGACACCAGAACGACGCCTCGAACCGTTCGGCAAGGCGCTGCGCGTCGGCCTCGAGTTTGTTCGCGAGCGCATCGTGGCCGAGATGCCGCGCGCACCGCGCCGCCGCCTGCTTGGCAGCGAATACGTAGCCCTGCACCTCCGCCAAGGCGATCGGACCTTCGGCCGTGCGGCCGTCGGCATGGAAGATCGCGTCGTGCGAATCCTTCCAGCCTTGATTGGCGAGGCCCTTGTCGGTTTGACGGAAATATTCAACGAAGCCGTCGCGATCGGCATCGCCGGTGACGTCGATCCAGCGCAGCGCCGCCTCGATCGCAGGCCACAGCTCTATCAGTGTCGCCTCGTCGCCGGTGCGCTCGAAATAGCGGCCGGCGAGCAGCACGAACAGCGGTGTTGAATCGACGCTGCCGTAGTAGAGGCCGAACGGCACCTCACCCAGCGCCGCCATCTCGCCGGCCCGCATCTCGTGCAGGATCTTGCCGGGCTCCGCATCCGAAAGCGGGTCGCTGACCTGGGATTGAAATGCCGCCAGCCGGCGCAAGACGCCGCGCGCCATGCTCGGGTCGCACCACAGCATCTGCATCGCGGTAATCAGGCCGTCGCGGCCGAACGTCGTCGAGTACCAGGGGATGCCGGCATAGGGATAGCGGCCCTGCGGCGTATCGGTCATCAGCATGCCGAGATCGGCCGCCGAGCGGCACAACACTTCGTTGTAAAGTTCGTTCGAGGTCTCGACCGTCGTCATGTTGCGCGTGCCGGCGCGTAGCGCGCGATGCGCCGCCAGCAATCCGCGCAGGAACGGCACCGGCTTCTCCAGGCTCGGCTCATTGCATGAAACGGCGAGGAAGATCGGCTTGGCCTCATGCGGCGCGAGCTCGATACGGTAGGAAGCAACGGTAGGGGCAAGCTTGGTCGGTGCCGGATCGAAGGTCAGCCGCGTGCGCCGCGGCGCTCCATCCAGCCCGTGATAGCTCAGCAATACCTGATCGGGTGCGACGACCTTGGCGTTGCCAGTGCCACGACGCGCCCGCTGAATGCCGCGCACCTCGAACAGGTCCGCAAAATCGCTATTGAAATGCAGCGTGAGGTCGAGCGCGATCGGATGATTGGCGTGATTGCGCAGCTGCAGGCGCTGATGGGCAGTGCCGCGCCACAGAAAGATGGTGCGCGCGATGTGCAGCAGGTCCTTCTGGAGGGTGATCTGTTCGCCGTCATAGAAATCCGGATTGGTCAGGTCGACGGCGAGCATCGTGTTGTCGTCACGCACGTTCGACCCGAGCAGCAGCGGCTGCTCGCCGTTCAATGACAGCTCAAGACGGGAAAGAAATCGCGTGTCGGCATGAAACAGCCCGTCGGGATCGCCGGTCGAGGCGCCGATGTCGCCGTGGCTGTCGGTGACGATGAACGTATCCCCACACTTGAGCGTGCGTCGCGGCCGCGTGACCGTCTGCGTCGCGGGAATATAGAACGAGAGCGGATCGACGTGCTTCAACTCCGCCGGCAACGGGCTTTCAAGTGCCATCAACAACCCTCACAACGTGGCAATACGCAGAGCAACGCACCAATCAGCGGATCGGTTGCATATGGGCATCCTGCGTCCGCGAATCGAGGGCGCGATATGAATCGCAGGTTGCGGCACCAATACGACCGCCTGAAACCTACTTTGCGAGAAAATTGGCCGAAAACGACGCAGATCGGCCCGAAGCCGGTGTCTTGGTCAGCTTCCGCGATAGACCGAATAGCTCCACGGCGTGACGACCAGCGGCACGTGGTAGTGCCCCTCGGGCTCCGAAATCCCGAAACGGACCGGGACCTGATCGAGAAACGGGCGGGCATCGCGGGTGACGCCGCAACTCCTGAAATAGTCCCCGATATGGAATAGCAGCTCGTAAGTTCCGATCCGCAGCGGACCGTCGGCGATCAGTGGCCGCTCGGGTCGCCCATCGCGATTCGTCACGGCTTGCGTCAGCAGCGCCCGCGCCGACTTCCCGACCTCGAACAGCTCGATCGTCACGCCGGCTGCCGGGCGCCCATGATAGGTGTCGAGCACATGCGACGACAGCCGGCCGGCGACCACGGGGGTGCCGGGACCGTCCACGCGATCGACCAGCCGCAACCGGGTGATGTAGCCGATCTCCTCGAGCGCCGCGGCAAGCTCCGACTCGGTATCGTTGCCGAGACGATGCTCGAAGGCCTCGAGCACCGCGTCGCGGGTCTGCCGGCGGACGCAGATGACGAACGGAAATCCGAATTTCCGCCGATACGCCGAATTCAGTTTTTCGAAGCGAAGAAATTCGTCATCGGATAGCCGGTCAAGACCGAGACCCGCCTGCTCCGCGACCGACGCCGGCGCTATGCTTCCCGCACGCGCGGCCTTGCCGGCGAGGTCGGGATGGCCCGATACGAACGTGACCTGATCCGCCTTCGGCCGGCTGCGCACCGCCGCCATCAAGGCGTCGTGCAGGCCCGCGACCGTCGCGAACGGGCGGCCTGAAAACGCCACCTCCGCGACCCAGGGCGCGCCTTCAAACAGGCCATCCAACAGGCGGACGAATTCAGCCTTGTCGGACTTGTTGAGCGCGTCGAGGGAGACCCGTTGCGACATAAATGCCGATCATCGTCCGACTGTGCATTCGATCTGGCCGTGCGGCTCGTCCGTCGGCAAGAACACCTGATTGTCGTTGTCCATCTTAAATGGTGAAAGATTGATCAGCAAATAGTGCTTGTTGGGACAGGCCAGCGTGATGTCAATCAGCTCCGGTACCGCCGCCAATGCCGCCGTGCCCATGCGGTAAAGGCTGTCCTGGACGCTCTCGCTATAGGTGGTCGCGAACACCTTGAGCATGGTGTCCACGATCTTGGCGTTGGCCGCCGGGAAATCCGCCGGCGCGGACTGCCATCGCCAACTGGCATCCATCGCAGTCGCGCACATCCGGTCGCGGGTTTCGGGAAGCGTCGTAAATTCGTCCTGCACAAAGCGGTCCCAGCCGGACGCCGTCGTCTTCATGAAGGTGAAGCCGGACAGGCCCGACGCCATCGCGATGTCCTGCCGCGTGGCAAGCACCTTGGCCGAGCTTTTGCCGTTGTTGTCGAGAACGAAACTGTGGACGTGCGGCACACCGTCGAACGCAAGCCGAACCCATTTAGTCTCGAGGGCGTCGACCGTCACGGTGGCAACCTGGGGATAGTTCTTTAGGAACCGCTGAGCGAGCGCGACACAGAACGGCTCGGTGTCCAACGCCAGATTCTCGCGGGCCACGACATTGACGATATTCTTGATCGTGTCGGTAGCGACCGCCAGTGTGTTGTCGGCATGCGTATACACCCGCGCGAAATCGCCGCTGAGCATCACCTGGAGCGACAATTCACGCACCTCGTGCCGTTCGCCATCGCGGTTAATGCGCATGACCCGGACGCGCGCCTTGCCATACGTGCTCTTGACCAGCGCCATGACGTCAACTCCGTTCAACCCTTGCCAAGCTCCGCAACCGCCAAGGCAATGATCTTGGTCGCCGCTCGCAGATCGGACAGCCGGATGTTCTCATTGGCGTTGTGGGCGTTCGCTTCCAATATCGTTCGCGGCCCTGCCCCGTAGAGCACCACCGGAATGCCGTGCGCGGCGTAGTGGCGGGCGTCGGTGTAGAGCGGAACGCCGGTGACGGGCACCTCCGTATTCAAGATCGCCTGTGCGTTGCGTTGGATCGCTGACGCGATCCGCTCGGTGCCCGGCTGCGGAACCAGCGGCGCGGCCAGCAGCACTTGCCGCACCGTCACCTTGATACCCGCAAATGATTTGGCGCTGTCTTCGATCAGCTTGCGCAGGCCCGCCTCGACCTCGGCCGCAGATTCCTCCGGGATGATCCGCCGATCGAGCCGGAACGTGACTTGATCGGGCACCACGTTGGTGTTGATGCCACCGTTGATCAGACCGACGTTAAGGGTGGGCGACGAGATACCGGGTGTCGCTGATCGCGTCCTGGTCAACGCTTGCCGGCTGGCATAGAGCGCCGTGAGAATGACGTTCGCTGCCTCCAGCGCATCGACGCCGCTATCGGGAATGGCGGCGTGCGCCTGCTTGCCCTCGACCACCACCTCAAGATGCAGGCAGCCGTTGTGGGCGTTGACGATCGAATAGGAAAACCCCGCCGCGATCACGTAGTCCGGGCGGGTCAGGCCTGCGTCGAGCAGCCGCTTGGGACCGATGTCGCCGCCGGATTCCTCATCATAGGTCAGATGCAGCTCGACCGTGCCGCCGAGCTTGCCGCCATTCGCCGCCGCATCGATCAGCGCCAGCAGCGCAAAGGTGTAAGTCGCAAAGTCGGATTTCGAGACCGCCGCGCCCCGGCCGTACATCGCCTTGCCGTGCGGCCCGTCTTCGATCGCGGCGCCGTAGGGATCGCGGGTCCAGCCGCGGCCCGGCGGCACGACATCGCCATGCGCATTGAGCGCGATGGTCGGTCCGTCGCCGAAGCGATGCCGCACGATCAGGTTGGTTGCGCTCTTCATGCCCGCGGCCGCAACGACTGCCGGCGGCACGATATCCGCTTCGACCTTGAAGCCGAGCGCCTCGAGCAGCGCGCCGGCCCGCATGGCATGCGCTGCGCAGTCGCCGGGCGGATTGTCGCTCGGGACTTTCACGAGTTCGGCGAGGAAAGCGACCTCGCGCTCGAACTCCCGATCGACATACTGCGAGATGTTGTCAGCGAGCGTCATTGAAATTCATCAATTTGGAAATTCATCAATAGGTCGAGAAGAACGTTGGCGGCAAGCCCGGCGTCTGCTTCAGCCACCGTTTCCAGCGGATTGTGGCTGATGCCGCCGTTGCCGCAGCGGACAAACAACATGCCGATGGGCGCAAGCCCGTCGAACATCACCGCATCGTGCCCGGCGCCGCTCGGCAGATAGCGAACGGGAAGCGACGCTTTCTGCAGGACATCCGCGAACCGGCGTTGCAGCGCTTCGGCGCATGGTACGACCGGCGCCCGCAGCAGCTCGGCCAGCGTGATGGTGACGCCGCGGGACTGCTCGATCTGTGTGATTTGCGCCTGCACGTCGGCGATGCCGCGCGCCAGCGTGTTTTCGTCGGAGGAGCGGATGTCGAGCGACATGTCGCTGCGGCCGGCAACGACATTGATGGCGCCGCCAGGAACATTGATCTGCCCGACAGTACCCAGCAGACCGGGCGTATTCCGGGCCAGTGTTTCCACGAACAACGTCAGTTCGGCGGCAGCGGCCACCGCATCGTGGCGCGAGGCCATCGGCACGGTCCCGGCGTGTCCGGCAACGCCAGAGATCGAAACGCCGTAACGTGCACCGCCGGCGATCGCGGTGACGATGCCGAGCGGCAGACCGGCCTCGAGCAACACCGGCCCCTGCTCGATATGAATTTCGAGATAGCCCAGCAAATCGTCAGACCGGCGCGCAAGCCCCGGAATGTCGGCAGGATTGCCGCCGGCCGACGCGATCACGTCGGCGACGGTGGCTCCCGACGCGTCGCGGCGCGTCAGGAACTCCGGCTCGAACCTGCCGGCGATCACGCGGCTGCCGAGATAGGCGGTGCCGAACCGCACGCCCTCCTCTTCCGCGAACGCGATCACTTCCAGATGAAACGGCAGCTTGAACCGCCGGCGCGACAACTCCTCGGCAACCACCAGCGCCGTGACGATCCCGAGCCGGCCGTCATACTTGCCAGCATCGCGCACGGTGTCGTAGTGCGAGCCGACGATCAGCGTCTTGGCGTGCGGATCGGCACACGGGAAGCGACCGATGACGTTGCCGACCGTATCGATACTGGTGTCGAGCCCGGCCGCCTGCATCCATGCTGCGAGCTGCGACGCCGCGGCGCGATGAGCCGGCGTCAGATACGTGCAGGTCAGCCGGCCCGGCTCTTCGGAAAACTGCGCAAGCTCGTCGCAAAGCTCGATAATCCGTCCGCCCAGCACGGCGGCGGCGAGGCTTGCGTGTTGCGGTTGCGTGTCGGGCGCGCCCAGCATGCTCAAGGACTCGCGAGCCGCCCGCACCCCTGCGCGGAGACTTGAACAGGCGGCGGCGTGTCTGTCATGGTGTCGTGCTCCACCGCGCGATTGTTAGCACACGCGCGGGACGATCGCATCACTCCAAGGACGACGATGCCGCCTGCCCCGCACTATCCGCGCGACCTGATCGGCTACGGCCGCAACCCGCCGGACCCGCGCTGGCCGGGCAAGGCCCGCGTCGCGGTGCAGTTCGTCGTCAACTATGAGGAAGGCGGCGAGAACTCGATCCTGCATGGCGACAAGGCGTCGGAGGCGTTCCTGACCGACGTGCTCGGGGCGCAGCCCTGGCCCGGGCAGCGCCATATGAATATGGAGTCGATGTTCGAGTACGGCTCGCGCGCCGGGTTCTGGCGGCTCTGGCGAATTTTCAGCGAGCGCAAGCTGCCGGTGACGGTGTTCGGCGTCGCCACCGCACTGGCGCGCAACCCCGACGTCGTCGCGGCGATGCGGGAAACCGGATGGGAGATCGCCAGCCACGGGCTCAAATGGATCGAGCACAAGGACATGCCGGAAGCCGAGGAGCGCGCGCAATTGCGTGAGGCGATCCGCATTCATACCGAAGCGACCGGCACGCGGCCGCTCGGCTGGTACACCGGTCGCACCTCGGAAAACTCGCTGAAGCTCGTGCTGGAAGACGGCGGCTTCCGCTATTCGTCCGACACCTATGCCGACGACCTGCCGTATTGGGTCAACGGGCCGAAAGGCCCGCACCTCCTGATCCCCTACTCGCTCGACGCCAACGACATGCGCTTCGTCGTTCCGCAGGGTTTTGGCAACGGCGACGATTTCTTCGGCTACCTGCGCGACAGTTTCGACCTGCTCTACGCGGAAGGCGAAGGCACATCGAAGATGATGTCGGTCGGCCTGCACTGCCGGCTGGTCGGACGGCCGGGTCGCGCCGCGGCGCTGATCCGCTTCCTCGACCACCTCGCCAAGCATGAGCGCGTGTGGATCGCGACCCGCCTCGACATCGCCGAGCATTGGCACCGCGAACATCGGAACCTTGCGGCGAACGCGCCGATGATCGACTGACGTCCCCGCCGGCCGAAAAAGTGCAGGTTTTCAACAGATCCGATTGGTGAATAGGCAAGCCCGGCCAAATTGCCTAGTCTTCGGGCAAGCTACGACCGCATGATCCAGACCGAGCGAAAGATTTAGGCTGGCACGCGGTTTGCTGAGCACGGGCTGGAAAATTCGCCGACTTGCCTCAAGGAGCGTCAACGATGGTCGCGATCAGGTTCCTCGCAGTTGCAGTGGTGGCATTCGCGGCCGTTTTCGCCAGGCCAGTGTCCGCGCAAACCAATCTGAAATTCGCGCTGGACTGGAAATTCGAAGGGCCGTCGGCGCCGTACTTTGTCGCGCTCGACAAGGGTTACTACAAAGCCGAAGGGCTGAACGTTTCGATCGACTCCGGGCCGGGCTCGGTGGCCGGCATCGCACGCGTCGCGGCGGGCACCTACCCGATCGGCTTCTTCGACGTCAATTCGCTCGTCAAGTTCCTGGATCAGAACCCCGACAAGAAAGTCCAGGCGGTGCTGATGATGTACGACAGGCCGCCGTTCGCGATCGCGACGACGACCAAGACCGGCATCCTGAAGCCGAAGGATCTCGAAGGCCGCATTCTCGGCGCGCCTGCCGCCGACGGCGCGTTTGCGCAGTGGCGAGCGTTCGTGCGCGAGAACGGCATCGATCCGTCCAAGGTCAAGATCGAGAATGTCGGCTTCCCGGTGCGTGAGCCGATGCTGGCGGAGGGCAAGGTCGACGCCATCACCGGCTTCTCGTTCTCGATGCACTACAACCTGCTGCAGAAGGGCCTCAAGCCCGAGGACATCAAGACCATGCTGATGTCCGACTACGGCCTCGTGCTCTACGGCAACGCCATCATGGTCAACCCGGAATTCGCCAAGGCCAATCCGAAGCTGGTCGCCGGCTTCGTCCGTGCGACGATCAAAGGCACGCTCGACACCATCCGCGATCCGGTCGCTGCCATCAAATCGGTAATGAAGCGTAACGATACTGGTGACGAAGCGATCGAACTCGACCGGCTGCGCATGTCGCTGCGCGACAACTTCGTCACCCCGTGGGTGAAGGCCAACGGCTTCGGCGGCGTGGACATGGCGCGGCTGGCGAAATCGATCGACCAGATCGCGGTAACTTACGACTTCAAGGCGCGTCCGACGGCAGAGGATGTCTTCACCAGCCAGTACCTGCCGCCGGTGGCCGATCGGAAGCTGTGATCACCCGCGTCTTTCTTCAATCACTCGTGTGGAGTCGAAGAAAAGCCGGGCATGAGCGCCTCCGTCGATATCGATGACGTTACGCTCACATATCGCGGCGTGTCCGGCGGCGTTCTGGCGCTGAAGGGCACGTCGCTCAATGTGCGCCGCGGTGAGTTCGCCGCGGTGGTCGGCCCGTCGGGTTGCGGCAAGTCGTCATTGATGAAACTCGTCACCGGACTGATGCCGCCGGACACCGGCAGCATTGTCATTTCCGGTGAGAAGGTGAGCGGGCCGGTCAAGATCGCCGGCATGGCGTTCCAGAATCCGAACCTCCTGCCCTGGCGCAAGGTCATCGACAACGTCCTGTTGCCGCTCGAGATCGTGCAGCCGTATCGCTCGAACTTCCGCCGCGAGAAGGTGCAGTACCGCGCGCAGGCGGAGGCCCTGCTCAAGACCGTGGGCCTCGACGGCTTCGGCGATCGCTATCCGTGGGAGCTTTCCGGCGGCATGCAGCAGCGCGTGTCGCTCTGCCGCGCGCTCATCCACCAGCCCGCGCTGCTGATGCTCGATGAGCCGTTTGCGGCGCTCGACGCCTTCACCCGCGAGGAACTGTGGTGCGTGCTGCGCGACCTGTGGCAACGGATCAAGTTCACCGTGATCCTCGTCACCCACGACCTGCGCGAGGCAACCTTCCTGGCTGACACCATTCACGTGATGAGTTCCCGGCCGGGCCACATCGTCATGAGCAAGACCATCGAACTGCCGCGACCGCGCGAGCTCGAGGATTGCTTCAAGCCGCAATTCACCGACATCGTGCACGAACTGCGCGTCAAGATCGGCGAGGTGCGGCAAGCATGAATTCGATGCTGGAGAAGCTATCGCCACTGCTGTTCACCATCGCCATCTTTGTGCTGTGGGAAGCGGTCTGCCGGATCTTCAAGATCGACCGCTTCATCCTGCCGGCGCCCTCCGAGGCGTTCGCGGCCATGATCCAGTATTGGCGGCCGCTCATGCGCCATTCGTTCGTGACGCTATGGACCACCATGGCCGGCTTCGGCATCGCGGTGGCGTTCGGCATCGCGCTCGGGCTGATCGTCGGCTGGTCACGCACGATCTATCGCGGGCTCTACCCGGTGATGATCGGGTTCAACTGCATTCCCAAGGTCGCGGTGGTGCCGATCCTGATCATGTGGTTCGGCATCGGCGAGGTGCCGGCGATACTGACCGCGTTCCTGATCTCGTTCTTCCCGATCGTCGTCAACGTCGCGACCGGACTCGCCACAATGGAGCCCGAACTCGAGGACGTGCTGCGGGCGCTGGGCGCACGCAAGCTCGACATCATGCTCAAGGTCGGCAT
>Ga0075420_100000440_pt1 | contig 32841 bp, 47 predicted proteins | sample SoiMetdeltSBSDD4_FD_75296 | JGI IMG/M metagenome (GOLD analysis project Ga0075420, IMG submission 75296) | Bulk soil microbial communities from a Populus tree surrounding site in Tennessee, USA - Soil MetaG P. deltoides SBSDD4 | ecosystem: Environmental > Terrestrial > Soil > Tree plantation...
ATGTTTGGAACCTTCATCCGCCTCCGTGGCGGGAGGACCCATGGCGCATAACTGTGTCTACCAGTGCGCCCATCCATGCCCCGCACCCAAGCTCCTTCATCCCAACCGCCATTACCCCATTCAACACCCTGAATTGTGCCGGCGTCAGTTGCGACGCCACGTATGTCCTAAACGCCTGCAACGCCGCCTCGAATTCCGCATGGCACGCCGCGCACAACACCCGCACCTCGTTCACCTCGTATTCCCAAGGCAAGCGGTCCTGCTCGTAGAAGTTGTGATGCGTCTGCAACCCATGCTCAGCTCCACACACCTCGCATCGTCCCCCCTTTGCTTCTTTCATGCGCTGCGTGAAGGTGCGCCACTCCACCGTGCTCAACAGCGATTGATAACGCGCCTGACGCACCCCACGCAGGATGTCCGCTGGCGTCTTCATCCCTCACGCTCCTGCACCCCGGCCAGCTTCGCCTTCAACTCACCGATTCGCTTATTGCATTGCGCCAGGCGACCCTCGCTCTCAGCGTCCAACTTGTCCCCGCCTCGCACCTTCACCGTTCGCTTGACCCCAGCGTCGTCCGTGAACGTGCTCTCGTGGTATTGCGCCTCCCGCTTCGCGCCACGCAACACCTGGGCCTTGAAACCCTCCACCTGTTCCAGCATCCCCTTCAACTCACTCGGGAACGCACCGGCCGGGATCGGCCCGAACATGCTTGAAGCATCCTTCAAGGATGCTTGCTCCTGTCCTCCTCTTGTACTGTCCCTTTCTCCCTTCGCCCTTTTGCCCTTTTCCCACCTCGCCGCAGCCGCTTTTTTCGCCCTTTCGTTGTAAGCGGAATGATACCAGTTGTGCTTGCCCCAATTGTGGATCTGCAACGGCTTCTCATCCAAAAACCCAGTTTGAATCAACGCCCGTAGCAACTTCCGCGGACTCCCGCCGTAGCCGATGGCCGATGACAAATCCGCCGCGCTCAGACCCTCCAATACCCCGCTCGGCCGATGGTCCGCAGCGAACGACCAGAGCCGGATCGGTATCCACAAAGCGTCATTGCCCAGCATCTGCCTTAGCCGCGCCGTCTTCGGGTGCGACCAGTAGGTGCAGAGAACGCGGGTGAATAGGCTCATGGCGCTTCTAGGCTCATGGGGGCGGAGTGGTCACCATTTTCATGCCTTTTTCCGTTAGCGCACATACGTACCTGGATTTGTCGTGACCGATTTGGCAACGCTCGAATTCCGTGAAGCGCACGTGGCCCAGCCGCGCCATGACCCGGAGGCGTCCTTGAAGTATGTCGTTCGCCACTGTGTCCAGGGATCGGTAGCGACGCCCACGCTTATTCCACGCTTCTTTTGAACGTGCGAAGAACTCGGCTGGAATAAGCCTTCTAAAGGCCACCTGGAGTGCGTGCTTCCATTTTGGCCCGTCCTTCAAGGCTTGTCTGATCGCCCAATTATAGTTTGGCGAGTTTCTTGCACACTTCTGCAATCCTTTTCCGCGTGTCTGCTTGTTCATTTTTATCAGTGATTTGAAATGAGGAAATGCTTTTCGCTTTTTCTAGAAGCCCCTCCCACCTGGTCAAACAACCTAAAAACTGAGTTCTTTTAGGTCTCCGATGCTGAAGTAGCTCTTTCTGCCCTCCGCCCATCTTGGCTTTCCAATCCGCAACTTCGACGTGCTGATCGGATTCGCATGCCGTCGATTTGTTGATTCTGCGAATCAAATCCTTCGCCTGCTCGACATCGGCCCCGCAATCGATAATGTTGCGAGCCGCCGCGTGCCTGACGTTTACGAACTTGATGCTAGCCAGCCCTTCAATTGTTGTTTCTCTGAGTTTTTCCACTCCGGGGATGCCGGCCGCTTTGAGCGATGCGGCTGAGTCCTGTATCCGCTTCACCCTCGTAATACTGTCAGCGGTGAGGACCATCCGCTCGGCTGCTTGCTTTGTACTCCAGCCAAATCTCTCCATGCCCAAGATAGCCGACTGGATTGCCTCTTTGCGGTCTTGCGCGATCCCGTGAGTCCGGTTGAGCATTCTTGGCAGCATTACCCTTACCTGCTCGTCGACATCTTCTAAAACGTAAGCTTCGACGGACTCTGCCCCGATTGACTTCGCTGAATGCACCCTGTGATTACCACCGAGGATTATGAACTTATTTCCCCCAAGGTGCAAACAGACCAAACGCTCGAACACATCGCCGTTGAGCATTCCGTTAGCGTAATCTGTGACCCTTTCATTATTCAGCACGCAATCAATCCTGGCGTTGTTTTTCAGACTTGCCTCCAAGTCGATGTTCTTGATCAGGACTTCTGCTATCCGTGGTTTGACTCCCATGGATGCCATCTGCATTTCGGCGGCCGTGTCATTCTTCCAACGTAGTTTTATTTGCATAGGTTTTTTTGTTTGTTTGCTCATTTCACACCAATTGCACTCCTCTTTCCCTAACAGACCTCGACAGTGAACCGGCCAAACTTCGGCCGCCAGTCCCCGGGGAGGATTCGTGCGCCGGCATCAATGCAGGCTTGGAGCAAGTCCGCTTCGTTCAGGATTTGCTCGTCGTATTCCAATTCCTCCGTGCAGGAAATCAACGCGATCATATCCTTCCCGCGCCTCTTCTTCTGCGCCCCAAGTTGAATACACCGCTCAATGGCATCCGAGAGAATGACCGGGCCGTGCTTGTCGTTCCAATAGAGTCCTCCCTCCCATTCGAGCCTTTTTCGGCTACCCTTCTTCGTCGGTCCCTTGTGCATGATGATAGGTCGGATACCCGTCCATTTGAGTTTCAATGTTTGCATAGGTTCTCAGCGGTCACACCAATTGCACACTCCTCCCCGCAAGCCGCAGAAACACCTCGCTCTCGCACAGTACATCCTGGCTTGCGTATTGGAGCACCACCTCTAGTGATTCCTTGCTCCCGCTCGCCAGCAGTTCCCCCACCTGGCTCCCGTCCATCAGCTCCTTGTGGTTCGGCATCCCGAGCGCGGTCAACACCGTTTCCAGCGACACGAATTCCTCCCGCTCCACGCTGAACCGCCGCGCATACTCCCGCATCGTGTCGAACACACGCACATCGGGACTCGCCAGCAACCCGGGCAATTGCAACCCCGCCCGCAGATACGCGAACCGCAGCCGCGGCAAATCGAACCCCCGCACATTGTGTCCCACCACCAACGTTTCCCGGTCCGTGAAGTTGTTCAGGTATTCCCGCAAGGCGATCAGCATCGCCTTCTCATCCGCGTAACCGCCGACCAGTCCCCACGCCCGGTGTTCCACCTCCAGCTCGCACACCCCATGATTGTGAAGCAGCGACACCGGCCGCTGACCCGACGAATCCCGAAGCGCGATCACCGCTATCCCCGCCGAATCGAGCAGCGCCAATTTCTCCCGCTTCTTCTCGAGCGCCTCCAGATACCGACGCCCGATCGTCTCCGGCTTCCAGGCTTCATTCGGCTGCCAATACCGCCGCGCCCATTCCTCCGCCGCCTCCGGCCGCCCCGCCTCCGTCTCAATGTCGATACAGAGCCACTCAACTGGATTCTGTAGCGGCATCTCTGGCGAGTGCCGCAATTCAGCAGCTTGCAAAGCGTTCATTGTTCGTGGTTCGTTGTTCGTGGTTCGTTGTTACGACTCTTTCTAAAATCACAAGCCCTCCTTTTGTTTTCCCGCAAGTTTTCCACCCGGCGGCCTTAAAACAGAATCCAGGGTTAACTGACCTGATCCGTCCCGCATTGACAAAGGTATAATGCCGCAGACGAGGCCACACGAAATCAGCGATTGCGTCAGCCTGTCGGATAAGCTCAGAACTTTGGTGCGAGGATTCGTTTCTAAAGCATGCGCAGTTGACGCCTTGCTGCCCCGAATCATCAATGAATCTTCTCCAGATAAAGAAGGCATCGGCTTCCCATGTGCGGAGCACGATTTTTTCACCCGGGCCGCAGAATAGGCGCGGTTTTCTTCCTTCGGCGTAGTGTCGGCGGCTATAGTGCCGGGCAAACAACCGTTCAACCTGGCGGTCTCCGTCTTTCGTAATCCACCATCTCGCATTCAATACCTCCGCCCCCATCCTCTCCCACCGCCTCCGCCCCAACCGCCGCCCCCATTCTGTTGCCTCGGCGCCCAACACTTCACCGGCCAACCCGCCTGCATGAGCTGTTGAATCGCCCCCTGCGGATTCGCCGCCGCCTCCGGCCCGAGCTGCAAGTAGCAAGGCACATCCCCATTGGGCGTCGGAATCGAGATACTCACCAGCAACCCCACCGGCCGTAGCATCGAACCGGCGTTCGCCGGAAACTGATTCTGTAGCGGCGAACTGGCGTTCGCCGGAAACTGTAGCGGCGAACTGGTGTTCGCCGGACTCTGAGTCAGCCCAGCCCGCAGCCTGTCCAACTCCGCCGATAATTCTTCAATGGTTTTCATTGGTTCGTTGTTCATTGTCGGTTCGCCGCGGCGTTATCCATGTACTGCTCCAGCGCCTCCTGTAATTCGAACCGCGTCTTGCCGCTCCCGAAGCAAACCGGCGCGCTCATGCTGTTCGGCCCCTCGCGCCATCGCGGCTTGTGCCTCGGCAAGATCCCGTTCGTGTTCACCGCCACGATCAACCCGCACACCGGACATTCAATTTTCGGCTTCGTCTTCATTTCTTTTCGTAGCGGCGAACTGGCGTTCACCGGATTCTTCTATCCCCTGTGCCACGGCTCCAAATACCGCAGCCCGACAAATTCAAATACTTCCTGCTCCGACTTCACTGCGTGCTGTTGCCCGCTCCCGATCTTCGTGAACCCCTCCCCATACGGATTCCACTTCCACCCCTGGTCCTGCGCAGCCATGCAAATCCGCATGTTCAACTCCGCCGGCCCCGTTCGGCACACCAGGTAGTTGACCAAGGTCTCAACCGTCGCCGCGAAGAAATCCACCGGCATCCCGCTCGCAGCGTGCACCGCCAGCTTGTTCTTCGCTCCCCACGTCGTCGCCCCGCGAACGTTTTCCCGCGGGCGAATCGTTCCCTGCTCGAGCAACCAATCCAGGTAAGCATCCACCTGGTCGACAAGCGCAGTCTTCGGCGGCAATAGCAAATCGTCCGATGGCACTTCCACCGGCTCCAGCTTCGGGACGTAAAGGATCTCGACGTCCCCCACCTCTGGCTTCCGACGCCGTAGCGACCCGGCCACAATCAGCCGTTCGCACCGCTGCTTGAGCCCGTCGCACAATTCCTTGGCGACCGCCACCGCCTCCGCCCGCGGATATTTTCGCTTGCCGCTCATTTCACCCGTAGCGGCGAACTGGCGTTCGCCGCATGTTTTAGGCGTTGGTAACGGACCGAAGCAGTCGTCACTCCCAACTCCGCCGCGATGTCGGCATCTGCACGCTTCCAATCCATCGCATCCCATTTAGCTCGCCTGATAAGCCTGCTGCCTGGATTGAAGTGGCGACTGGCATGCTTAAGGCAACGACGGCCTCCCAACCAGCTAGGGGACGCGCAGAATTCGCACAACCCTCGCGCCTGTTGTGCGAGTTGCCACTTCCGTTGTCTGGAAAGCGGATATTTTCGCTTGTCGCTCATTTCCTCGGCCATTGAATTGGGAGGGGCGAACTGGCGTTCGCCGCAAACTTCAAGCACCGCATCTGAAACGCAAACCCCAGCGACGCGCTTTCTTTCTGCAACCGGTAAGCGCACCCCGGGCACGTATTCGTCCAAACCTTCGACCACGGCTCGAACATCCGCCCGCAAGCTCGGTCGTTGCACCGAACCTGTAGCGGCACTTCTGGCGATCGCCGCACTTCCGCAGTTTGCAAAGCGTTCATTTTTCAATCGAGGTAAACTGTGTTCAACAGGGTTTCGCCCTCCATCGGCGGGTCGGCAATACTCAGCGCCTGCTCAAGTCCGAACTCGCCTTGCAGCTTCCTACTGCGCGCCTTCCAGTTGATAACTTTCAGCCGGACATAATAAGGCGGCTGGCACCCGAACTTATCGCCCGCCACGGCGTGAAAGGACACAAGCCGGTGCGCGTTCGTGAGCTTCTTCGCGCTACCGTATAGCACGCCGATTTTCCGATTTTGTGGAAGTGCGTTCACTTGCGTAGCGGCGAACTGGCGTTCGCCGGATTCTGAGCCGCCGACCCGCGTTCCGTCTGCCAGGCCAGGTTCACAATCGCCGCCCCGATGAACTTCAATTCGTCCACCGTGTAATCCCAATTATTCCCCGCATCGCAAAACACATGCAGGCTCCACGGCTTCTCTGGCAACCCGGTCGGCTGCAACTCCACCGTCACCTCCCGCCACCCCGCCGGCGAACAGCTCAGCTTGTGTCCCGGGAGCGGCGTCTCTGGCGAGCGCCGCACTTCCGTCCCATCAGTTTCTTCAATCATAAAATTTGGAATAATTGTCTCAACAACCACACCGCGCACAAAAACACATGCAAGACCACGTAAAGCCCGTAACCGCAAAACCCCGCCGCCCGGCCGATGGATTCAAGCAGGCTCATAGGTTGTTCAGTTGTTCAGTTTCAGCGCGGGCCGGATGGAATCCATTACATCCGACCCGCGCCCTTGTTGGGGCTCGACTGGCGACGCGCAGAGCCGAACCGCAAAGCAAAAGCAAATCGGGCGCGAGATGGCACAGGAGGAGGTGGAAGGAACCACCCCGCGCCCTCCGTAGCGGCGCACTGGCGTTCGCCGCAAATTGCGTTCCCCGTTTTCATCCTCCATTCCTCCCGTTCTGATTCATCGCCTGCTCGAACGCCTCATTGAGCCGCGCCTGCGCTTCGTGCGACCCGCCTTTGTCCGGATGCGTTTCCTTCGACCGCTGGTAGTAAGCGGACTTGATCGTTTCCGCGTCGGCGTTGACAGCGACTCCTAATTCCTTCCACCACGACATCCCGGACGTTTCCCCCACGCCCGGTAATTGCGCGTAGCCCGCGAACGCTTGTTCGATGCTCCCCACTCCCCAACGTTCTTGTCCGCGGAGCGCCTCCACATGCTTGGCGATTGCCCATAAGTTCCGGCTCACTCGATTCCACTTGTCGCAGGCCAGGACCGTCGGACGGTTCTTAAGCTGGAAGTAAACCGCGATGCCATGATCGCCGGGCTCCGCCTGGTTGGAGTAGGGCTTCCCGTCCAGCCGCGCCTGTAGATTTGAGCTAATGATGATGTCCGTCGCTCCAATCCGCCGAAGTTCAGCCACCACTTCCTCGCAACCTTGGCCGATGGAAATGCTCCGATATGGATCGTCCCGATGCTGCCTGGAGAATTTCGACCTCGCCCAGCCATCCGGCCACGACAATGGATACGATTCCTTCGGTGGTGCTACAGTTCTCATCCCTGCCAACCCTCCGTTTGCATCTCCTCAAACCCATCCGGCAACGGCAATAACTCGTAGACATCCACCCCCAACAACCGGATCGGTGTCGCCCGCTTCCGCTCGCTCTTGGATACCGCATTCCAATTACCAATTCGTCTGAATCGGATTTTCCCCGGCTCGAAGTTCGGCAGCTTGAATTCCCCGTTGAACCAGTGGCCGGGACTTGCGAATCGCCGCTCGATGCTCTCCTCCGAGACGCTCAAATACCGCGCCGCCTCCTGCACCGTCATCCAAAGTTTGGGATGCCCTTCCATGGTTTTCGTAGCGGCGCTTTAGAAAGCGCCGGACTTTTCCTGCTTGTGGTCCGTGTGGAAATACAACCGGTAAGAAGTGCAACGCTCGTTCTCGCACATCCACACCTTTGAATACCCGCGTTCAAAGTAGCGGGTCCGAATGTAAACGGCCTTCCGCCCGCATTTACGGCAGACGGTTTGCCCGACAGGTGACAGAGTTATCTGGCCGCGCGAACATAGCTTTCCCAGGGCTGAGTCTGGCTTCGCTATCTCAGCCGCCCGCGCGGGTGACGCTCCATGTCCTGTCGGGTTGATGGGAGGCAGGGCGACACTCGCCGCCCCGCATGAATCTGCTCCCGCAGTGAGCGCACTACTATTCGGCCCGCGCTCGTTGGCGTTCGCATTCACGGCTCTAGAAGCCGCAGGGTTGCGATAACCCGAAACCGCCAGCGTCCCGGCGGAAAGTGTCGCGGTCAGTATCACGTTCGGGGAGGGCACTCGTTGGCCCGTTCGGTTTCGCATCAGTGGCTTATAACCGTCCCTACCCAGTCCTTTGGGTGGCTTCGCGCTTTCGACTACAGACCGCGACTGTCGTAGCGCTTCGCCTCGCGATGTGTGAATTCCGTTCATTTGCTTCGCCCCTCCCGTATCCGAATCAACAACGCCGCATCCGCCGGGCTGTCCTCCATCAGCCCGCGCAACATCAGTTGACGCGCCAGGTAACTCGCGCTCTTGCCCCGCCGGCACGCGATGCGACCCAAAAGTTTTCGCTCCGCTTTCAAGATGTTTACCGTGAAGTTGCAGGTGTTGGGGTGGATCGGGCTGGTCGGCATGACTCCGAGCTTTTGCTTCGCCCGAGGTGCTCCCTCAGAATCGTGCGAACCACGGCCGCCTTGCTCATGTCCAGCCGTGCCGCTTCTTCGCGTAAGAATTGATCCACTTCCACCGGCACCTCGGGAATGTTGATTGTCACCCCGTCCAGTGGCTCTTTGCGTCCGTTCGTTGTTTTCATTTTCCTTTTTGGAAATCAAAGCGCGATATGTCCCGACGTGTTCGGAACTACGTTTTTGTTTAACCATTCGCCGCCGAACCCGATGCGGAACCATGAGAAAGTCGTATTGCCCGCCGAGTGGACGCAGGGCGCCGAGTGCGGTCGGATGCGCCAAAGTTCCCAAGCCTTCGCGATTGCTTGCTCGAAAGTCCCGGCGAATACAGAAGCCGATCGGGTCATTGCGGGAGCTGCGTCCAGTGTCGTTATTGTCCAGTTCGTTGTTTTCATCTGGGGAACTTTTAGTGAGTTTTTAGTAAACTGTCAACAACTTTCTTGCTTTATTTTTCAAAGTCTTTTAGCGTCCCTTCATGGCAACGGTCCCGCTGTCCCCGGGAACCACGAACCTAAGCGTCAATGTTGACGTGCGGCTCCGTGAAGAACTTGGCAAACTCGCCAAACGCGAGCGCGTGTCCCTTAGCGAATACGTCCGCAGAATCCTCATCTACGCCGCCAAACACGGCGCCCGCCTCGACGACGGCGTTGTCTTCGCCGATACCGAAGCGGCCGCGCTGAACGAAACCAAAGCGCCGCCCCAGCCGCCGCCCTCGCCACCGAATGCCCCGCGCGATTACAAAGTCCAACGCAAATGATTGAAGCCCTCGGTACCATCGGCGTCCTGCTCGTCGGGTTAGTCCTCTTCGTCCTGTTCATCGGCTGGATGTTCCTCCCCTTCCTCATCATGGGCACCAATCGCCGACTCGACCGCATCCACTCCGAACTTTACCAACTCCGCCAGGCCGTCTCCACCCCCACCGCCCCGACGCCAATCGAAAACCCCTACGGCCTCGCCCCAACCCCCATCCCCCCGCCCCCGCCGTAGCGGCGAACTGGCGTTCGCCGCAAACATCTCCCCATGTCCTACCGCCGGATCGCCGACCACATCTATCGCGACTCCCGAACCGGCAACCTCTACGAACGTCCCATCATCGCCGGCCGCCGCACCTGGCGAAAACTCGACGGACACACCCTCAAGCTCGCCCGCGAATCCCTCGCCCAACGCCGAGCCGACGTCGCCCGTTCCAAGCTCGGCTTCGCCCGCTCCCCCTACGCACCGAAGCCACAACCGATCGGCGAACTCCTCGACGCCTACGAATCCGCCGGTTGCCCCGACCGCCGCGGCGTGCCCCGCACCGGTTACGCCCTCCACCACGAGCAAGCCCGCATCAGTCTCCTACGACCCTATTGGTCCCAGCTCCGCGAACTCCACCCCATAACCGACCCCCGCCGCTACTTCGCCCATCGTTCGAAGACCCGACGCAACAAAACCGCCCACGGCGGCCGGGCCGTTGACCTCGAGCTGGCCACGTTGTCGAACGCCTTCGCCCACGCCGTCCGCACGGGCAAGCTCCTGGTGAACCCGTTATCCGAGCGCCCCCGATTCCAGACCCGCCCGACCCGCCATTGCCGCGACTCCGCCCCTCGCAACGCCGACGAACTTCACCAGCTCGCCCGCTACCTGCTCAGCTCCGCCAAGCCGTCGACCGTCCTGCTCGGCTGGCAACTCCTCCTCGAAGCCTTCACCGGCTGCAGGACGTCTGAAATCCTCCGCCTCCGCTGGGATGCCAAGAACCATGAGCCCGGCCACTTGGAATTCTCTCCCTTGGAATTCTCTCCCTCTCCCCCATCGGGGGAGAGGGCCGGGGTGAGGGGGCGGCCCGGCTGGCTCTGGCTGAACCGCTCCAAAAACGGCTGCAACCCCTTCGCCCTTGTCCACCCTGCCCTTGCCGATTGCCTCGCCGCATTCGCCGCCTGGCGCTCAAAGCAGCCCGGTCTGAGGCGCAACCCCGTCATGCTCCCAATCCACCGCCAAAGCCTTTCCCACCGCCTTCGAAGTCTCGCCCCGAAGCTCGTCGACCACCCCGTCACCAGCCACGGACTCCGCTCCTACTTCGTGACCGTCCGCCGCAGCCAGGGCGCCAGCGACGCCCAAATCGCTGCCGAAATTGGCGACCGCACCGGTCCCGCCATCATCGCCTGCACCTACGGATCCATCCCGCCCAACTGGCAAGGCTCCCCCGGCCTTGACTGGCTCCCGACGTCCGCCGACGTCGCTTGGGCCGCGCTCCAATCGCTCCATGTTCCACGTGGAACCCGCCGCATACCATCCGGCATACCAATCCCCCGCTCCCAGCGCCTCCCATCCCAGACCCTAAACCGCGCCATTCCCTAACAAATGCGGCCAAATCCCCCCACCGTGCCCACCCCGCAACCTGCCTTCTAAGCAGAGGGTCCCGCGTTCGAGTCGCGGCGGGCGCGCCAACGGATTCAAGGGGTTACGTCTCTTCGCTGGTCGGGCTGGAAAGGGGCGGAATACCTTTTGGCATACCTTCCGCCTCCACTTTCCGGATGGTTACGCTCTCCGCTTGGCACCGGTCGAGAATCCATTGAACGGCCAAGGCCACTTCCGCGGGCGAATGGGGGATTTCGGTCCAGAGCCGGCCGGGGCGGCCTTGCCAGGTTTCTTCCACTCCGGCTCGCCTGTAGAGGATTTCGTAGGTCGGCCGGCTCACGGGCTGATTTGCAGGATGTGCTTGTCCGCGGTGCCGGCGTGGGCGAAGACGATTAGCCCATCGTCCGAATGGGAGGCGATCATCCCGTAGGGCAAGGTATCCGCGGCCATCGTCCACTTCCCCGCGCTGTCAATCCACGCGAACTTGAAGCCTTGCGCGAAGTCGCCGTCGATGTCCTGGAAGTGCCCTCCGAAGTAGAGCCCGCCCCCGTTCATCGGCACGATGACACATTGCTGCGCGATGTCGTGTGACCCATACCACGGACTGTGCCCGAGGCAATTAGCCTGCTCGCCGCGCACTTCGGCCACGACCCAGCGGGAGTAATACCGTTCCTTGCCCGGGATGGGATAGGTCGGGTCGTTTACAAGCCGGTCCTCGAAATGCAGGAAGGCAATCAACACTCGGTCATTCAGCGCATCCCAAACGGCGGTCACTTGCGGCCATTCGCCTCCGGGCGCCAGCGGTCCGCTCTGGCTGTTGAGCCACGATTCCTTGAACGGCCCGAGCGGACGCAATGCGTTTCCGACCGGGGCGAAGATTTGCAAGCCGATCTTCGCGGAGGAATCCATCTCGGTGAACGCATAGAGCGTGTTCGCCGGTCCGCGACAACAAGTGATGTTGCGGGAAAAGATTGGAGTGCTTCCGTTGGTGAACTGCGAAGGGTATTGGAACCGGTCGCACCACCATTCCCCGCCGTCCGGCCGGTAGAAAGCGTCGAATACGCTGAATGGCAGCGGAACCGGCCAGCGTTGCGGGTTGACCAGGCAGACCCCGGCGAGCCCGCCGTCGAGCTGGGTGTAGCTGGAAAAGGTCGAGTAGCGGTCGCCGAAGTCCGCTTCGGACACCTGTTCGCCATTCTTAAAATGGCCGATGCTGATGTAGTGCCCGGCAAGCATCGAGGTGCCGAGGATGAATTGCCCGTCCGCGATTCCCTGGAAGCCGCTATCCCGCGGTTGCAGGTCGGATTGCAGGAATTCCGAACGCACTTCGCCGCTCGGGTCGATGCGAACGAGCATCAAGCCGAGCGCGCACGCCCAGCCTTTCTTCGCATCTCCGACGATCCGATGCATCGGGTCGCGGGCGTAGGGGAAGGTGGCGATGGTTTTAATCATGCAGCAGAATCCGGCGAACGCCAGTTCGCCGCTACGGTCGGTTAGAATCTCCACCGCACTCCGCTGGCGAAGCCGTACGTGTTGCTTCCGTTCACGTCCGCGTTCAATTGGCCTTCCAGGAAGACGGCGACTCGGCGCTTCGTTTTGCTGAGCGTCACTTCGATGCCGGCGCCGGGTTGGATGAGCCACTTGTCTTCCCTCAAGCTGAACGTGCCGCCGAGGAATCCGTAGGGGCTCAGATATTTGAACGGCATTCGCGCCGTGAGCCGGCCGCCGATGGCTTCGATGGTGGAACCGTCCACGTCCAGCCCTTCGTGGAAGACGCGAACGTCCGCGCCCCAATTCGGGTTGACCTGGTAGCCAACTCCGAGCCCGTAGCCGAATGTCTCGGATTGGAAGTCGGGCGTGGTCAGGGCAAGGAAGGTGTCGGCGTAGAGGTGGCCGGGGCGGTCGGGGGCGGCTTGGCCGGCCAGGGAGGCCGCGAGCAGGGCGAGGATCAAGGCAATGCTTTTCATTTGTCGTTCGTTGTTTGTTGTTCGTTGTTCTTTGAAGGCGGCGTTTCTTTCGGTTCCACGCCGAGCAGGCCGCGGAGCGGGGCGGGGAGAAATTTTTCCAAGCGGCTCAGACCCTGGTTGTGAAGCAGCCAACCAATCGCCCAATAAACGACTCCGACCATTCCGAGCCGGACTTCGGGATGCGCCACCGTGTAATCCACCTTGGAACGGTCGCCCATCAGCACTTGCAATGTGACGGATGCAGCCAGTGTCACCAATGGGATCAGGCCGTTCGGCACTTGTGGGATTGCCTTGATGACGTAGCCGAGCACGAGCACGCCCGTTACCACAAGCGCGCCCGTGGAGAGGTTCCCGATTTGGTTCAGCAGGTCGTTGATGAGTTCCATAAAGTCAAATCAGTTTCCCGAGCATTGTCAGAATGCGTTCAATCAACAGGCCGACCACCCCGAGCAGGATCGCCTGTTGCATCCGCTTCCGGTTCCTCATCTCCTCCACCAGGCCGCGCACGGAATGGAGCAAGCCGTCGTGGTCCCCGTTCCCACGAAGCATCTTGTCGTGTTCGCGAACCATGTTAACCAAGTCCCTTTCGCTCTCTCTGTTCACTGCTCGTCATTGGGGATTTTCATGGAGTCACCTTCGCGGTGCCGGCGTGGATGTGCAGGGCCGTAGTGGTTGCCGATGGAAGGAATTTATAATCCAGATCCGTGTCAGCAGTTGTATCCACCGTCACGGCCCCGGCAACCATACGAAGACCTTTCAGCACACCGCTCGACCCACCGGCCGAGCTTGGAACCCATGTGAATCCCTGGCAGTAGAGCGAACCGGAAGCGCCGGTCGTCCGACAAGTAACCGTGAAATGCGATTCCCACTGGTCACCGGCCGCGGCGGACCAGGTCATCAGGTTCGTGGCCAGCAGCGAAGCCCCGAAATAAACACCGTTAGTTTGAACAGGGGAACCGGCGCCGAAGTATTTCCCGAAAAGGTCCACTTCGATGCTCATACCGGGCTTCCAGAAGTTGGCTGGAATCGTCCTTGTGCCGAGTAGATTGGAAAGACAGGAGGTTAGCGCGAGGGTGTTCGTTATCACGATGTCGTTCGTGATAACGAACAGACGATGAGGAACTCCAACGGCAACTCCGAAGGGAGTGATAGCAACGTTGCTTGCGGTCGCAGTGTGATTGCTGGACACGCTCAGAAGCGCGGCGCCGTTCGTCGTTTGAACCTCGAAGGGATTCGCCGTCGAACCGGTGAGCGCACGGACAAAGAGCGTGTTGTTGGAACTCACCCCGCCGACCACCGTCCCGTTCGTGGAAACCGTTTGCGTGATGTTCGTGGCGTTCCCGATTTGGGCGTTTGCGGTGAGCGTCGCTTTGCCCGCGGTTTGGTAGACGTTGACGTTGGTCCCCGTTCCGTCGAGTGCTCCGATTGCGTTCGTGGCCATGGCCGTGACGGGATAGGTCGCCGCGAGGTGCCACCGGGAATCGGCGCCGGAGTATTCGAGGAGCGCCCAGCCGTTGTTGACTACGGTCACGTCCGAGCCGTCCACGGTTTCGATTCGATTGGCGGGAACGGGGTCCACCGTGTTTTGCGCGAACGTCGCCGAAAATCCGAGGTCGTTGTGGATGATGACCTCCTGCCCCGGAATGCCCCCCGATGTCGCCCCGCCGATGAACCCGCAGAGCGTCGGCGCCGCGGTCACCGTGCCGGAAAGCCGAACGTAACGATTGCTTCCCAGCGGGATCGAGATGTTGTTCCCGTTGGCGATTGTGGAAAGAGAGAAGTGCGGGTAAGCAATGGCGCCCCTGAACAGGTTCGTTGTATCCGCCATCGTGTTGACGTTGGAGTACTGATTGACCGAAAGCGTGCCCGGGACGTATAGGCGTTGGAGTGCAGTGCCGATTACGTTCTGATTCGTGGTCGTGGTTCCAACGGATGTTCCACTGCTATCCACAGTTCCAATCGCAGATGAATTGGTGTGGGTCGCCTGTGCGTTTAGACCCACGGCCAAAGACCGGCCTCCGCTGGCTACACCGCCGATTGCTATATCCCCAGGCGCGATCGCATTCGCCCCTGTTCCGAGTGCCGTTGCTCCTGTTCCCGAGGCCACGGATGATCGTCCAACCGCGGTGGCTTCTTGCGCGGTCGCTGAGGCACTTTCGCCAATGGCGGTGGATGAATCCATCGTAGCTTCCGCACCGGATCCAACTGCCGTTGAAGCATCGCCGCCCGCGAGGGCACTTGCCCCCGCTGCCGTAGCTGTCGAATTGGTTGCCCTGGCCGAAGTTCCCAACGCCAGGCTGTTCGCATTCGACGCAAGCGCGCTGTTTCCCACCGCTACGCTGAAATCGCCCTTCGCCAAAGCATTGCTTCCGACCTGGAGCGAGTTGCCGCCCAGTCCTTCGCTCCGAATCGCGTTCCCGAAGTTCACATGGTTCGAGGAAACGCTGTTGATGTTCGTCACCGAAGACGTATAGCCGTTCGTCAATCCGACCGCGCCGGCCGCCGAAGCTCTGAGCCCGCCGGAATAAAGGACCGGCGAGGTCACGGTTTGTAGCGGGCTCGCACCTTTGCTCAGGAAGTTCGAGAGCGGGCCGGAGTTGGTGTTGAAGAAGTTCGTGGCGAACGTGTTCAACTGAGCCACGATGTCGCTCGCCTGGTTCGTCCGGTTCGTTTCGCCTACGATGTTCGCCCCTGGGTAAAGCATCGTGAAGGTGGACGGTCCGGTCTGCGTCGAGAGGGTCAGTAAGCCCCAGCTCACGGATGCACTTATTCCCGTGATGCTCCCCGATAGCGCGCCGCCGAGCCGGCTGCGAAGCACGATGTTCGAGGCAGCCCCGGTCACTCCGGCATCGGGCATCAGCGTAACGCCGGTAATCGGGAAGGCGGCTATCTGATTGAACAGGTTGGTTTTGGTCGCGTTGACGCTCGTCAGGTTCGTCGCGACCGTGAGCGCGCTCGTTACGTTCGTGAACACGCGCACGGAGCCGTTCGCGGTGAAGCTGTTCGAGGTCACCGCCCGGTTCGTCACGGTGATTGTCATCGTGATTACTTGGGCGTTGGCCGTCTGGATTAGGAGCGCGGCACTCGCCAGAGCTGCCGCCACAAATGTCTTCATGGGTAGGGTAAAATCTGGTCGATGGCCGTTCCGTTGTCGTCCACTCCCCATATCCGTTGGTAGTTTCCGCTCGGCGAAATGGCCACCTTTTGAACGCCCTGGCGCATCACAGGTGTATCGTAAATGCCGTCGCTCTCTTCCGCGGTTCGGTAAGTCTTTGTTGGGTCCGGGCTCGTGGTGGTCGGCTGGGCAACGGAGTTTTCAATTGTGATTTGCCGCTGGTAAACCGTCCTCCAGACTCCGCCTGTTTCGGCCACGGCGATTTGGATGTAAGCCGTCATCGAGGAGTTCGAGCCGATGTAGGTCGACATCCCCGCCGTGTTCAGATCGAGAACCCCTTCCCAATAGTTTTGCGAGGCGTTCTGCGTCCAGGTGGATTGCTCGGCAAGCGGCGTCGCATCGTCCAGCGTGTCGTTGATTGTGACCCGAAGGGAAAGATTCGAGATGTCGACCCGGGAGAATTCGTCCGGCCCGAGCGTATCCTGCGCGGGCTCCAGGAGGTAAAGGCGGATGGGAACCGATTCATACTTGAAGAAATGCGGGAAAACAAACTCGCCCCCGTTCAGCTCGCCTATTTGCAGGCGCTTCTCAACCCAGTTCAGGAACGTTTTGCGGTAGGCCGTAGCCATCGAACCCGCCGCCTATGGTGCAAGCCGGGGGTTGTCAAAGCCGGACTCCTAGCAGGTGATTAGAGAGTGAGCCCCATCGGGCGGAATCAGCCGGCGCTCGGTCGATGCCTGTTTCCCGAACGGGTCCGCCGAGATGTCCGCGTTATCCAGAATCGCCTGGGGGATTCGCGGCGGGACTGACTTCTCGATGCTCTCCGAAAATCCCCTGGTGCAGTCGATGGCCGTTTCCGGCACGCCGTTGTAATCGAAGTCGCCGAAAGCCCCGCTGACTATCTCTCCAACTGGACCATAGAGAACCCGCTTCCGCACGAATGTCAGGACGACGTTCGTCCTGAATTGCTCGGAAGTGGTATCGCCGGTGAGCGCCCTGAAGCCGAATCCGCTAATCTCGAAAAAAGCCCTCGACGGTGCGGTGCTGATGAAGGTGTTCCCGGTCGAAATTGAACCGTCCGCTTCAATGAATTGGCGTTGCAGAAGGAATTGCCCGGCAGCCGGCGGAGCAGGCCACACATCGGCATTTGCGTAAACGGTATTCCAAAACAGGTCTCGATACGCAAGGGCGTCGAACTCGGTCCCCTCCATCGTTCCAACCACATGCTCGGTTTCGATGTCCAAAGGGTTTTGCGGGTTAATCCAAATCCAGTCCAGACTGTAAGTCCTTTCTCCGAAAGTAATGTTCACCGGAGTTGCGCGCGCTCCGCTCCCGACCGGCGGCCATCCGGCGCTTTGCGACACAATCGTTCGATTCGGATCTCCGCTTCTCCTTGTCAGATTAAAGCTATCGTAATTCCACAATACCTCCCGATGCAGGCCGAGTGCTTCGGCCCTCACTCGCAAGCGCGGATAAATAACCCACTTTGACCCGAGCGGGTTCCTCCAACCCGCGCAGGCGTTATCCACGAAGACTCCAGCCGTCCCCAAAGAAGTCGCGGGCGAATGCCCTCTTTCGAGGAGCGGCGAACGGATGACTTCAAGCAGCGCGCTTCGAGAAAAGGCGTCTGGGAATGGCGGCTGCATTCAGTAGCGAGCCCACTCGCGAGCGTCCACGTTCAGATCGAGCCAGGTCAGAGCCGTGCTGGCCACCGTGACGAGCGTCCCGCCTTCGGGCTCCGTGGCGTAGATGATGTCGTTGACGGAATAGACGGGGATGATGGCCTGATTCTCGGTCGTGGAAGTCGCCGCCCGGCTCGCTGTTCGGAATCCCGGCGTCGCAAGGTAGGTGTAGGAGATTACGAAATTCGTTCCGTTGAAATTGTAAGTGACCGCTACCCCGTGCCACCCGGTCTTTCGCAGCCGCCACGGCTTTGCAATCTTTACGGCAGTCGTGCCGAGGTTCGTTCCGTCCCACGTCTTCCCTTCGATGTAATCATCGAAGATCGCGGTGAGCTTGTATTGCTGGACGCTCGAGCCGGCCTCGGCGGGCTCCACCTTGGGGACTTCCACCTCGAGCTTCGTCCCGTCCGAGGTCCGGTGGAGCCGGTAGCCGGGCGCTTGCGCGAGCCGGTTCCCGTTCACGGCTTCGACGACCTTGTTCAGCTCGCGCTCTACGCGGCCGAGTGGGCGGCTTAATCTGACGCGATGAAGTTTCATTCCGCTACCAGCCGGCCGGGCCGTTTGCCGGTTCGTAGAGGAGCAAGGACCATTCGGCAAGGATGAACTCGCTCGCCTGCTCTATCGTGTCCCCGGTGTAAACGATGGACGATGGGCGCCGCCTCCAGCCCCACGCCACATCGTCCCAATCCGAAATGGGCAGGCTCCCGAGGTCCGGCAAGCTGAACGCCACCGCATCGGGTATCCCGAGCTGTTCCGTCGTGTAGATGAATCGGCCGTCCAAAATGGAAGCAACCGGCAGCGGATTCTTGCCGTAGAACCCGACCCGCCGCGAACGCCGAAGCACGATGTATTCACGCTCGAACCCCGGCACCCCTTTCCGCAGGTGCGTCACGACCCGTGCCTTTACCGTGCCCGCGGTCAACCCCACATTGTGGTCGGTGACCGCATCCTCGCAGAACTTCCGATAGGTCACGTCCCCATCGCCTAGCGAAGCATCAAATGAATCCGCGTCGTCGCTCACGGTCTTGTGACGGAAGATGTCCTGTTCGATAAACTCGCTGGCTATCTCGTAGCGCACCGATGCTTCCAAATCCTCTTCCTTGTTCAGCGGTTGGCGGTCGAACGAGAACCCGTTCCCGCGGTCCTCAATCATCGCCTCGTGACTGATTCCCTGAACCCGGAATTGACCCGACTGCCCCTCGATGGCTTTCGCGCTCCCCGCCCACGTCCGCTCCAGGAAGTAGGTGCCGGTTGTCGCGTCGAACGTGAAGCGCCGGTTTTGCAGGTGAGGACCGGGATGGCCTTTGACTTTGTAGCTCATTGAGCTTGTTCGTTGTTCGTTGTTTGTTGTTCGTTGCTCACAGTTCGCCGCGGATGTTAATCCCTCGCATCTCAAGCGTCCGTCGCAGTTCCTTCATTTCGCGCACAAGCTCCGTGAGCTTCGTTTGCGTCGCATCGTTTCCGCCGCCAATCGTTCCACCGATTCTCCCGAGCGCGTCCGCTTGCGGAAGCCTCGGCGCCCGCTCCGCCCCGGCCGCCCGAATCAACTTCTCGAAATTGAATCGCCTCTGCCTTCGTTCCCCGGCTTCCACGTCTTTCTTGAATCCGAACAGGAACCCGTCTTCCGGCGCTTCCTCCTTTGCCGCTTCGTCGGCTGCCTGGCCCACTTGTTCCCTGCCCTTCTCCACTCCGCGCGCAATCTTCTTGTTCATCTCGTCGATTGCGCCGAAGCCGGTAATCACCCGGAGCCACTTTGGAATTCTCGATTGCTGCGCTTCCCCGAATCCTTCCTTGAATCCCTCCGCGAAGTTGGTGAGCGTCTCGAACCCCGTCTTGAGCTTGCTCAACAGGTCGTTCGCCAGCTTCAACACGAACACAAGCGCCTCGGCGAATGGTCCGCGCAATTGCCCCGTTAGCGTTTCAAATTCGTCTCCGAGCTGTTCCAACGGTCCGATGAGTTCGTCCCCGAGCACCACCCCGGCATCCCTCGCGGCCTGCTCCAGCTCGCCCAGCCCTTCCTTCATCGCCGGGAGCAATTCCGCTCCGGCCTTGCCGAGCAGCTCCGTTACCATTGCCAGTTCACTTGCCCCGAAATCATTCGTCTGGAATGACCGACCGATCTCGCGGAACAGGTCTTCGAGCTTGAGATTCTTTAGCTTCTCCCCGTCGATGCCCATTGCGCGGAATACTTGCGCGGCTTTGGATCTTGGGTCGGCGAGTGCTTCTTGCCGCGCCTTGCTCAAATCCTTGAACGAACGGACCACCGCCTCGAAGTCCGACCCGGTTTGCTTCGCGGCGTACCCGAGCGTCTGCAACGCCTCCGTGCTCGCCCCGGTCCGCGTGGAAGCGTCCTTCACCTGGCTGGCGTATTCCACAAGCGACTTCGTGTAAGCCACAATCGCCGCGGTGCCGAACGCCGCCGCGAACTGGCTCTTGAGCGCGGATCCGAACCGTTGCGAGGTCGTCGCAGCGGCCTTGATTCCAGCATCAAAGCCGGTTTTATCGAGGCCCAGCTTGGCGATTAGGGAGAACAGTGCCATTTAGTTTCAGTTTCTCGGCGATTCGGTTCGCCACTTCCTGCGCTTCCTGGATCGCGCTCTTGTCGCGGATGGTGCATTTGTCCTCCATCGCTTGCAGGACCACGTAATCGAACAGGCACCGACCCCACGGCCGGTCGACCAGCTCGGCTTCCGTCAACGTGGTCTTGGACATGAGCGCGAGTTGCACCGCGTGAACGGATTCAATTTGGGAACCTCCTATCCGGTCCGCCTCCACATCGTAATAAGGAAGCTTGGAACCCGCTTCGATGTAGTGGGTGAACTCCCCGGCTTTGGTCTTCAGCTCCACGGGATGAACCTTGAGCCGCAGCAACCGTCTCCACCAGACATCGCCGGTTAGCTTGCGATGCCACTGCGCCATGAACCGCGGCAAATCAGGCTCGTTGAATGAATCGACGGCGGCCCGATACTTCTGGGCGCAAATGAATACGGACACTGCCAAATCTTCGTACCCCACCGGACCACCGACAACGAAGGCGGATTCGACGCGATGCAGAAGCAGCATGTGCCCGAGGCTGAACGGACGCAGGCGCAAGCCGAGCAGGGTCACCGGCTCGGGAACCTCCGCCAGATAGAAATCGTTCGGGGGCATTCATGTTTGCGGCGAACGCCAGTTCGCCGCTACGAGATAAGCGTCGTGATGTCGTTGCCTTCGTCGCCGGTTTCGAGTTCGAGGTCGATGGTTTCCACGCCGTCAACGGTTCGGTTCGCCCGCGATGAAATCAGGTTGTAAGTCCCGTCGAGAATCGTCCCCGAATCGTCCGTGAGCGAAACCGTCGTTCCGGTCGCCGGCATGTAGGTATCCGCCGAAGTGCGCGCGTTCGCGACGGTCGACCCGGCCGGCACGACCGTAATCGTGGCGGTCTTCTTGAACGCGGAGAAGATCACGGCTTTGATGGTTCCGCCGTTGTCCTTCACTTCCACCTTCTCCGATGCGCGCGAAAACGAAACCGTTTGCGGATATCCATCCGTAGCCGCCCGCACGATGCCGGCGGTGAACACGATTGCCCCCACGCTCCAAACGACGCCTGTTCCTTTGATTGCGGCTGCCATAAAGTTAGATGTCCGATGCGCAGCAATAAACCGTGAGCGTCAGCTCGGACAGGAATGCCCGGTCCTCCACCTCGTGGTTGTATTGCACGTTGTGAATCCCCAATGCGGTGAAGTCCGATTGCTGCGCGGAAAGGTTCGCCGCGGCGTCCACATCACGGAACACGTCCACCGCGCCCGCGACATACGCCCGATGTTGGTCGAGCGTCGCATCGTCCGAACTGGTCTGGATTTGCAACGTCAACACCATGTTGAAATTGCCGGTCCCGATTGGGGTTTCTTCGCCTTGTTCGGCCTTGGCAATCAGCGCCGGCCGGGACTGCTCGGCCTTGCTTTGACCCGTGAACCCGACAAGACCCGCGATGGGATTCGCGGCGAGGAGCGCCACGGCGGCAAGTTCGAGTTTGTTTGGCAGATCGCCAAAGGCCATGGCCGCCGCCTATGGTGCGGGTTTGGGGCGTGCAAGGGGAAAATCCCGGAAGTCCGGCTCGGCTACTGGTTCACCCGCCCTGCACCGTGGCCAGCCTTCGGAGTTCCTTTATGAACTTCTCCCGCAAGTGCCGCTCCATCTCGAATTTCTCATCCGCCAATGCTTTGACCAGCCCGGCCTCCGCAATCGGCATCGGGTTGTGCGGCCCTTTCGCCTGGAATCGGCCGCCGCCCCCGATCAGCGCGGTATTCGTCGCCGAGGCTACTATCTGGCGCAACGCAGTGGCGCTCGCCCCCTTGGCGGGAAGCGCAGACCCTTTCGGCCGCCCCGCCGTTACAATCCCCTTCGTGTTGAAAATCACGCCGGACTTGAATTTCACGAATGGGATTAGTTGCCGCACTGCCCATGTCCAACCGGAAGCGATAAACGCAACAGACCTGCGCCTTGCCGCGATGAGTTTCTGAGCTGCCGCTTCCAGAGCGTTTCCATGCAGCATATAATCCGCCCCGGCGTAATCCCTCCTCCGCGCGTTCACGATTCGGGCCGCAAATGAATCTTCCCGAAGGACGGCCCGGCCCTTGCTCCTCCTCCCGCGAAGCAGCCGATCTCGCTTTTTGGTGTATTTCAACTGCGTCCCGACCTGTCCAAGCACTTGCGCGATTTTATCCGGGTCGGCTTTCTTCGTGAACTTGATTGCCTTGATGACCACCGCGAAGAGCCGGCCGTTGATGACGTCGACCGCGGTTCGCGAGCTTTGCTTCACGATCTCCTTCAGGACCGTGTTGAATTGCGTGGTGTCCAGGGTGACGGTCGGTTTCACGGAGCCGGATTAAAGATAATCCAGTCGAATCGGTTGGCGTCCGCCCCGCTGGCTGAATGCACGCGGAAGCTTGTCCCGGCTATGATGTTCGATGCGGATAGCCCTTGCGCTGCGTTCGCGGTGCAAACGGAAATCAGCATGATTCGCGAGTTGGTCGCGACGGCGGTCGTCGATACGGTCGCCGCTCCGCTTGTGAGCTTGCCCGTTCCCATCGTCGCGTTGCTCCCTTCCTTCACCTTGAACCCGCCCCCGGCCGCGCCCACTGCGATGTGCGGGCCGGCTACTTCGTTCGACGAGCCCACGTTGATTCCCCCCATGCCCGTAAAGTGGATCGGTAATACCGCCGTGAACTCGTCCGGGTCGTCCGCCAGAAAGCTCAATCCCGCATTCGTGCTGTAATTGAAGAAGCGCGCGTAACTGGATGCCCCGATGATATTCGTGTTTCCAGCCATCGCGGTCCTCGTGATTTCGGTGCCGTGCAGTTGGACAAATCCGCCGCTCGTCGGGTGCACGAAGCCTGCTGTGTTCGTCCCGGCCGCTTGCCAGGTGCACCCGTAAAAGTTCGCTCGCGCTGTCCCGGATGCGTTGAATACCTGGTTCGCGTTTGCGTTCGTCGCCGTGAAGTCGCATGAGTAGAAATCACAGATTCCATTCCCCGCATGGTTCAAGCAGGTGGCCGATGCCGCCGAAATCGCGTCAGCCAGCACCACTCCCTGTAGATCGGCCACCAGGATGGTATTGAAGAATTTCAGCCGGTGTACCGCGCTTCCCTGCACGGCCACCGTATCCCATTTCCCCTCCGCCCTTGAATTGTAAACCTCCCAGGAGCAAGCCGCATTCGTCACCACGTAAAAGCCATCGCTGTCCGCGCGCATTCGCACGTTGCTGATTGTTGCGTTGGTGAAGGCTTGCCCGTAGTAAACGGCGCATCCGATGGGAGCCTGATAGACCGTCGCGTTTGTCCCTATGATCGTCAGATTCGCCACGAAGGATGTCGACCCGGGATTGATGATGCATCCGTTCGTTTGAATCGACCCTCCGCCGTAGATGTAGGTGACATCACGGCCGGCCCCGACCAGGTTTACCCCGTGCGGTAGGCGAATGTGCTGAGTGCCCAAGTCGTATCCGCCTTGCGACAAGTAGAGGGTCGTCCCCGCCGTCGATGCGCTTGCAATCGTGGCAAGGCTTGAGCCTGGCGGATAAACGCTCGTCCCCGTCAAATTGCTGGACGCGATCAACTGCGTTGAGTTCGTCCCGAGTGCCGGGATTTCAATCAGGATGAAGCTGCCCGCGGGCGCCCGGTTTGTTTGCGGGAGTTGTCCGATGAAGATGTCTTGAGCGGCGGCTAGCGCCGGCAGGAAGATAATGGCTGCGAGCGCCAGTTCGCAGCTACGGAATCGGAATAGACGTCGTTTCATGAGCCGTGGCTGATTACGATTCGGCGGCCTTCGCCGGTCAGGAGCCCGCCGCCAGTTCCGGCCGTTCCGCTGCCCGGGAGCAATCCGCCCGTGATGGAATGGTCGTCGTGAAGCTCAATCATGAGCGGCGATTGCGGGAAGTCCCGGCGCACGACACCGATTCGCCAGCCGACTCCGCGGAAGTAGGCGATTCCGCCTTGCTCGGGCGGCGTCGCGAGTTCGTTCCGGTCGATGAGCACGGTGCACTTGGCTTGGTTGTCCAATCCGCCCATCTCCCATTCGTTCGCGTTCTCCGAACGTGGGCAGAGACACGGGTAAGCCACCCCGCCAATCGTGACCTCCTCAGTCGGGAAATCGCCGAACATGAAAGCCTGGTCGGATAGCAGCTGGGCGGCGGTCATAAAATCAAAAAGGGCGGCGGCACCTATGCGGCCGCCGCCCGGGTTGGGGCACCTGGCAGAGTCAGCGAGTGGCCTTTACCTTTTCGGGGCGGGTTGCCCGCGTTTCGATTTCTTCCGGTGCGACGAATGTTCCAACGGATCCGTCGATCTCGGTGTCCTTCGACAAATTCAGCCGCTTGATGGTCGCCGAGTCCACCACATCGCCTTTCCGGGCAAGGACGAAGGTTACGCGCTTGTCGCCTTTGCCCACGACGGTCTTTCCGTCCGCGGCCACGAACAAATCTTCCGTGGCCACGAGGTCGACTCGCTCGGAAACTCGAAATGCTTTTGCCATAATCAACGAGTGGTGATGTAGAACTGCTCCACGAACAGCGTGCCGGCCAGCGAGGAGCCGATCAGCCCATTCGTTTGCATCACATCCTTGATGCGCACCGCGCCCACATTTCCAATCGTGGCGCTCGTTGGAGTCACGAAGTTCGTGTAATAAACGTTCGTTGCGACCCCGCGGGGCAATTGTACCACGGTCACGTTGTTGTTCGTAATCGCGTTCACTCCATCGGCGGAGAATTCCAGCGTGAACCAAACATTCGTGGTAAGCGCGGCGTTCGTGGCGAAGCTCTTTATTGCTACGCCGAAGCCTTGTGGCCCGACCGGAATCCAGCGGGCTTGCGTGGTCGGGACGTTCGTGGCCGCTCCGCCGCCGGCCGCGGGGCGGATTTCCCAGGTGCCGATGTTCGTGACGGCGTTGTAAATCGTCACGGTCGATACCGGACCGCCGCTCACTTGCGCCTTCGTGTTCGACGCGATGAAGATGAACGTGAGCACGGCGGCGCCAATCGCTACGCCGGCCAGAAGTTTTCGGAAGTTCATGGGTATTTTAGTTTGCGGTGAACGCCTGTTCGCCGCTTACGGATTATGGAATATCGGTGATGGCGCAGAACTTATTGGGTTGATACACCGCTAACGCCAATCTCTGTTCGGCGAGGATCGTCAGAATATTGCTCTGGAACTTCGTTCCGTCGCTGTTCGTGGTCTTGAGGGTCAAACCCATCCGCCGGAAGATTTGCGCCCCGGTTCGGAAGGCGCCGCAAACCGCCGTGCCTTGCGTGATGGATACCGTCGAAACAACCGGCAAGCCCCACATCGAACCGACGTTGGAATAACCTCCGACGCCGTAGGGAGCGTAACCCGGGCCGCCGAACAGGTATTGACCGTTGCCGTCCTTGGCGAGCTTGGCAGAAAGCCAGTTCGCCGGGTGGACGATGAATGCATCCGGCATTGCGAACCCGGAGCCGGCCGCCCCTTCCACGTTCGCCTTCGCGCGCAAATACTGGTCGATGGTGTTCAGCGCGCCGGAAATCGTCTGGATGCCCGAGGTGTTCAGGATGCCGACGATCTGGTTGCTCGCGTTCAAGCCCGTCAGCAAGTGCTGGTCTTCTCTGGCCTGGACCATGTAGCCGAGCCGGGCGTTCACGTAAGCTTGAGCCTGGCTGAAATCGGCGAGCATTTCCTCGGTGACATCCGACCACACCGCGACTTTTCGGACGAGCCCGTCAATCACGCCCAGGTCAAGGGTCGCTTCGGGTTTCGCGGAGCCTTCCGTTACGGCCGTGGCCGCATTCGTGAAGGTGGACTCCCGAACGTAGCGGACCACATCGCCGGTCGTCGTCCCCTGGGCGAACAGGTCGGAAACGAAAAGCGGTTGCTGCCCGAGCACGTTGATTTGCTGGAAAATGTCGATGTTCGCGCCGGAGGTCCCCGCGAGCCCTTCCGTGGTCGCGCTCAAAGCCGTGCGGGTGTTGATGTAGCGGAACGAGGATTCGTCCGGCAGTTCCAACTGGATTCCGCGGAACTGCTTCGCGCCGACCATCGACCGGTAGTGCTCCGAGTTGGTGAACAGTTCGCCCAGGCTCTTGCGGTTGTTCGACCGCTTGCCTTGGCCGATGGCCGGGGCGGAAATGTCCTCGCGGGGCGGAGTCTGGATCAGCTCCATGATCTTCCGCTGGAAGGCGACGATGGGCACCTTGTCCTTGATGCACTTCGCGGTGTATTCCACGATTTGCGGGTGCGTTCGCTGGTAGTGCGCGGCGAGCGACATCATCTCCATCGCTTCGTTCATCTGGCGCGAGAAATCTTCCCGCGTCACAATTGCCGGCGCTTCGGGCGTGCCGCCTCCGCCGGATTGGTTTCCATTCGGGCCGGCGTCGGCATGGCGTTTGAAGGAGCGTGTGGACGTGAACATAAGTTGAGCCTCTGTTTCCTGCCCTGTGTCGGATCTCTGAACCCTCGCGGTTGGATCGGCAGGAATTGCCACGAAGGAAATTTCAAGGGGAAGCCATCGGATTGCCCGATACTCTTCCTTCTCTTCATCAACCTGGAATTTCTCGACTCGGTAGCCAACGGAAACCCATCGAACGGTCCCGTCCGCCACTTCGTTCATCATCTGTTCGCCGATGGGCGACTTGGCGAATCGGATTTCAGCTTCGGCGGTTCGTCGGTCCGTCACCCGGCCGGACTCGGTGATTCCGCATCGCTGCCGCGGGTCATGTTCCACGAGCACGGCCGCGCCGGCGCTCACGCGGGACAGGTCGACCGAGGAAGGATCGCAATCGAGGATTTCGTTGCCCTGCTTGTTGTAATCGAACCACCTTCTAACCGGTGTCTCGCTGGCGAATTGGACCCGGACGGTCCGCTTGGTCGTATCGAGGGAATCGCGACGAACTTCGTAGCCCCGGTAAAGGGTCGGCAGTTTCAATGTCGCGGCGCTTGCCATCTGCCGCGCCGCCTATGGTGCGACCTAACCTCGCGCAACAACTATTTTTCTCCCGTTCCCATTGTTGCTCCCGTTGCCGGTCGCGGCCGGCTCCGGTTCGGACGGCCGAACCGCCGCTGGCTTCTCCTCAATGGCCAACTCCACGCCGAGTTCCTCGGCCAACTCTTCCTCATAGGCTATCTGCGTGAGCGTCTCTTCCAGGTCCAGCTCGCTGTCGCTTTCGTCGATGATGGAATCGCGAGTCCGCAAGCGGAGTTCGATTTCCAGCTTCTTCGCCTGCAAATCTTTCTCCGGGTCGACCCAATCCCACCGGCGCCCTCGGAATGCCGCCCGGCTTATTTGCGACCACCTCGACATCGGCAGCGCGATCGCTCCGTTCGTAATCGCGGTCGCAAGCCACATCTCGAAAATCGGCACCATCAAATGCTCGATCATGTGCGCTTGCATCTTCTTAAACGTTTCGCGTTCGTCCAGGGCGCCCGTGCGCATCGATGAGAAGCTTGCCTTGGTCAAATCGCCGACGAGCGTCGCATAGCTCATGTCCATTCCGGCGCAGATTTGGAGTTCGGTGTCGCGAACGAAATCGCCGAATTGCTGCGTCGGATGGGTCGGGTCGTAGGGGATGAAGTTCGCCCCTTTCGGCAGAACATCGTTCTGGCCGGGCTCGGAGTCGCCCAGGATCGCGCCGGTCTTTTCCACACCGGTTTCGCCGACGGTCTGCTCGTTCTCCCCGGCGTAGGGCGCTTCGCCATCGTCGCCGGGAGTGAAGTAGCCGCCTTTATTCGCCGCCGCTCGCGAGGCGATAATTTCGGATTCGATGTAATGCTCCAGGTGATTCATCGCCAGCATCGACGGCGCTGCCCACGGAACGCCCCGGCATTGGCCGTCCCGTTGCTTCACGAAGTAGTGAATGATTTCCTCGGCCGGAACGCGGATGCGCTTGTAGACCCGCCCGCCGAACATCATATCCTGCGGATGCTCCGTAAGCAGGTGGTAAGCGACGGTCTTATATTTCCGATTCTTCTCGACGCCCATCACCACCTTGTTCCCGTTGCCGAGCATCTCGTTCATGTTGGCATCGAGGTAATCGATCTCCAATGTGCCGAGCGTGAATCCGAAGGCGTTCACACCCGGGTCGATGACGGGGCGAATCAGGTATCCGCCATCGCGTGCGGCGGATCGGAGCGTCAATCGGGTCATCTCGTAGAGCGACGCTTCGCCGGTCTGCGAGCAATTCTTCGGGCGGGTCCATTCCCGCCAGGCTTCCTCAATCAGCTTGCGCGCGGTCAGGTCCGGCCGGCCATTGCTGAACGCGGCCTTGCTTTGCAGCGCGAAGCCTACCCCGGACTTGAGCACGTTCTTTTCCAGCGTGTTCAGGTAACGCATCATCAGTGACGAGCGCCGTTCCAAGTCCCGGCTCCGCTCCATCAGCGTTTCGATGTCGTATCGGATTTCGCTGTTGGCGTTCCCTCCGAAGGTGGACCAATCCTGCGTTAAGCGATTTGAGGCGGCGGCCGCGTAGCTTCTGGTTCGTTGTGGGTTGTTCGTTGTTCGTTGTGGAACTTGCCGAAATGCCCGCAGCGCCGACTTGAACCGCTGGAATATCGTTTTCATCGTGGGGTGCGGAAGCGGGTTAGAACGCGCTGTTGTTTGCCGCTCAACCGGGCGGCTTCGGCGGCAATTGCGGACACGAGCATTGCCCGGGCTTTCAACGCTTCTTCCAGGGTGCGAATCTCCGAGGTCACTCCGCCGTAGGAATAGCGGATGACGTTCCGGGGCGCTTCGTTCGCCTCGATGGACGCTTCCACCAGGGCGAGCACGCGCTGCAGGTAGGTCCGGCCGTCGTAAGCCGTCGCGGTCGACGGGTCGGCCAGAATCGTCATCGGCCCGGCGTAAATCTCGTAGCGCTCATCGGCGTCCGAAACGTAGCCGATCATCCAATGGTCGCCGGCGGTCCAGGCCGCGGTGGTGGCTGCGAGCACCCGGATTTGGAACGTGGCGCCGCTCGCCGTGGCCGTGATGGTCCGAACGGTGCCGGAGGTTTGCGGGAGGATTTTGTAGGTCAGCGTCCACGAAGCGGCCGAGTGGTCGCCGATGGACTTGTCCCAGATGAGCGAATCGCCGAGGCGGAACTGGACGGGCTCGATTAGCGGTGTCGGATCATGCGGCACGGGAGCCGCCTATGGTGCGACTCGGGAAAGGGCAATCTTGGATTTTCCCGGGCTCTAATCGAATGGAATGGCATCCCCGTACGGCACGTATAGTGGGTGCTCTGGAAAACCAGAAGCGGTCATGCGAAGGCAATACAGCTTCACGCCCGCGTCAGAAAGCCATTGCCGAACGATTTTATCCATAGCCATGTGCCGCCCATTCACGCCCCATGCGGCCACGACGATTCCAGCCTTAGCGGCATACTCCTGAAGGCATCGAAGATTGGCCCTCCCAACGGGGTTTTCCTCGTGCTTCATCACTTTCGGGTCCGTGGCTCGAAAGGCAAACAGATTCGTCATGCACAGCGCCCCATAGCCCCATCGCTTCGCAAAGCCAATGCACTTGCGGATTGTGGGGTCATCCTTGGTTTCATCTGCTGTAGATGGATTCAGGCCAATGAACATTGCGTATTCGCCTGCGTCCTTGAGTTGTTTAAAGCCATCGAAGCCGTCTTCAGGAGCGCCTAACGGCAATGCCGGAAAGTCCCAGTCCCGCCACAGCGTGTAACGATATTGACGACATGGAGAGAATTGCGTTTTTCGCTCAATGGGATGAGCCCTTTGCGTAGATTCCAATTCAACAGCTTCCGAGTTCGCCGCTACGAGGTCCATTTGCGGCGGAATTTGGGGGTGACGAGGCGGAAGGCTTTGCGCGGCTTCGCTGGACGGGGGTCGCTCGGGACGGGCTTGTCCGGGGCTATCGCCTTCGGGTCTTTCTCGCGGACTTTGGCGGCGATGGCTTTCAAATCGGGATTCAGAATTTCGACGGCGGCCAGTTGGAGCACCTCCATATCAAGTGCTTCGTTTCTGCTCCGAATCTTGTGCCATTCGGTGAAGTTGTAGCCGCGTTTGCGCACAATCTTCGGCGCTTCGGCCCCGAGTTGGGCGAAATATTCTTCATCGAATCCATGGCCTATCGGGTAGTGGCAGAATCGCGGGCCGGGCTCCGTGAGCCTCAAGCGCGCGTGGAGCGTCGTTTTCGCGACCGATGTCCCGATGAGCTTGAGGCAGATTCCTTTTTTCGGCCGGCGATTCGAGACGAGTGCGCTATCAGGTCGCGACGCACCTTTTGTAGCGTAGACGCCAGGGCCGATTTCGTACGGCTGTCTAGGTCGGACAAAGCGATACACGGGATCAGCAAATCCAGCATCGTTGCTTTGGCCTCCGGAGTCGATGAGACAAATTGGAAGATGCAGTTTTTCCAGAACTGGATGGGTGAATTCTTGGGCAATCCATTCATGAAGCTTTTGCCATACCTCTTTCTTGTGCGGGTCGCCAAGCAAAATGTCGTGCCGGATTCCCCAGGATTCAAAGCCGAGTCCCCAGCCTTTCACCAGGCACTCGAGCCGGTCGCCTTGCACATCGACGGATGCAGTAAGTACCAGAACGGACTTGGGGAGGTCGGGGCCGTAGCTTTCGCGTCGCGCCACGAGTGGATCGGTTTCGAGCCTCGTCCAGCGGTGGCTTGAGCACTCGGCGAGGAAGGTGTTTTGCCAGACATCAATCGAGCCTTCTTTCTTCGCTTTGAGGAATTTGACGACGAATTCATGCAGGTAACTCCGGTAAGCTTTCTTCTTCCCCATCACGCGATACAAGCCGGAAAGATGGTAGCCGCGCCGAAGCATCCCCGGCTGGCGGGCGACCCACTTGCCTTGCATGACCATCCGAACGCGGTCGAAGTCGCTCAGCTCGGCCTGGCAGCCTTCGCAGACGTAGCAGGCTTTTTCCGGGGCGCTAAGTTCGGTGCCATCGGGTTGGCGCCACGTCCATCGGACTTGCGCCCATTTGAGGATTTGCCATTGTGAACACCGCGGACATGCAACGTGCCACTGCCTCTGGTCGCTGTCGTTGAATAGAATCTGAATTCGGCTTCCTGTGAACCCCCCGCGGCCGTCGTCCTCGGGTTCCTGCGTCGGGGTGGATGCTTTGAGAAATATTGCATCATGGAAGTTAGCAGCCGTTTCGTCTGCCTGAGGAACTGGGTCGCCTTCGCTGTTTGGTTTGTCGGAGTCGATTTCGTCTTGAATTACGATTCGGCAGGAGAGTTGGCGAAGCGCGCTTGCCGAGTTCGCGCCGACCATTGAGATACTTCCTCCGGGGAAGAGCTTGGAGAAAATCGTGTTGCCGGAGTCGCGGGAGCGGTGGGGCGCAATCTTCCGGCGCAGGCAGGGCGTCTCGCGAATCATCGGCGTGAGCTTCTTTTGCGAGAAGTCCGCGGCCTTCTGCCGGGTCGGATATTTCACGAAGATGTTGCTCGGGTCGGCGTCGATGCCGTAGCCGACGAGGTTTTCGATTATCGTGGTTTTGCCGAGCTGGCGCGCCCATTCGAGGATTACTTCGCTCACGGTCGGATCGGTCAACGCTTCCATCGGCTCGCGCTGGTAGGGAAGGCGGTCGGACCGATATTTGCCGGGCTCGGCGGAGGAGCCGCGGGCGATTTCGCGATTGGCGTCCGCCCAGGTGGCCACGGTGAACCGCGGCGGCGGCGCGAGCAGGGCGAGGGCTCTATTCTGGCAGGCTCGGGCTGGGGTCATGCATATCGCCGGAATTTTAGCTGTTTGGTTGCATGGTCCACGCGGTATTCGACAATTTTCCGAGTTGAGTTCTGTTCTACTATCAAACGGACCACCGCAGTTGTCTTTGCAACGCGGATATATGGCGACTTTCGCCACTCCGCATCCAAAAGCAGCGGCCCATTTATGATTTGATACCGTTCGTCAGGCGTCTGACTTGGCCGGCTCATTGGATTGAGGATGGGATATAACTCAGGCGGCGGATTCGGGCTTAGTGGTGTCATTGCTGAAATAATCCATCCCGCGGGCGAGGAGCGCGAGCACCTCTTCGATCTCCCGGCGGATTTCGGCTTCGATGGCCGCTTCGTCTTTCAGATACGGAATGCGGGGCGCGAGTTTATTCGCTATCCGCAGGAGCACGCCGCGAATCAGAAGGATGACTTCCGCCCACGCCTGGTCGACTTCGGCCACGGGGATTACTTCTCGCTTTTCGCGGGCTACGGCGGAGGCGAGCAGCTCGTTTTTGAGTTCAAGGCCGCGGTGCTTTTCGCGGGCGCCCTTGCTCTTACCGATGCGCGCGCGCATCCACGCAAAGGCGGCTTTGATGTTCGACTGCCGCGGGAAGCGTTCGTCTTCCTTCGCGAAAATTCCCTGCTCTACCATGTGCGAGATCCGCGATGGGTCGACGTCGAGGAGTTCGGCCAGCTCTTCACGGGTGATGAAGGCAATTGCGTCGCGGAGGCGGTCGAGTTCGGTCATGTGTGGTCGATGGTATCCTGCCAGTCGGCTTTCCACTCCGGCGGGATGTTTGATTCGCCGTTGCCCAGCGTGGTCATTGGCCCCCACCCCTTTCGCCGTGGAGCACGAAGCTTCTGGCGCTCGCAAAAGGCCCGAAACGCCGCCCGCTCGGCCGCCCGCCTGGCGTGGAATTGGTGGCCTTTACCGGAACTTTTCTTCGCCACGGACCAACGTTATCGCTCAAGCCGCCGCACCCCGTCAAATCATAAGTGAAATGCTTATGATGTAAGCCGTTGCGCATTTGGCAATTACTGTGACATTGGCAAATCATTGAATCACTGGCTTTTCGACGAAATGTTTGGAACC
>Ga0075420_100000441_pt1 | contig 32766 bp, 33 predicted proteins | sample SoiMetdeltSBSDD4_FD_75296 | JGI IMG/M metagenome (GOLD analysis project Ga0075420, IMG submission 75296) | Bulk soil microbial communities from a Populus tree surrounding site in Tennessee, USA - Soil MetaG P. deltoides SBSDD4 | ecosystem: Environmental > Terrestrial > Soil > Tree plantation...
TCTTCCTGTGTTTAGATGGTTTGCTTTTTACTTGAAGACTAGCTTTGAGCGCTTCAAGTATGTCTGGAGTTTCTTCGGGTTCTTTCTCTTCCTCCTTAATGGTGATTTGTTGTCCTTTGGATTTTGCCTCTATCAGCTTCTCTATCTCCTTGGCATACGTATCAGAATACTGTCCAGGATCAAACTTTTCGACTGTGAGGTTATCTACCAACGTTTTTCCCAGCGATAATTCTTTGGCATCGACTTTCTGAGGAGTATCTATTCCATCTATCTCATCCATGGGTCTTATTTCATCAAGATACTTTAGCTGATGCATTACAAGGCCTCTCTGATATGCTCTTAACGCAACGAGATGCTCTTTATCTCTTAATACTACCTTACCTATTGCTATCTTCTTGGTTTCGTGAAGTATCTTGACAAACAAAGAATAAGCCTTAACCGCTGACTCCACTTTCTTCTTACCAGGATCAGGCCCGATATAGTAAGCTTTTTCAAAAAAGATTGGATCAAGATCCTCTGAGTCTATAAACTCCTCTATCTCTATGGTATTAGTGGTCCGGAGCTTGATTTTGTCAATCTCTTCCTTCTCTAAAACTACGTAGTTATTCTTTGTAACTTCGAATCCTTTTTTGATTTCAGACCATTGAACTTCTCTTTCTTCAACCGGGCACCATTTCTTGTATCTGATCTTGTGCCCTTTTTCACATAACTGATTAAAGGAAGTATAGTCTTCTTTTTGAGCAGCCGAAAAGACTTGAATTGGAATATTCACTAGCCCAAAAGAAATACTTCCTTTCCATATTGCTCTGGCTGGCATTCCGGTTCTCTAGTAAAGCTCCTTGTATACGATATTATAATGGCTGTAGAAAAACAGCTAGGAGCTTTAACTCCGATCTTTTTTTGTATCAGAGTTCCAAGCTGATCTTCTAGTAGAGCTTTTGTAGTGGAGCTTTAAACGAAGATAACATGCCTATAGATGACCATTAACCTAAATGAGCTATCCATGTCCGAAAAACATGGGGGGTCAGGGTCTTTCCGGTGCGCGCGTTATCGTGGTGAAACATAAATAGCCGCGTGCTTGTCTAACTGTTGCATTGTCATATTATATCCTACTCATAAATTGGACAGAACAGGGAATTGGCAAGATCAACGAATCTCCAGATCGCTATAGCTCATTTAAGACATTGGTCGAAAAAGCGGGAGGAAAATTGATTGGAGGTTACTATACGTTCGGAGAATATGACGTAGTAATAATCATAGAAGCCCCAAATGATGAAGCAGTAATGTCTCTGATGCTCAAAGTCGGGTCGGCTGGAAACGTTAAGACCAAAACCTTGAAGGCGTTTACTGCTGAGGAAGGATTCAAGATAATCAAGAATCTTCCATAATTTTTACACAAGGCAACTCTATCACCAGTACTCGTAACGTTCCCTTCCTAAGCACTATCATAAACAGATCAGATCATTTAAAAAACTACAATGAAAAACCGCCGTTTAGGGCGGCAATAGAGGAGTCAAATGACCGGGAATGGCAGACCCGGGGTATGCTTTTGTTCTTTCTTCTTGAGCCAGACTTATCACATACGTCTATCCTCTATTACCTTACGTTTATTTCAGTTAAAGTGCTCCAGCTGTTTGCGGAACCACATTGATTAAGCCAATCGATATTCCACCTGAAAGCAGTGTACTGATAATAGCAAGCGTTTTTCTGAATCCTGTTGTGCCCATAGTATTGTTATCCAGCTAGTTCGATATAGGGTGTGATCAGCTCTAAATATTATCTTTCACAATTGCCGCTGATATACATGTGCCGTTATCAGTAGAATTCTGGTTTTCATCGCTTCATTGATTGAAAAAGCTTTTAGATTATCGCTATTACATTATTTCAATCTTTACCAAACAATTAAGTTCATTTCAAAAGATGCTTACACATTCATGGCCGTAGTTAGTCTTATTACAGTTCAAAAAAAGGTAGGGAATGGTGTTTGTGTCCTTACGCCTCTATATCTACTGGACCATAGAATTCACATTCGATGTCTGAATCTACTTCTTCAGAGTCATCTGTTTCGAAATTTTGTTTACTTCGCTATCAGCACATGGATTTGCCTGCGCTTCTTGTACCGAGTCGGAACATTACCAACCCAGCTGCGAGTATTGTTGCATCTGGTAAGACGGCTTCCATGAAGATTGTCTTGCTCATATTGAGTATAAAGAGAAGTACAAAAGTAATGGTATTTTTGAGCTGGGAAGGATATTGCTACTTTTTAGTAGTAAACTAGAGTATTAATTCTAGGATATCGAAAGTAACAATTGGATATGTACAAAGTGCCTAGAATGCAAGACTCGGTAAATATTAAAAGCATCCTCTCAGCTATTACTATTAGTGACTTAAAGACCCTATAGAATGTAGTCGAAATACAATTTGACCAGGAGCTGAGCCTCATTTCACTATGTTAAGGGAAACTATATTAGAAGAAACTGCGGCTTCCCATATTAGGATTATCGGATATCCTTTGCTTTGAATTGAGTAAGGGAGATACCGCTCCAGAAGCTAAAAGAACTCTAGCCCAAGAGTTCTTTGACTTTCTCAAGACTTTTGGGATAATAGGCCTGGCTATTGCGTTTGTTATTGGTCAGGCAGCATCAAGGTTGGTAACTGCATTTGTAAACGATATAATCGATCCAATTATCGGGTTTTTTCTTCCAGCCGGAAGTCTAGAAGCAGTAAGTTTTAAAGTTACTAATCTGGCAGGTACGACTACTGAGTTCAGGTATGGAGACCTAATATCAACGATAATCGACTTTGTCATAATAGCTCTCCTAGTATTCCTCGCATACAGACAACTAGCCAAACACGGCTTTGTAGAAGATAAAACAAAACCTACAGAAGAAAAGAAGTAAATTGATAAGGCAATACCTAAAACTACATATATGAACAAAAAAATTTACCGATGTAAAGCTGAAATGTTCATATCTCTACCTAAGTCTAGCAATAACTGCGCTTTTGATTAGGTTCCATAATATTCTTTACTATGTCGGGCTGTAGTTATCTTGTCGAATATAAATGAAGGAGAAGAAAAACTTCCTGGTTCTTGTTGTATCGCTCGCTGTTACTATAGGTATAATAGTAGCAATCTTTCTTGGCTAGCGTAATCTGGATTCGGTAGTCCGGTTGCCAAAGCAATTGTTAATGAGGTTAGGCTTGTTTAATGCGAATGGATCCCTTAACTTCGTGATATCGCCTCCTTACAGTTAATTAATGAGCCTAATTCATAACTATGTTTCTTCAACCAACTTGATCAGGTAACACTTTCGTTTATTGTTTTCATAGGTTTTTGGTTTTGGGAAAAGACCTTCATGTGTCATTAACATCAAAATTCCAGTTAGTCATATGAAGTAGTTCACGCAATATTTGCTGGTCGTCAGAAACCTTGCATATATCGGTTGTAGCAGAATATATGATAGTCGAAAGTTTACTTAAAAAAACTAATGATCTACTTGGGTCTTTGTGTTTTGAGGATTATGAATTATGCCTTTACCTGCCAAGTCCAAAATTGCTTTTGCTTGCTTGTAGTGTACGGCATCAACCATTTTCCCTTCAAGCCTTATTGCACCTTTGCCTTTTCCATGCGTTAGAGCTTCATCTAGCGCGTTAACAACTTTTGTTGCCCATTCAACTTCATTTGCGCTGGGTAAAAAAATTGCGTGGACTGTTTCTATTTGATTAGGATGAATTATACTCTTGCCTGAATATCCTAACCTTTTGGCAATGACAGTATCTTTTTTTAACCCCTCAGCATCATCTAACTTTTGCCAAATACCATCTATGGCTTCTATTCCGGCAGCACGGGCATCAACTGGGATCTTTGAACGGGCATAGATGCACTCTAATTCGTTATTCCCCTCCTCACGGTCTAAATGCATGTCGTAAAGTAGATCAAAGATTCCAAATACTAACATGTTTACCCTATCGCTTGCTTTGGCAATAGAATAACTATTGACTACTCCTTTAGCCGACTCAATTGAAGCGGCTATCTTTATACTCCTTTCCTGAATACCTCTTTCTTGTTCGAGACTGGTTAAGATTCGGTCGATAGCAGAAACCTCTTCGTCATTGTTCACCTTAGGCAGAACGATTCCATCAATTCCCTTTTGAACTACAGCATTTAGATCTGGAAAAGTCAATCCTGAGTCAAACGAGTTTATTCTTGCAAACACATTTCTCGTCTGAAATGAAGTCCTCGAAGTAAGAACCGACCTAACAAGCTGTCTTGCATGATCTTTTTGATCAAAGGGAACAGAATCTTCCAAGTCAAAACATACAACATCTGCATTCAGTACTTTGGCTTTATCTAAAAATCTCTCGCTATAGCTAGGAACAAAAATAAGGCTTCTGAACATGTCTAATCTTTAATACGTTCTTAAAGGTCATGAGATAAAAATAATCCATATCAAAAGATGTGAAACGCCTACGGTTTTTGTGGCGTAGTTAATATTTTTCCCATTTGTTCAGCTTTTGCCATCATGGTGTGACCCTTCACCATTTCATTAAATGGTAGGATGGTGTGAATTACTGGTTTAATTCTGCCCTTACTAGTCCAGTAAATGACTTCTTCAAGTTCGGCCTTGGTTCCTTGTGTTGATCCAAGTAAATTGGTCCCTTTAAAGAAAAGATATCTTAAGTCTATTGTCGAATCGTAACCGGTTGTAGCACCCGTGGCGACAAGGGTTCCACCATTTTTTAAGAGACCAACTTCTTGTGGAAAAACTGCCTTGCCGATATGCTCAAAGACAATGTCAACCCCTGCCTTCTTGGTTATATCTCTAACCTTCTTGTACCAGTCCGCTTCTCTGTGATTAACTGCGTGATCTGCACCTATTTCCAAGCATTTGTCCATCTTGTCCTTGTTGCCTGCTGTTGCGATAACCGTACAATTGTATAATTTCGCAATCTGAATTCCTACCATCCCTACGCCGCTTGTCCCACCCATGATAAGTACAGTCTGACCTGGTCTTATCTTTGCTCTTCCTACTAGCATGTGCCATGACGTCATACCAACCATCGACACCGCAGCGGCGTCGTTAAAGGAAATATTATCAGGTATCTTTGCCACATTTACTTCTGGCAGATGTGTATATTGACTGAATCCACCCCAAAGTGGACCAGTTTGAAATCCCCATATTAGTCTGTTATCACAATCAAACTCTCTTCCATCAGTGCATTTATCGCATACCCTACAACTCATATTTGAGTGAGAAACGACTCTATCTCCCACTTTGAATTTTGTAACATCTTCTCCATGTTCCACCACTGTTCCAGCCACATCGCTTCCAGAAATATGCGGCAATGGAGTCTTAACCGGGTCACCCCAGATTGCCCACAAATCATTATAGTTATAAGCCGCGGATTCTACTTTTATCATGACCTCATTAGGTCTCAATTTTGGTGTATCCACGTCCTCGATTTTTACAACTTGCTCTGGATCTTGATTATATTCTCTGAAAACGGCTGCCTTCATGACGTGAGAAGAATATTTAGCCTTAATATAGTTAACTCAATGAGACGATCTCTGTTTCCCAAATGTAAGAACATGGATATTGTCTTTAACAAAAAAATATGTCCAATCAACATCAAATATTGTGCAAATAGATCGGTTGATTAGTGAATAGACATAAGTGGGAAATTTCAGCCCAATTTAGCGTCTACTTATCTTGAAGTCCTTTTTTGGTTGTTGCAGGCTAAGCAATATCTGCTTTAGTTCATCATCAGTAAGCGATCTATTCAACCTCCCAGTCGAGGCAGCATTTATTAGATAATTTTCAACTGCAGTGGCCAGTTCGGGCTTGACCATTCTAACGTTCATTAGTCTCTGTCTAGCGTCAGGTTCAAGAAGAACCATTAACGCACGTTGTCGTACAGCGGCAGCCTCCGCTTCGCGCCTTCTTGCTTCTTCATCGTTTGGCTGTTGTGATTGGGGGAATGACATGTTTTCCGTCCTATGGTCTAATCCTACGCATATCTCTGCAACTCTGGAGTAGCTTTGATAATTTCCTTGTAGATTTCAGTCGCTAATTTGTCAATTTTTTTCATTCCTTCGTCAGTTATTAGTCGCCCTTTAGCTTTCTTGGTCACATATCCAGCCATTTCTAACTGTTGTAAGGCCTTGCGAATAATTGCGCCACCTGCATCTTTATGGTGAGCTAGGTTGTAGCCGGATTGCTTTTTGCCACCATATTCACTTTTCAAATCCGAGATTCCAATCGGACCGTGAATGTAAACCTTTCTTAATAATGATGCACATCTGGAGTACCACCAATCTTTATTTTGAGGAATTTTTTCAACGTGGGAACCAGTTTTGACAAAAGCAGACCAACCTGGAGGTTCAATTTTCTTCTCTCTTTTCAACTGCTCAGTCAATCTCTCGATGAGCTTGTTAGCAGGTATATCGTATGCTTTCGCCATTATTACAGATGATTCTGTAGTTCCCCTATAAATCCTTACTTTAATGTCAACCAGTATTGAATTGTCTATAATTTCATGTCATCACTTTATGGTAAACATGACCGCATTTTAGACATGTGATCCTTATTGCCTTCAATCGTGACCTTCCTATTCTGACCCTTGAACTTATTCCTGGCAAGATAAACTGTTTGCATCCCTTACAGAAGAGCTGACGAATTTCATAAGGAAGTCTTATACGCATGCGCATGGCAATCTTCTTTGCAAGCCTCGCCTGGTCATTAGCAAGCATTTCATCAAGTATAGCTTCTTTTCTCGCATGGTCTATTAGAAGATAAATTCTTTCCTTCGCAATGTTTCTCGCAGCATATTTCTTCACATGAAACGTCATACGATATTCAGATTTATTTTTTTGGATGTAAAAATATTCTTAAAGGAATGGACTAAGTCTAATGCGCCCAGATTATTGAATACATGCCTCATAAAACTGGTCAATGCACTTTGAACATATCCATAATTATCACGTCGCTAGGCAGCTGCGAGTTTCACATTAATTTTTATGCCTATTATTGAAAGATATGGTCTGGGCATGTTCACAGGCATAATTGAGGACCTAGGGGAAGTAAGTTATGTATCTAGCAAGAGTAAAAATACACAAGCATCACTCAGAATAAGAATAGACATTGGCAGGTTAAGTAAGGGTTTGAAGAGTGGAAGCAGCTTAAGCGTTAATGGGGCATGTCTTACCATTACTAACTTACACAAACATGAGGCAAGCTTTGATCTGATTGAAGAAACCGTAGCGCGTACGTGTCTAAAGCTATTGAAAGTGAGGGATAAAGTAAATCTTGAAAGGAGCTTGAAGGTCGGCGATCGTTTGGAAGGTCATCTTGTACTTGGTCATATAGACGGTATCGGGAAAATAGATAAAATTCTCAAATGTGCTTCTCAAACAAAAATCTGGTTTAAACTTGAGAACACGGAGCTTCTCGATTCAATTGTTCCTAAGGGATCTATAGCAATTGACGGTATAAGCTTGACAGTGGTAGATATAACTCGTGAAACCATATCTGTTGCACTAATCCCACATACGCTAACCCATACCACCTTAGGATTCAAAGCAGTAGGCGACTATGTCAACCTAGAGACGGATATTATGAATAAATATATAAAAGGAAAACTACCATAAAATTGGTAAGACCATAATATTTAGTAAACTATATAATTAATTTCCTATTGCAATTAATCATTTGGATTCTGTTGAACAAGCGATTCGCGATCTAAAGAAAGGAAATTTTGTGCTCGTTCATGATGACAAGAGTCGAGAAGATGAAGTCGATATGGTTATTGCCGCCGAGCATATTAAACCACATCACATTGCGTCGATGAGGATTCAGGCAGGCGGGCTAATTTGTTTGGCCGTTGCGAGTGAAATCACTCATAAACTTGGCCTTCTTTATATGCATGACATTCTCAAGTCTTTGACACATATCAATACGACATTTTCAAAGTTAGTCAGTAGTAAATCCCCGTACGGTGATAGCCCCTCTTTTTCAATCTCGGTTAATCATTGCGACACCTATACGGGAATCACCGATGCAGATAGGGCTCTAACCATTTCTAGGATGGCCGAAGTATGTAGGAACATTGATTCCGGAGGGGTAAATGAATTTGCCAATAGCTTTAGGGCTCCGGGGCATGTACCGATTCTCATAGCATCAACCAATCTCCTTGAACAAAGAGCAGGCCACACGGAACTTTCTATTTATTTGATGCAACTTGCTAACTTGACTCGGGCAGCAGTTATATGCGAAATGTTGGACTCCACTACCTTTAGAGCACTACCGATAGTTAAGGCGAAGAATTATGCAGATGAATTGGGTATTACATTATTGGAATCCAACCAGCTATTAGGCTCATATTCGAAGGTGCCATAATCACAGAATGGGTAGAATTAGGACTGCAATAGTGGTTTCTGAGTTTAACGCGGAAATTACGTCCCAGATGCTCAATTTTGCAATAAACCAAACACAAAAAAATGACGCAGAACTCAAGTATGTATGTTATGTACCTGGTTCTTTTGATATGCCGCTTATGATTGAAGAAGTCTTAAAGAAGAGTGACGTTGATGCTGCAATTACTATTGGCGCAATAATCAGAGGTGAAACACGCCATGACAGTGTAATTGCCGAAAACGCTGCAAGATTAATCGCAGATTTATCGCTGAAATATGGTAAACCAGTATCTCTTGGAATTTCTGGTCCTGATATGACAAAAGAGCAAGCTAGAGCCAGAATTGAGATTGTCCCCGCTCGTGCAGTAGATGCCGCTATTAGTATGGCTAAGAGAATCAGAAAATTAAGAAGGGAAAGATTGTCGAGTACAAAAAAGATGGTAGTGATAAGAGACTGACAATACAAATTACAATAATTAGAATCGAGGGATATGGCCCTTGGACACTTACCCTTGGTAGTGATAGAGAGGCAAGGCTGCAAATGTTACAGTCAAAGATTTATTATGATGTACAACGACTATTTTCAGAAAAAGAATGCTTAGTCTATTCAAATAGATTCGATGAATATATCGCTATAACCAACGGTCTTTCGGTCTCGGATCACATAGCTATACACAATCAGCTTACTGTTCTGTACACAGAGTTTAAACTATCAATGACAATAGGAAGAGGGGAAACTTCTTTTGAAGCAAACATCAGTGCTCACAAATCTAGGCAATCAAAGGAAGCACTTAATTCGGCTACTTCAATTTTCGGTCCCCCACCTAATAATTCGTCTCCTGAATTTTCCACTAATAATTCGTCTCCTGAATTTTCCACATCAAAATCTTATCATAATGCATCAGATTTAACAGGGTTGAACGGAGATTTTGCGCAAATAATGCACATAGATGTAAACGATTCCAGGAAAATAGGTTTTAGTCTTACCCCATATGAGGTCACCAGCTTAATGGCAAAGGTGTACTCTCTCTTGTCGGAAGAATTTCTCAAAAAGAAATGTATGGCATTCTACATAGGAGGGGATAACTTTATGGTTATTTCAAACGATTTATCGGAGGAAGACGCGAAGAAAATTATTAGTAGAGTGGGAAGCGCTGCTGGTGTCAAGCTAAATTGTGGAATTGGTGTTGGAAATTCCGGTAGGAAAGCTGCTGATAATGCAACCAAGGCACTTGATACAATAAGAGACCTAAGGGAGAAAGGAAGGTTGGAGTCTGTATATAAGATATAATGGTTATAGTAATAAAAAATGCTAGCCTTTTTCTCGGCAGGGAATTATCTTATATTGAATCTGGATTTATTGAAATAGCAAAGGATGGAAAAATAACTAGGGCAAGCGCTGGAAACTACAAAAGTAAGGTTCTTAATAATAAAATTGCTAGCAATAATGATGGCCTCCATGTCTTTGATTCTGAAGGACTTCTTGTAATGCCTGGTTTTATTAACGCTCATACACATATCGGAGATTCTCTTGGAAAGGATTTGTTGGTTGATTCAGGAGGAATGAATGAAAGGATTCATCCCGTTTACGGTGCTAAGAGTGCTATCCTACGAAAAAGCAGCCCAGATCACCTCAAGATGATGATGAGGGCATCGATAATTTCTATGATGAAGAAAGGCATAGTAGCTTTTGCAGATTTTAGGGAGGGAGGTTCCGATGGTATTAACTTACTGAGGCAGGCAATATCTACACTACCGATTAAGTGTATAGTACTTGGAAGGATCGAATTCTACTTTGATCTAATAGCTAATTTGAAAGTTGCGAGAGCTAAAAGATTGGTTAAGATAACAAAAACAAGAAATAAAATCAAGAATTCATCTACGAAGAGGCAGAAACGGAAACATGAAATTTTGAAAGTAATACATCAGAGACTTCCTCCTAATTCTTTGCAGCAGGCCGCCAACATTCTAAAGATGTCCGATGGCCTAGGACTTAGCGGTGCAAATGAAAATACAAACGCTGCTCTCCACCAATATAAACAGCTGCTAAACGACATGAATAAGGAATCAAAAAATAGAAAGTTCGCACATAATAATGGAAAGTTACTCATGGCAATTCATGCGGCTGAATCAGAAGAGTCTGTTGGATTTTCGAATTCCATAACCGGCAAGACAGAGATAGCTAGAATAATGAGGTATCTAAATCCAGATCTAGTTATTCATATGACCAAAGCCACTGATGGTGATATCTCTTTAGTTGCAAAGAAAGGAACTGGGGTTGTGATATGCCCTAGGTCGAACGGAATACTCGGAGTGGGAATCCCAAAAGTTGCGCGTATGCTTGAAAGAGGATGCACTATAGCCATAGGTACAGACAATGTCATGTTGAATTCTCCTGATATGTTTAAAGAAATGGACTACATATGGAAAGCGTCAAGGGCCACTGAAAAAAGATTTATCAGTGCCAGAGATATATTGAAAATGTCTACAATAAACGCTGCGGATATCCTTGGACTAAATTCTGGATGCATAGAAGCTGGGAGATCAGCAGATCTATTATTTATCAATAAAAAGAACCTTGATTTATACCCAATTCATAATCCTTGTGCTTCCATTCTACATAGGGCAGGCCCAGATTCCATCAAAGGTATAATGATTGATGGAAGACTATCAGGCGGGGCAGAATTGTGAGAATAACGAATGCAAATTATAATTAACTCGGCAATGACCGTCGATGGTAAAATTGCGACACATCAAGGTGATTCAGCAATCTCTTCAAAAGACGATCTCATAAGGGTTCATAAACTACGGAGATCTGTTGATGGAATTATTGTGGGCATATCTACCGTTCTGGCAGATGATCCCAGACTTACAATTAGGCTGGGAAGTAAGAGACCTAAGGAAAAGCATCTAACAAGAATCATAATAGACAGCATGGGTAGGATACCGATCGACTCCCATATTCTCAACACTGCAACTAAGATAAAAACAATTGTCGTCGTTACAAAATTGGCACACCTGAATGTTATACAAAAAATAAAAAAAACCGGCGCAATAGTGATCGTCGCCGGTACTCATACTGTCGATCTGAAAAAAGTGCTTTGGACCGTCCAGAGAATGGGAATTAAGAAAATTCTTGTCGAGGGAGGAGGTGAGATAATTTGGTCTTTCCTTAGATTGGGAATTGTAAATGAATTAATTGTGACGATCGCACCAAGGATCGTAGGTGGAAGACAGGCAACCACCTTGGTGGAAGGGGAAGGATACTCAAGGGTCTCACAGGGCATAAAATTGCAACTGGAAAAAGTCCGTATGCAAAATAGTGGTGAGTTAGTCTTATATTATAAACCATGAAAGTTATTGTGTCAAAATGGAATGTCAATCCATTACTGTCTGCTCGCCGATATATCATCAGTAATCTGATTAATCTTATATCGCAAAGCTTCCTTAACTCTAGTATTATCTACCATATTGAGCGGTCCACCACAATTATTACACTTGAAGAATAATTCGACGGCTGAATCAAACTTGATACGAGGGCAGTCTTTATTTCCGCAGTGATAGAATTCTGAAGACTCTTCGTATTCCAACCGTTTTTGTAATCTGTCAAGGATTTTTTTCTTTTGATTATCGATAAAGTTGTCAACTTGATCCTGTTTTGCACGCCATCTGTATACAAACCATCCCTTTTTCTCATCTTTCACCCTTATACCGGTTATAAGAGCCTTACCGAACATATCATAAAGGACTTTTCTTATTATATTGATTCGCAAACCGGTGGCGCTAGCAATTTCCTCGTCGGTGGCATCTTCAGTATTCAAAAGAGCTCGGGCAACCTTGAGGTATTCTTCCCCGCCGATTAGGTTTGCAATTTTAACAAAAGGGTCTTCATGCTTCACAAATGTCATATATTCATATCGGCTATTTTTGGATTTATAGTTACCTATGATTTGAGACCATATACGGATACCTCAGGTCGATGGTCAAGCGATTTTATTTCTTGATATATATCTCGAACACAAGTATTTTCTATATTCATACTACATTGTGAGACTAAGATCTAATAACAATTTTCACTGTTCTATAATTATTAAAAAATTGAAGTGACAGGTATTGATTAGTAAACGTCTGCTATTTTTTACTATCATAGTTGACAAGCAGCTGTGGTCTAATGTCAGGATAGAACCCCTGGAGGTATAATATCGCTGTACTTACTTTAGATAGAATTCTGATAGTTAGTTTTATTAGGGTTAACTTGCGGGTCTTAACGGTATCGCTCGCCACTATATATGCAGCTGAATTGCGTATTCCCCCAACGATCATGATACTCTGCCTATTTTCGAGAGTTATTACCAATTTGATTGTGATTATACTAAAAAATAATCCAATCAAGACTGTAATTGACATGCAATAGTATCCTCGCTATGCTCCTATTTTATAAGACGCAAGCAAAATTTGCAATTTAAGTTCATAAGCTAAAAAATTTAGATTCCATTCTATCCTTTGACTAGCTAAAACTGCAGAGAATAGTGTGGATAATTCAATGAGTGTAGTTATCAGATAAACAGGAAACAGGTTCTGGTTAATCTATAACGACTTAGCAAAAGTGCGCTGCAGGAAACCATGCATATCCAAAATTCGTCATTCCACTCACCTATTGATCTTCATTATGCGTGAACTGATATGGTGACATTGTAGTGTGAGTGGTGAATATCAGGGAAGAGTGGGTATGAGTTAGGGATCAGATTCTATTGTTAAATTCTGTTCCTTTTTAATGCTATAATCTACCATTGCGATAATTAACATAGCCAGAATGCTGCCTGTAGGAGTAGCCGCCGTTGCGTTTCATTTGCCTATAGTTATTATCTTCATATCTACGATATCTTGTCCCGTCAGCCCTGTTATCTCTCTTATGATACTCATAACCACGTCTTTGGAAGCTGCCATTGTAATTACGCCGAAATTGTTGCCGTCGTTGAGGCACAGGAATCTCAATACCCATTTCATCGTTAAGCTTACGGATAGGATGCTTGGTCTGCCGTAGAATCCTTCCAAAATCATCTATTCTGTCTTGAGAAACCAGAGATATGGCCTTCCCTGTAGCGCCAGCCCGTGCAGTTCTTCCAATTCTATGAAAATAAATAAGCGGATCTTCTGGGACATCGTAGTTTATTACATGGCCGACCGCCGGAACATCTATTCCTCGAGCAGCGATGTCTGTCGCTACAAGAATGTCTTCGGCACCCTTCTTAAATCTGTGCATCGCATTATCTCTTTGACGTTGGGAAAGATCCCCATGTATGGTTATTGCTTTGAAGCCCTCTTGCTTCAACTCGGATGCAAGCCTATGAGTTCGTTGCTTTGTTGCAGCAAAAACTATCGTCTGTTTTTTGTCTCTCATTTTTATGAGGTGACATAAATGTCTAAATTTCTCCTTTTCATACACCATCAGATAAGATTGGTCGATGGTATCGAGACTTAATTCCTCTTCGTTTAATCTAATTTCTTCGAAGTCTTTCATGTATTCTTGTGCGAGTCTTAAAATCTCTGGAGGCATGGTCGCTGAGAAGAGACATGTCTGTCTATCCTCACTTACATAAAATAAAATAAACTTAATATCCTCAATGAACCCCATATCAAGCATCCTGTCTGCCTCATCCAGAATTACAAACTTTACATTCTCCAAATCGATCGTTCCCTGCTTGATATGGTCTATCAGCCTTCCAGGTGTTGCAACAAGTATCTGAACGCCTTTCCTTAGTTGATCATGTTGGATTCCAATATTTTGTCCACCATAAATTGATACTGTTCTAATGCCCGTATACTTTGCAAACTTGTTAATTTCGGTAGTTACCTGAACAGCTAGCTCTCTGGTGGGAACTAGTATTAGGGACTGTATCGGTCCTCTGCGGTTTATCTTAGTCAATATAGGCAGAGCAAAAGCCGCGGTCTTTCCGGTACCGGTATGGGCTTGCCCTATTACATCTATACCTCTAAGCATAAGTGGGATGGCTTCTTGTTGTATGGGAAAAGGGTCTTCATACCCGTTTTCTTTTAGAGCTTTGCTTGTATCAACATCAATTCCTAATTCTTGAAACGTCTTATTCAATTTATTTATTCACTTTAAGTATTGTATAGTTGCAAAAGGTACGGAAGATATGAAAGTAATTGGTTCGGTTCATTTACTTGACTGATCTGCCGCAATCTTTTGAATGACTGACATTATGAATTACTTGAATATAATCATATCTGCAGTACATAATTACTTGGTTTAGCCGTCCGATTTCTAATTCCTTGATATATTCTAAGGTCTTCCCTGTTACACTTTCAAATTTAGCAGACAAACACTCCGATAATTATATTTTATAGTATAAAGTAACTAAAAGATGTCAAGCGGGTATGACTCAACCCTGACTATTAATCTATCGAGTGCTCTAAAAAATAGTTGCACAGGGACATCAATAGGCGATCTGAAATGTACATACACAGAATTGATTACAATTAAAAGCATTCTAACAGATTGGGATTCGAAATATCTATATTCAGGATACAATTTGGAGATGTTTACCCTACAAATTTCCATAATTTTTTTGTTAGTTCGATCATGGCACCAATGTTATTACTTATTGGGGATCTATTGTAGTTCAATATGACTTGGTCTACTCCAATGTCGCTGATTTCTAGAAGATCATCAACTACCTGGTCAAGGCTTCCATTCATTAACTTCCTAGTCTTCCCCTGGTTTACTTTCTGTCGTTTATCAGCCGAATCTATTATACCAGGATACAAGATGGCTGCAATATTTATATCATTAAAATCTCTGTTTACTTTACGGCATTCTTTTTCTAGCTTGCATATATTTGACTTGGCTTGATCCAATGAATCCTGAATAGTGCAAATCCATCCATCAGCATAACTTGCTATCCTTGCAAAGGTCTTTTGACTATAGCCACCAAGATAAATTGGAACATGCGGTTTTTGAATAGGTTTTGGTCCTATCCATGAAGGTGGAATGTTGTAAAACTGTCCTCGGAACTCTATTATATCATCTGTCCATATCTTTTTTAAGATCTGGACATATTCGTCTGCCCTTTTACTCCTACCTTCAAATGTAATATTTGAGACCTCATATTCATCTTTTGACCACCCAATTCCACATCCTGCTATCGCTCTACCTTCTGACAAGACATCAAGGGTAGCAAATCTTCTTGCTAAAATCACAGGATTATGAAATAACATATCTATGACAGAAGTTCCAACCAGAATCTTACTCGTGTTTGAAGCTACAAATGTAAGTGTCTCAATGGGATCAAAGATGAATTGCCAGTCTTCAGGGAATCTACCATCCGCAGTTCCAGGATATTTATCCTTTGGACTTATCGGCCAAATTAGTCTCTCTAGTACCCACAGAGAATATAACCCTGCGTCCTCTGCTTGTTTTGCAAGAGAAGCAATATTTTCTTTTGTAGCCACATTACTTCCGGTCTGAGGAACCCTGAGCCCAAATTTCATAATAGAGAATTAGGTACGTCTGCATTTTTGTTTTTTATGGATGAATTCTTTGGGCAAAATTTTGACTTAACCTAGCTAACTACTCCACGCTAATGTCAGAATACTACATAACTTGTACAACCCTGCAAATTAAGGACAAACTGCAGGTGTACTTGTATAACTATGGATCCATTAGAGTAGAATATTTTAAATAACTTCTTATGAAATCTAGTATTGTACGTATACATGATGGATGAAGAAGAGAACCAACGGGAAAAGAAGTTGCGTGGTTCTGGGGGGTTTGTTTATGCAAAGGTAACAGATGCCGAACAAAAAAAGGGGAATCTTGGGGGCCCTGAGTTATTTTTGGCTGGAATAGGGAGATTACCTGAAGAGAGATTTTCAAAATACTTTTGTAATAAATGTGAAAAAGAATACCAAGGTTCTCCCTTAATTAAATACGAAAATCCGAATGAAGATCTGGGAGAAGGAGTCGTTCTGGCGGAAAAAGGCGAATACAAATGTGCAACGTGCAACAATACGATAGCACAATATCGTAAATTCGACCCAACATCGATTTCCTCACCTGGAGCAGCCGGTTCTCAGGCCTACGTCATTTCCAATAGTAGCGATGAAAAGATTGTAGATGCGACTGAAGGAAATCAAGGAATGCAGCGAACATCTGAAAATATAAAGGCTAGGTCTTTAGGATCGCATACTGATACGGGGTTCCTTTCAATTCAATCACTTATCGGAATGCCTGCGTACAATAATGAAGCACTGTTGATTGGAAAAGTTAAGGAAATTGGATTGCGTAGACCAATGGGAAGCGGGAATACGCAAATTAGTATCAAGATTATCCAAGAAGATTATAGTAAGAATGGAATGGGGGATGATATTCCTGAAGGTATCAAGACTTCTAATCCTACTACAGTTGAGATTTTGTGGAATGAAATATCTAAAATTGGTGATATTGTTCTTATTACCAGAGTACCATCTGATAGCCAGACAATCGATATTACAAAATCTATTTCTACAGGCCAAGAAGTAGGGAAGTGTTCCTCATGTGGTCATCTTAATGAGAGAGATGCAGCTTTTTGTGAAGAATGCGGGAAAAAATTGTAAATAGGCGAGTCACTAGTAAGGTTTTTCTCTTTTAAAATTGGTCTTTCATTATCCTTATCTCTTTAACCCGATTCGAACATCCGCTACTCGTACGCCTTTTCCACTCTCTAGCACGAGGAGTGGGTTAATGTCGAATTCTTCAATCTCTGGAAAGTCAGTTATTAGTTGCGACAGTCGCAGCAAACTATCTACAACTGAGGTTAAATCTGACGGAGCTTCTCCTCTAACACCTTTTAGTAATTTGATTGCCTTTATTGAGTTAACCATTTTTTCCGCTTCCTGTTCATCAATAGGTGCCAGTCTAAATACAACGTCTTTAAGAACTTCAACGTAAATTCCACCCAAGCCCACCATGACTAGTGGACCAAATAGCGGGTCCTGTTTTGCACCTAGAATTACTTCTTTTGCAGATGTTATCATTTCCTGAATGAGGACTCCTTTGATACTTGCTTCTGCCTTGTAAGCCTTAGCATTGTCCATTATTTCTCTAAATGCTGATCTTATCTCTTTTTCATTTTTGAGTCCTACCTTGACGCCTCCTGCATCAGATTTATGAATAATGTCAGGAGAAACAATTTTCATCACGATTGGATACCCGATTTGATTGGCTGCCTTCGCACATTCCTCCTCAGTAGTACCTAAGATGCCTTTTGGTGTAGAGAACCCATATGAACTCAGAACCCCATAACCTTCTTCTTCTAATGCATTTTTTCGACCCTCAAGTTTGATTTTATCAAGAATGGATTTTACTCTTTCCTTATCTACCCCGAATCCACGTAGCACGCCTCTTGGTGATGCTATCCAATTCCTGTAACTATACATCCCGTAAAGGGCTTTGATTGCAGGTTCAGCAAACATAAAATGTGGTATACCCCCTTCGGACAGAATTTTCTTGTTTTCTGTTCCTTCAGCAAGACCCATTAGTGCAGAAAGCATAGTCTTACCTGTACCCTTTGACGTTCTAACGATACTTCGCGCTAATTCATTGTAATCCAAAGTAGCAGAGGGAGTACACATTGTAACTACAGAACCGACATTCCGATTTGATAGTACTTCAACTAAGACTTTCTCAAAACGGTTAAAATCTGCATCTCCAACGATATCTACAGGGTTTCTTGCCGAACCATGTGGCGGTATGACTTTTGTAATTGCTTCCATAGATGAGGATATATCAGCCATCTTCAAGCCATACTTTGAACAGGCATCGGTTGATATGATCGCAGGACCTCCGGCATTTGATACGATTACTACATCCCCATTAGCTGGGGGCACCGGCTGTTTAGAAAAGGCCGTAGAAAGATCAAACAAGTCCTGCATCGTATCTACTCTTATTACTCCTGATTGGGTGAACAATGAATCATAAATCTCATCAGAGCCCATTAAGGCTCCAGTATGCGACATAGCGGCCTTTGCACCTTCTGGGGTTCTCCCAGCTTTTAACACAATAATTGGTTTTTTACTGTCAACCGTTATCTTTTTAGCGATTTCCATAAACCTTCTTCCGTCGTGTATATCCTCAAGATACATTACAATGACCCGGGTTTCTACATCATCTGATAGTAATTCTAGGACATCATTTTCGTCCATATCTACTTTGTTTCCCATGCTAATTACTTTTGAAAAACCAATACCCTGTGCCATTGCATCTTCTACTGTTGCGGCGCATATTGCGCCACTTTGGGAAACCAACGCAATGCTGCCATAATCAGGCGTGATTTTAAGAAATGTTGAATTCATCATGTTGTGTTGAGATAGGCTCATGATTCCAAGACAGTTGGGGCCTATAATCCTGGTGCCATATTTCTTACCAATGGCTGCAATTTCCTTTTCTAGCCTTGCCCCTTGTTCGTCTACTTCCTTAAATCCTGCAGAAACAATAATTGCACCTCTAATATTTTTCTTGCCAATTTCTTCCATAACTGCTGGGACAATTTTGTTAGGTGTGGCCACCACTGCAAGATCGATTTCTTCTCTTACTTCAAGTACACTCTTGTACGCTTTAAGTCCAAAGACGGTTGGGCTAGATGGAGTGATAGGATAGATCTTTCCATTATAACCGTTCATTATGTTAGAAAATATTGCTTTCCCAACACCCGGCTTTTCAGATGCCCCTATGACTGCAATGGATCCTGGTGTTAGAAAAATACTCTTTAATTGACTAGCATCGTTGCTGGAGCCTTTTGTGGATATCGAGGAGGTTTCCGAAAATGGAGGTTGAGATGAAGGACTAGTTGAGGAAGAAGCTGGCAAAGGCATAGAAAATGTAAATAAAGTTACTTATAAATGCCTTTATTAGTGCACTAGAATCTATTTCAACCTCGAGTGAACTTGAAATCCCAGTGATCCAAACAAATAAGATAATATATAAAATTCAAAATTATTGAATGGAGCATGAGCATTAATGTGGACTCCGTAATGGATAGTCTTATCTCAGATCTTCAGAAACTTATCAGACAGCCAAGCGTTTCTGCTAGAAAGCAAGGGATTACACAGTGTGCCTCACTAGTCGCAAGCATTATGAAAAATTCTGGCATCAGTACCGAAATATTGTATCTTGACCAAAAGAAAGAACATCATAGCAGGGATGTCGAAGCTCATCCCATAGTATATGGTGAAGTCAAATCTAGATCAAATCCGAACGGAAAAACTATTCTATTTTATAACCACTACGACGTTCAACCAGAGGATCCTATAGAATTATGGAATATGGAACCATTTAGCGGAACGATCGAAGGAAATTGTATCTATGGACGTGGTGCATCAGATGATAAAGGAGAATTGATTACACGGATAAAAGCGGTAGAATACTTTCTAAGAAAGACTGGTGACGTCCCATGCAATGTGAAATTTTTTGTAGAAGGAGAGGAAGAAATTGGAAGTGAACACATTATACAATACCTTAATCGGTACAAGGACAAACTTACGTGTGACGGGGTTATTTGGGAATTTGGAAACATTGACGAAAAAAATAGACCAATAATTAGTCTCGGTATGAAGGGTCTTTTGTATGTTGAACTATTAGCAAAAGGGCCAATAAGAGACGCTCATTCAAGCCTGGCAGTTGTGATTGAAAATCCTGCTTGGGTTCTTGTTAGAGCCCTGAATAGCATACGAGATGGCAGCGGGAGAATTTTGGTAAAGGATTGGTATAATGAGGTAAAAGAGTTAACATCACAGGAAATCTTGCTTATAGAGAAGGAGCCATTTAACGAGGAATCCTTCAGAAAAGAATACGGCATCGATAAATTCGTAAATAATATGACAGGAGTGGAAGCTCGCAAAGCTTTAGTCGGAGGTCCTACATGCAACATTGCGGGTATATTATCTGGCTATACGGGTAATGGGGCGAAAACTGTGCTTCCCGCCGAGGCCATCGCCAAATTAGACTTTAGACTTGTCCCCAATATGAACCCGGAAAAACAGTTCGAACGCATCAAAAAACATTTGAAGATAAATGGGTTTGGAGAAAAGGACATTACTGCTAAATTTGTTCACGGAGAGGCTGCCGCGAGGGTCACCCCTGGAGATCCATTTGTATGTATAGTTCGAAAATCTGCTGAAGAAATTTTTGGCTCAGCTGTTACTAGTATATCATCGGCTGGGACTGGGCCTATGAGTTCATTTATTAATATCCTCAACTGTCCGTGTGTTTCTATAGGTAGTACTTTTGTGTATGCAAAAACTCATTCACCAAATGAATTCGCAAGAATTGATCTGTTGAATAAAACTACCCAGTGTATCTTTAAGATCATTGAAAATTTCGCGGGCTCAGAATAATCTCTCATAGGTATATTCTAATGCTATGGTCAGCATTACCCCTTCTAGTAACATGACATTGTTTTTATCTCAGAAATCAAGGTAATCTAAATCCTTTTACCTAGCTTGTGTATATCTGCTAGGCTTAGACATAATGTAAAACCCGTGAGCAGAGATTAGAAAAGCTGCTAATGACATCTTGGTTGCAAATACAAGATTCCATGGGGTTTCTGGGTTGGGATACGGCAGATTTACGTCGTCTAGTCTTATTATTCCCTTCATAGCATCAGCTGTAATGAGCGAACTCCAAATAACAAAATTATAAATGAATTCATACAGTGCAATTACTGCGATAGCTAGGACAATTAACTGCAGAATAGATTTAATTGGTTTAGGAATACCTTTTACCATATCCCCACCAAGTCTGGTAACACAATACCAACCGACAACAGAAACAATCATCAGGTAAGTTACAAGCTTTGAGAATCCCTCAGCTGGAAATTCAGTATTCACGAGTACCTCGCCGATGACTACCCTACCTGTTTTAATATATTCTCCTATGCTCACATACAGTGCGTAGGAGGTAATAGCCGCCATGATGATTGCACAACAATAAAATATTACCAGAAAAATCCTTCTCGACCTGAGTTCCTCTTTTCCTTCGAGCGTTGCAGAATGCATCTTATTCAAGAGGATTAATGATTGCTAGGGATATAAAAAAATTTCATGTATGTATGAATTTTTGTCTCTTTTTCAATTTTAATACTCATAACTTACACTTTTAGTTACTATAGTCATGATGGATGATCTCTTCAGAGATTGGCATTACCGTTCTCCAGTCGTCTAGCGAAAAAAATACAATAGCATAGTTTCCAAGATTAATTACATCTCTTTGACAGGCGTCATCCCTCACAACGTCTACAACCGATTGATGTTTACAAGGTTGACCTAATGTAGACAATGAGAGTAGGGTTTCCGCTGGTTGCAATATAGCAATTACTGCTAGTCCTCCGTTAATTTGGGATTCCTTCCTGAGACGTTTTACATCATATCCCTTCAAGTGTGCAAGACCCGTACTTGATTTTACTTGAATCAACCATTTTGTGTATTTTTTATATGTGGCAATAATGTCAGCTGGCCCGCGGCTCCCTTTGGAAAATTTTACATTCCAACCTCTTAATCTTAAAAAGAGAGCGACTACAAATTCTGCTTCTCTACCAAACTTGCTTCTTGAAGTGCACAAACTGGTCATGTCTCTGGACAGAGAACAATAGTTCGACCAACAAAGCTATATCTCCTCACCTCAAAAGTGATTAACCTATTAGTCAAAATACTGAGTTAGAATCATCGTAGTCAGTAAAAGGTTGAGTAGCTCGCCATGTCGAAATACAACTTAAACACATCAAAGATAATTTATCTCCAACAATCAGAAGTTAATTAAACTAGAAATAACTTACGAGGATCGACATGAATCAAGATTCTCACTTTTCGCTTTTACATATTTAGTAACTAGAGTTGATTCTTACTATCCATCGTAGGAGTAACCTAGATTAGTTTAGCTGCTTAGATGCCATGGTCTTCAGTGCCCTGCCGTACTTGAATTGGAAGACACAGTTTCCAAGCAGTTGTGGGTATGCGTTACATCTGCCATAGACTCACATTTGGTACAAATCCAAGAAGTTGATTCTAGGCATACAGGACATTCCGATAGAGCCGAGAGAGGCGCGCCACAAACTCGACAAGAAGGCATATTTGGCATTTTTTTCAAACCATCACGACAATAGGTGTAATTCTTATATCTCTTAATATAAATATTGTCCCAGTGGTTGAGAGATCTTATAAGAAATATATACTTCAGAATTGTTCCATCTCAAAATTCTCGGTACCATGAGCTGTGGCATATTGATAAAATCCACAGTTTACCCGCGCAGGTTCACGAACTAAGGTGTGACCCTATAAATTCTTCCTCCCTCATATGAGAGGATATACAATAAGCCATCAGGACCCGTTTCGATGTCAGTTATTCTGTCGAAACCGTTACCAAAAGTCACAGTTGAGGATTCTTCATCGTTGTCAGCTACTAAATCCCCTATACCTGCACCGGAATTGTGATCATCTCCGATTTTGAACCCAGTTCTATTTTCATCCAATTCAAAGAAATATATCTTGCCATTGTTAATGTCTCCAACAAAGATGTTATTCTCATATTTATGCCCAAGCTTATCAGAGTTAAAAAATTCTATATCCGTAACGCCTATGGGCATATACCAACTGAATTCTGGGTCCGAGTAACTTGAGCCATTGAGCTGGACCAATTCGTTCTCACTCAAATTAGTTCTAGATATTGGGCCAGTAATTTTGTACCATCCACTATTAAACCCCGGTCTAACTAGGTTGATTTCATCATATTTATCCTCTCCATTTTCTGTATCCCACAGGGTGTCGGTTAGGGGATCAAAAGCTAATCCGAAACTATTTCTCATGCCATATGCAAGATGATATTGACTATTATTGCTACTAACATCCATTGAAAGAACATTACTATCTGATGCATTATCCAGCGGAACTCTTAAAATTACAGATGTATCGTTGTATTGTTTTCCGACTTTTCTAAGATTTTGAAACGGACCAGCTACAGAATTCAGATCCCCGATAACAGCATAAAGGTTGTTATCTGGACCCATTACTAATTTCCCACCATCGTGATACGGCCCTGGTAGTGCTGGTAGATCTAATATCAAGGTTTGATTAGTAAGGTTATGTCCGTTCCATTCATATCTGTAAATTCTATTTCTTAAAGGTTCATTATCGTGGGCCTCAGTGAAATAAAGATATACGAATACAGATTTTTGGCCATTGTATTCAGACCCCGGCTCACTATCCGCTACCAATTTATAATTTCCAAACTGTGTATCATATGTTGTCATTATTCCTAGTAGCCCGCGTTCTCCTTCAGTATTGACAGATACCGTCAGGACAGGCTCCTCGCGTAGAATCCCATCAGAGATAAGGCGAACCTTTCCGGATCTCTCCAAAACTAGAATGTTATTATTGTCTATAAAAGCCATACTGGTAGGTGACGAGAGCGAGTCAACTACCGTATTCACTTTTAGATGATCATTGGGAAATACTAGTGAGGGGTTCTTCTTAATGAAGGCAAATAGACTGGTAAGATTGGTACCAAATAAGATGACAAAAAGGATCGCAATGAAAATCGATATGCCAACCAATATTACCATGGAAATATTTCTTTTCATCTTATTCTGTCTATGCCTCCACTTATTGCTCAATCTACAGATTATATAGCTTTCATCTTCTGATTTGGGGTTTAACAAATCGTACTAAATGTTAACCAGCGTTCTGTTCTGTCCTCTTTATTATTAGAACAAATATATGTTTTGGTCAATGTTGTTTATGCACCCTAGGCGACAATTATATTATTCTAAGCCCAAGCTATAAAAAACGATTGTTTCTCTATAGCAAAATGTAGTGGGCTCGTAGCGCAGACTGGATTTATTAATAATAAATACATGGCGTAGAATGGATAGCGCGGACGCCTCCTAAGCGTCAGGTCGAGGGTTCAAATCCCTCCGAGCCCGTTCCGAAATTACCTTGGATAGATTTCACTAGTCAGACGGTGAAATAGAAAGGACTCAAGGATCAAAAAGCGATGATTCTTGAAAATGATCACTATCCTGCATGCATGTTAGGCTACCGCCTTTTATTATGAATATATTTTGGAACTACTGGACTATATGGAGGCTCCACCCACTTATTCCGCAAGAAAAAATTTCCCTTAAATGAAAAACAAATAAGCCACCAGCAAGCAATTAGTATTAGCTGAAAGATGCAGCCGGATTCTTCTGAACCAGGTTATGAATCAGTAGAACAGCTAAAGAAGCTTTTCAGCGAAGGCTACACGGTTAGGCGTATTAGTTACCCTCCCACAAGTGATGGAGTGCTTTCGATAATGATAAACCTCTTAAGACCAAACCACCACGACGAATGTCTGCTAACGGTTTTTGGGGAAGAAGCGCTTATCCTGTCTGAGTTCGTAAAAAGTTCGCCTAAAGAAAAACAAAAAGGTGAAATAGTCGAAGAGTAACACATTTTGGAGGTTTGACTACCAAAAAGATACTGATTGTAGACGATGAAGCAGACATAACCTTCACATTAAAGGAGGGTATAGAAAAAAGTGGATCATTCAGTGTCGATACATTTAACGACCCCCAATTGGCTCTATCTAACTATAAATCGGGTTACTATGACCTACTAATTATGGATGTTAGAATGCCGAGTATGACAGGATTTGAATTGTATCGCAAGATAAGAGAGATAGATTCAAAAATTACGGTATGCTTTATTACGGCATATGAGACATATTATGAAAAATTCAGACAGGAATTTTTTCCTCTTGAAGAAATAAAAGGATTTATTAGAAAACCAATACAAGTCGAAGACTTGGAAAGATTTTTGAAGGCAGTCACAAGATAGTGTAGCTCTTGCCGATCAATTTTGAAATGCACAACAAAAACTTCCCCTCACGTGATTTAAGGTTTCTACCTCGGGTAGTTAAATTTTACTTCATATTTCTGATATCGAAAGTATATCATAATGGCCAAATTCGAAAATAGTAATGGCATCGAAAACCGGCGCAATTTCTAGTCTTAAGGATCTACTTGATGCAGACTGTAAAATAGAAAAGGTTCAGCCATCAGTTCTAGCCTCTGATGCAGAAGTAAATATTGTTATTGTTACCGTAAAATGCCCAGATGGAAGAACAGAAACAATTAAAGCTTATAGAGAAGAAGCAATTGCTCTAAGGGAATTTATCAGACTTAACGCAAAGAAAGAGTAATGGTACCACCTGAATAACCATCTGCTGGAGATGATATGGCACTCGCTTTCTAGAAGACCCAGGAGACCAAAGCTTGAATGATCCAATTTGGACCTTTCTAGTTCAATTCGAATCTAGACTAAACCACATGCTAGTCGACAACAGAACTAGAAGGGTGGAATTCACTCTATTTTTGCATCATAATATGCGATGCCAAGTAATCTGTTGAAGGATCTAACATATGAATTTAATTGCGTGTCTGGAGCAGTATCAGGTTTTGGAAACGATATAGTCCATATCACTGCATTTTATTTCTACTTGCTGACAATATAGAAACAGTACCTACTAAAGATACTAATATTTCATGGACTAAAACAGAATTCACAGTCCATTTGATATCCCATCGTAATAGACGTCAATTATCGCGTCATTGGTGTCAATAAAGTGTAAGCAGCTACTAGGTATTAAATAAGTGAGGATTAAGACAAAGTTCCTGAGAAGAGAAACATCTAATGTGTCTTTTTTTCTGTAGGGAGGAAGCAATTATCCTAAATACAATCTTCACCCATAAGTTATTGATAGAAATAAATGAACCTCCGTCTGGAAATATTCAAGATCAATCTAACACCCTTTTCAGTCGTGTCAGCAAATCATGAAATGTGAATATCACTTCCTGACGCCTCATTACTGTAGACTGAGTGACTTGATATATATGGTGGTATCATGATATTCCGGAAAGTGACTTCAGCGTTTTTACTAGTGAATATTGAATTTTCAATTGGGGACGAAATAATGACAAAGCTGAGAAATATGCCCGAGGTTGTTGATGTATATAGGGTTCAAGGAATTTATGACATAATTGCAAAAGTAGGACTTGATAGTGAGGAAGACCTCAAGGAGCTTGTTTCTGAACGTATAAGAAAAATTGAGGGAATTACAGGGACTGTTACTATTATGATTGCCCAAGACAAAGTATGAAGATATCTGGCATGTCCCAAAGAGGCCTTTTAAAATTATTTGCAAAGACGACATACTCCGTTTAAGCCTTCCACATCGATCTTTCTAACTAAAGCCTTTTATTCAGATTTGGAAAAATTAATTGTAACGGACGGGTATTGAAATTGCAAGAAACAACAAAACTGGATACAATAACTAATGAAGGTCTAACTTGGATAAACATAGAGAGACCCACTCGTGAGACAATAGAGAATTTACTATCAAATAAAGGATTTCACTTCCATGAATTGGATATAGATGACTGCCTTTCAAAGATTCAGATTCCAAAGATTGACAAACACAATGAATATATTTTTGTTGTATTACATTTCCCGTCTTCCCCTAATCATGCTACAATAAAATCTGCAAAAAAGAAAGCGAGAAAAACTTCTACAACGTCCTTACACTTTAGCCAGTTATCGGTATTTGCAGGTTGGAATTTTTTAGTAACGATTCATCAAGGCGACCTTCAACCCCTAAATGACCTGTTTCAACAATGTAAAAAAGGAAATATTAACCAAAAAGAAGAGGTTATGGGAAAAACATCTGGATATTTGCTCCATACCATTATTGATGTCCTGGTAGATGATCTTTTTCATATATTGATGAAAATCGTCGGAAATCTTGAGGATATTGAAGATGCCGTGTTCGATGACAAGGTAGAAGTTGTTAAAGAAATCTCTCTTCTCAGGAGAGAAATTACTATTCTCAGAAGAATAGTATATCCACTGAAAAGAATAGTATCAGATATTACTCGAGACATACAGCGATTCTCGGAAGAAAATTTAACAGAATACTTCAATGATGTAGAAGACCATATAAATAAAGTCCTAGAGGTTCTTGAAACATCGAGGGAGACGATTGAGATCTATAAAGACACTGACTTTATGCTTAACACTGAGAAAACCAATCAGATACTTGCTATCCTTACGATTGTCTTTTCACTGTCTATTCCCGCTACCATAATCGGAACCTTTTATGGGATGAACATTAACCTACCTGGAGGCCTTGAAACTGGGCCATGGGCTTTCCTAGGTACCTATACTACGCTTATAATCATGCTCATTCTATCTGCGGCGGCCGCATTATTGATGTATTGGTCTTTTCGGAGGGTTGGATGGGTTACAAGTAGTAGAAGAAGGAATAGCAATTAGTACCGGATACCGTAATTCAGGGATACGATGTTTGCGACATGGGTATAACACAATATAATAAAGTTATGCCAAGTCTGATTTATCGGTACTAGGGCATTATTTGCAGATTCATCGTCTTCCTTCTTTGCTCCATCTGATTCTGCTCTTCACGCTTGAACGAAAAGCGCTTCTGATCAAAGTCATCCCTCTAATAATATTACATGTTATCATATCATCATCCGACAAACTTGGATTATGTTAGTATTCACAATCACTAAAGGTTATTGAAAGTGAAGTTTATTCACGATATAGGCAGGTTGAATTTGATCTGGGTCAGAATCTAGTATTCTAAAATGCTAGAATTAAAATTATCACATTTGAAATTTCATTGGGTTGAAAGTCTAATTGGCATCGATAATCTCAGACTGATGGATAAATGGATTATTGGATATTTAAAATTGCGTTGGCCAATCTCAGTACTCGAAATTAGTTGTTTTCGATATGATTGCGGTTGATCTCGCCATTAAAAAAATTTTCCCTATAAGATCGAAGTGGACTAATCTTATGTAACATTTCCTCGTGATTTAAATCCCTATCTATTATCTACAGAAAATGCTAGTAAGCAGATTATGTTTTAGAGTTCCTAATTTTTATCTCATAAAGCAAATATAGAGTTCTGCTAGTAGGTAACTGTAATCTCATAGTGAACAATATCATTTACGAAGGTATAGCAAGTAGAAGGTCATATATTATCCTGACAGTAGCTATATTGCTTTTTTCTACCATTTCGGTGAAATTCGGAATTATTAGCACTTATGCGCAACAACCTACAGTAAATGATACAGCGGAACAAGTTAATCCGAGCTTAGAGTCCCAAGACAAAGGGATGCTACTTGCAACACCTGAGCCTTCTGCAAATGCCCTAGGCACGGTCGGGGACGACCAATCGGACACGAATAAGGACAATAGTAACGAAAAAGCTACAGATACACGGGATCAACAAAACAGTGCTGACGAAGCAACAAAAAGCTCCAAAACAGATGATAATGATGACTCAAATAAGGTGTCTGGTACGTCTCAATCTGACGAACCCAAAGGAGATGATGACCAAAATAGAGGAGATGATGACCAAAATAGAGGAGATGATGACCAAAATAGAGGAGATGATGACCAAAATAGAGGAGATGATGACCAAAATAGAGGAGATGATGACCAAGACTCGAATGGGAATAAAGACGAAAATGATGATGAGAACGACGATGATGATACACCTCTCGAATATAGACTGCCTTTCCCCTGACAAAAGAGTGTCTTTATCATTGATTGACGTTCGAGAAACATCCACACCTTAGGTAGATTAAAAGGAAAAATATTTTTAGGGAATTATTGCATGTAAGGCAAGTCGGAAGAAGACTTGTAATCGGACTTGAGTTCTCATTTTTTCCATATTTTTCCCACATGATGGATAATTGTAGCCCGTAATTGAACAATTGGGATTCATGGTATAATCAAATCTGTTCCACTAAGCAATATCACATTTCTGTCGACATGATGTGATAGCTTTTATTCAATGAAATGATTTATGATCGAATTACAACAATAGGCGCTGGCGATAGGTAGGTATTTTTGATTGATAATCAAGACGTACCGTATGCATGCATGAAAAGGCTAGGAGTCGGACATAGAGAATCTTTGGTTTAAGAATTTGTCCGGTTCAATAAAGGAACAGTGTTTTATCCCTTGAAGTATTAGTTTAGAGTCTAAACGATGGTATAGCGTACTTTACTTTTTAAAATAAGTTATCTTACTCTTTCCTGTCAGCGAGTAATAAATAATGCAATTGGAGACGCCGAGACGCCGATGGGATCCAACATTCTTGTTTGTATTGTTTTCATCCATAAAGGAATTCCATTTATTCATTTTTTCTGGCTATTTTTAAGAAAAATAGGGCCAAGATAGCAAGCGTCATATACGATGTCAGGATATCAATAATTGGACTGATCGCAAAATACTGCGGTATCGGAGAATTAAGGATAAATATACGCAACAATTTTCTCGACTAAGGGTTAGTCAAGGAACTATTAGACGTACTATCGCTACTCCCATCAGAGTCTTCAGTTGAAACACCATTCTCGGGATTCAAATCCAAATTGGTCTCAAAATCACTTTCAAACTCAGCATTTTCTTCAGGATCAGAAAGTTCATTTAAAGAGGTTGGCGATGAAGGAGATGATGTCTGATTTAGGTCTGAAGCAGACCCCTCCTGTAATCCTTCTATCTTTGATTCGCTACCAATACTACCCTGAACTTCGGGATCTTCATTTTCAAAGAGGTCATTTGAAGAGGTTGGCGATGAAGGAGATGATGTCGTATTTCGACTCAAGTCGCCGAATAGATCTATTTGACGAAAATACAAGACGTCCGGACTAAAACCTTCTGTGTTTATCACATATATGCCGTAATGATCGATCCATCGGGGTTTATCATAGTATCCATGTTCACTGATGGTGTCGACAGGAACGAGGTTAAAGATTATAGGAAGAAGGGCAACTACAACTGCGAGGGTACAGTACAGAGACGAATCATTGATCAATAATAATTTCTAGTGATGATAAATAATAAATGTGTCCCTATGAATGATCCTGACCAGTAACTAAAATCTGTCCTTTAGAAAGATAAAAATGAATGTCATTTTATTCTCTCCTCAGCGTTGATAATTACTATTCTTCTAAATTCAGGATTAGTGTTTTTGTTACTGGCAACACTATCTGTTTATCCAGCCTACAAAAGCAATTTCGCGATTTCTCAAGTGAATAGCCCAGCGACAAATGATATTAGTACTATTGATATTGCAAGTGACAATAATAGAAGCGGCACAATTGAAAATCCCTACTCATTAATCCCCCGCGATCTTCCTAATTCTGGAATAGACGTAAACACTTTTCCAGTTGGTATCGCAGTTAATCCTAACACAGGGAAGGTATATGTTGCAAATGAATTTTCTAATACTGTGTCTGTTATAGATACAGAAACAGACAAGGTTAAAAGTACCATCGATGTTGGCAACTTCCCATATGGAATGGATACAAATCCTCTTAACAATAGAGTGTATGTAACAAATAGAGGATCGAATACTGTCTCTGTTATTGACGGCTCCATCGATTCTAAATTACTTGACATACCCGTTGGTAAATCACCAGTTGGGGTAGCAGTTAATCCAACAGCTAATTGGATTTACGTAACAAACTTGAATGATGGAACACTCTCAGTTATCGACGGCATAACAAATGGAGTAATTGATACGGTACCAGTAGGCAAGGCGCCTTATAGTGTAGCAGTCAATCCCTTAACAAATACCCTTTATGTATCAGATATTGTAACAAATACTATTTCAGTTATAAATGGAGAAACGAATAGTGTAACTGATAAAATAACAGTAGGAAAACGACCAACTGGTCTAACGATTGACATTACTAAAGGGAGTAACAAATTATATGTTGCAAATTATGATTCAAATTCCATATCAGTCATTGATACGACATCTAACGAAGTAATAAACAATATAGCATCTTTCGGTGATTCGCCCGTTGGAATAGCGATTGACTCCTTAAGTAACAAATTATACGTAAGCAATATAGCATCGAATACTGTATCAGTTATTGATACTAAGGCTATAGGTATAGACAATAGTAAGAACAAAACAAGCTCTGGCCTTGGATCGTTACCAGATGCTCCAAATAATGATACTGGCGCGATCATTAAAGAAATAAGCGTAAATCCTACTCTAAGGGAATCCTACAGTGGGGAGGATTCATTGGTAAACCTGCCTAATAACGTAGGCTTTCCACTCCTCGCGAGCCACGTAACAATTAATCCTTATGAAAAGAGAGTATATACAACAAACACTGGTTCAAATACCATTACGGTCATAAACGGCGAAAGCAATGAGGTCACCGTAAGGCTAACCTTTAATGTTAATCCCTCAAACGCAGGAGATATACAGTGTAATGGGATAAGAAACTCTTCGGGAAATTCTTCCTCATATGATAGGGGCCAAGTACTCGAATGCCTCGCACTGCCAGAGCGTGGTTATGCTTTCTCATCCTGGTCTGGCGTTGCAAACGAACGATATGCAAATCCCCTCAAACTCAGAGTATCGAGCTTTGGCACATTAAATGCCAATTTCCACTCCGCGTTAACCCCCGAAGTCTATATTTTTGCAATTGTTGGAATCGTTGGTGCAACATCAGTATTTGTAGGATGGTACTACAAATATGGTCAGAGAAGGTATATCAAGAGATACTTGACGCGGATACAATCGACTTATGATACTCTACATGAAAAAGATGTACAACAATGCATTTCGCAATTACATGGAATAAGAAGGGAATTAATCTACCTATTTAAGAGAGGCTCTCTTTCAGATTCTCACTATAATATTCTGGATAAAAAGGCATTAGACTACATTGAAACTGTTAGGAATGAAAGAGAAGGGAAAGATCTATGATGCCACTCTGCTTGCATATTTTGTGTGTCTAGTTGATTTAATATTGTTGGATAATATATTTTGGTAATGCGGGAGTAGCAGCTATCCTCTTTTATAATATTGTCCAAAATTCTTCTAACCAACTAGGGCTGTCTCCTGTTAAGGAGCTAGGAGAGCTCGTTCCTTGGTCTTACCGTTTCAAATGGAGATCTTTGTGAAGGAAGAGAAGCATTAAGATGATCTGTATTCGGCATGATTTTATTATTGATACGATATCCATAAAGCCTCAATTTATATCAACATATTACACAAATCTCTAGTGGTGATTCTGCAGACCTACTACTCTCATGCATAAAATGTATAAGGAGTTTCGTCTTAATAGATAGGATTATGGTTAACGACAGAACAGTATCCCTAAAGATACTTGAGGCTTATACGCGAGACGTAGGTAGGGGAGTAGCTCGAATTGACTATGATTCTATGGATTCCTTAAGTGCATCTACTGGAGATGTTATTGAAATTAGAGGTA